>Ga0307978_1000883_pt1 | contig 23823 bp, 11 predicted proteins | sample OrgLakmetage1056_FD_203151 | JGI IMG/M metagenome (GOLD analysis project Ga0307978, IMG submission 203151) | Saline water microbial communities from Organic Lake, Antarctica - #1056 | ecosystem: Environmental > Aquatic > Non-marine Saline and Alkaline > Saline | place: Antarctica: Organic Lake...
TTAAGACCAGATGGAGGAAGTTGAGGAATCTTCGACAGACACACATATTTCAGACGATAAATCTGGATCTTGGGAAAACTCAGGCACCGTCTACATATAGATCTAAAGCTTCAACTTGACCCAAGGAACAACAAAACTATGTGCCTTGGGTCTTTTTCTAGTTTGGTAGGATCGCGTTGACTGGTAGCATCGACGGCGCCTGCAATCCCATGCCCCAACCAAACGAATACCCTAACGTACCTTGCATGTACTTACCCAACCCTGATCCAGAAAACACAGTGTCTACATTAAGAGCTGGTCCAATTCCTGCTCCAAATAGTAACGCAGCAGTAGGTCTATTTCGGATCATATTAGCCCCAATTTTCATGATACGGATTTTGTATGTTGAAAACCATACAAGACCATTTGCTTCAGCAGCGCCTCGACCCCTGCCTGACAAGCGACTGTAAGGGACAAACTCCTCAACTATGACCGCCAGTGCTTCTTTGGAGGTCATGCCTTTTTGTTGGGTCAGATGATCATAAAGCACAGCTTTAGCTAAAAAGTCCCCATACTGAACCATGCGGTTAAGACCTTTGAACAGAGCAGTATCTTGTGAGATTACCAAGTGTTTAGCCGTTGTTTTGACTACCTCCGGTAGCTTGTCAAACTGATTACTCAGAAACTCTGTGACACGGTTCTCACTCATAGCTTTGTCACCGGTGTTTACATCCTCTGATTTGAGAGTGTACTCACCAGCTTCCAGGAGAGGCCAGATAGACAGCTGACGGTTGGCATCTTCCAAAGCCTGGATCTGACCTTTGATCTGATTGGCTTTGCGCTTGTTCTGGATCTCAGCCTGCAGTTCCACATTCAAAGCAGTGATCTGTTCTTTGTTTTTGTTGTAAGCGCTAGTTTCTATGAATTTTCTCACCATAGCTTTTGAGCCAGTGATGTACCCAATACCCCAAGACCCAAGATGCAACTGATTTGAGAACAGGTTGTCAATAATCACAATCACAGACTTAACCACGATCGTGTCTTTGGCCAAGCTCACAGCGTCCTGGATCGTGCCCTCAACAGTGGAAAAGTATTTGAAGGCGTCCGCACCTATAATCGTAGTTGCCATGTCCTTAAAGGCTTTCTGCGTCTTAGGCCTCCAACGTGAAACTCCTGACCAAGAATCTGTTATCGATGCAGAACGTGTACCAATAACGTCCAGAACTACGTCTTTTCTGAGAGGAAGGTAATTAGGTTTGCCATAAAGCTTAGCTGCAGCCTCTTTGATCTGCCAGCCCAAAGTACCGTAGGCATCCTTGATAGTGGCATCTTTCTGGTCTTTGTCTGCCACGTTTACAAAGTCATCAATGTTGCCATACTTTGCCAAGTGATCGTCATGGATTTTTTTAGTTGCCAGTAACACCTGCTGATTCAACTCCCCTGAAATCTCTTCTTCCAGGATACGGCCAGTCCATACACCTGACATTTTAAACAGATCTGTGCTGCTTTGAAGACTGGCTTGATCCTCAGCTTTCAGAGTGCGCTCATAGCCTTTGACCTCACCTTTTCCATTGAAGACTGGCTGCAAATATTCACCTGCTGGCACACCATCTTTGGTTGTCCGTCCACGGAGCTTAATCTGCTTGGTGTACTCCAGGGGAACCGGGCCGCCACTCTCAGCTGATCGGGTTACGCCAGTCCGTTGGTCGACGCCGCGCCAAGTTGGGTGAACGGTTTGAGCCAAGCCTTGATTAAAAGAAGCTTTGCCCCCGACCGTCGACCGATAGAGACTCCGAGTGCCTTGGTATTTCTCTGTTGGATCCCCTTTGTAAGCAGACACTTTGACAAAGCCTTTGAAGATCATCTCTTGGTGTTTAGAGTCATCAGCAATCTCCAGAATAGTCCCAGGCTTTGGTGTACTAGGGGCATACCCCTTCCAGCCATTGTACTGCAGCATGAGACCCTCTTCACCTTTTGGTAGGCGTTGGGCCTCTAAAGCTCTGTTGGACTTGTGGTAGCCCGCCAGAACCTCCATGCCACGCTTCTCTGTGGCACTCAGATCTTTGACGGTCTGTTTGACGGAGTCTTCCATCAAATCGAACGCATACAGAGTCACCAAGCGATCGAGAGCATTCTCCAGTTTTTTGTTCGGCTTTGGCTTATTTTGAACGTCCTCATTCAAGAGTTCAGAGATCGCTCTAGCATTGCGAAGCAGGCTCTGAGACGTGTTGTCTCGGTTGACCATGTACTTCGCTAAGGCTCTTGCTTTACGCCTCATCAACTGGCTGTGGTTTCCACCCAAAGAAGACACCTTCTCCTCTGCTGCCTGAACCATGGAGCCAGACTTCACAGGATCAGCCATCAAGAAGAGAGCTTCATTACGGCTCAGAGCCATCAAGTCGGCTTTAGCTATAACTGTGAAAAGATCGTCATTTTCTTTTTCAGAAAGCTTTTTGCTGAAGTAGCCGGTCAACTCTTTGGGTATGTTCACACGTGCATCCTGGCGTACAGAATCTACTTGAGTATTGATCGGGTTAAGGAGATCAAACACAGGAGCGTTGCTTGGGGTTCGGCCCCTAAAATCACGGATAATTTCCCGTGTTGTAGCTAGATTTTCAAAACCGTTCATAAAGTTTGTCAAAGAATTACCTTTGATCTCGGCTTCAGACTTTGAGCCCATTGAAACCACAAACGAAGACAACACAAGAGCAGCCTTCTTAGCCTTCTCCCGACGATTCGTGGGGTTAATCTTCTTGTTTTGTTTGTCAATCCACTGGGAAGTTTTCTCACTTCCCAGGCTAAGCATGTTGGAACTCCAGTCGTTAATCTTGTCCATGCGAGCATAGTTCTCGGCCATAACAATATACTGGTTCTCGCGCTTTTGAACTGCCAGAGCTTCAGCCAAGACATCTAAAGCACCTTTCACATTGCGAGGCTGAGCCTTACGGCTCACTGACAAGCTTGTAATCATGTTTGCAATGGTGGCCATGACACGATTGATCCAACCATCTACTGTGTCTTTTTTGATCTCATTGTTCTTGGGGGACGCCATGTTTTCCATAGCGTTTCGTAGAATTGGATCAGTCTGAGACAGGGCCAAGAACGTCGCTAGAACGTCTGTGTTACCATTGGCTGTGCGTCGTAGGCCATCAGCACCCGTCAGCATGTCATACCGGCGCTCAGCGGCCTTCATAGCCTTCTTGTTGGTCTCTGAACTACCGGGAGCCAACAGATCTGAAGGCTTCAGTGTTTTCATGACATGACCAAAGATCCGGTTGGTTCTCTCAACAGCGCCTGCTTCCATCCGCATGCCACTCATCATGGCTTTATGGATCTGGCGAAAGACCTGTTCTTGGCGAACCTCTGGCAAAAACCCTGCATGGGTCGCTTGTGTACTGGCTTCTGCACTGACTTGAATGAGCTTATCAATTTTATAAGCAAAGCGGTCTGCAACTGACTCGTCCCCTGGAGTGGCTTGAGCTGTAAAACGCTCTCGGTTCAGTCTGATGTGGGCTTCCAACCGGTTGGTGTAAGTCTCATCCAGCTGCTCCAAACGAGGATTGGTTGGATTGACTTGGTTCATCATATAGTTGCCAAACTGCTCCATCTCGATCTGTTGATCTTTGGTAGCCTGACCCAACAACATTTCTGTGTTGAAGCTGATGTTTGAGAACAGAGTGCTGCCCGGCTTGGACTTGATCTTCAACATGCGCTTGACCTCACCCAGAACCTTCTGAGCAATCTTCAGGACAGGATCGTAAACCTTCCGCTTCTTGGCCATCTCGATCAGGTTCTGGTTGGTCATCATCCAGCTGACAAATTCGTTCATCTGGCGAGCTGGATTGGCTTCGTGGGTTGTCAGCTCTTTTTGAAGAACAGCGATTGAGCCAGCTGTGCCAGTGAAGTCTTTGACCAGGATACGCTCGCCAGGCTTCCGGCGTGTTGTGGTCCCAGTGAACCGCTCAGGGATCAGGCTCCTGAACTCTTTGATAAGAGCTTCCAGGTTACGAGTCGCCATCGTCACATTAGGAGCTGAGCTTCTTGGATCATCAAAGTGGTTCACCAAGATACGGGTTGTGTGAACGTGCAGCATTTCATGCAGCAGGGTCTCTGGAGCCAGATTGGATACAAAGACAATGTTAGATCCGATGTGGGCCTGCCCCCGTTGGATTGGAGATTTGTCCAGCTCTGAGTGAAGATCATTCCGAACTGCTTCCAACTGCTTGGGGGAGCCAAAATAGTAAGTGGCATTCACAAACTTAGGATCCTTCATCAGAACATCCTGAAGCAAGCTTTTCTGTTCAACAGAGAGCCCGTCGATGTCCTTCAGAGCCAGAGGAATCTGACCACCTGTAAGCATGGTGACTTTCTCGTGGTTCTCAACTTCAGTTCCCACGGCCTTGATGGCAGCCACCAGTTGAGGATCTTTCTGGGCAGCGTCCCGGCTGGTCAATTGCTTCTTCTCAGCACGCCGAAGAGTCTTCATGTGTTTACGGTGGATCTTGTTAGCCCAGTTTTTGATGCCCTCGTAATCCCACGTCTTGCCGTTAGAAATGTCTGTGCCCTCACGCACATAAGGGGAACCAGCAGCAGCCAGGTGATCGGTTGAAGTGCTGACCTCTGCAATGGTTAGCTTGCGTGCTTTGGACTCCATTGCCAGATCAGCCATTAAACGCTGTTGAGCTACTAACGCATCAAACAGGGCTTCATTGGACATTGATTCCCAAGGTTTTCTACCAAAAGCACGATTAATCTTCTTGCGTGTCTCAAGAGAGAAATTGGCAATGTCACTCTTCTTCAAAGTAGCCAGCATCTGCTGATACCCAGTTGCCATGGCTTCATAAGGGCCGTCCAGCATCCATGCATCAAAGTTTGCTTTGTTGATCTGCTCAGAGTTGGTGACGATGTTATCCAGTGACATCACTACGCCATCATAGACGGGCAGGGTGGTTGTAATGGAACTATCCCCTTGAACATAGGTGTTCAGGATCATCCGGCCGTCACCTGTTCCGATCGTCAGATAGGGAGAGACTTTGACGCTTGCATCACTTGGAGTTTTGACTGTGTTTTGTGACCCAAACCGGCGGAGACGGGATACCTTAGTGTTATTGTTATAGCGATCAAGCTTAGGAGTCTTGCTAACACCTTGGCTCTCGTTACCTTCTTGGAGAGTGGCTTTCGGTGGTGAGATATGAAAGCTCTGGGCATCTGTGTCATAGACAGGTGAGCTCTTCAGAAGGCTTTCAAAGATCGTCTTCAACTCCGCTTCAGGCAGAGTCTGACTGGCTCCGATTTTACCTTCCGTGCGCCATTCCTTCAGTACAGCGTTATACTGCTTTTCAAACAGATCTTGAAAAATAGCGGTCTGGATCGACGCCAATGTCTGAGACTGCTCCATGCGTATAGCTAAACCACCAGTGGCGAAGTCTAAAGACTCTCTCAAATGCGGGATCAAAAGCTCTTGGATCTTCAGAGTAACACCTCTGTGCATGATGTGATCGACCATCATTTTATTACCTGCAGGGTTACTGATGATCTTGCTGATGTCCATGTCGTCAATACCCGAACCAAATAGCTCTTTTAGGGCTTTAACAGTCTCTGGATCAAAGGGGGACCGATCAGATTTGTTAGCTTCCAGAGAGAGCCCTACATGGATTTCGTCAATGATCAAGCTGGCAATCTTACCAGCAATACCTTCCTCGCCTGCCCCGTATAGAAACACGGTCAAAGGGTTCTTGGTCACACCCCGTTTAATTGTTAGGTGGTCAGAGCCGTCTACAGTGGGGCCATACACAGGATTGTAACTAAAGCCGTCCAGGAACTTATCCATGACTTTCAAAAGCGCTGCATACGCTGGGTCATCAAGTAATGGTAGAATCAGATCACGAAGCTTTTTAGCAGCCACTTCATATAGGTCATCTGGATCTTCGGTGAAGTGGTCGGCAAATGTCTTCTTGTCTGGGCTGAACATAAGACCACCCTGAGCATACCGACGAATATCATCTATCGTGAATTCACCCACAGACATGTGCATGATAGCATTGATAGGTCCGTCAGTAATGCCATCAGCTTCCAAGCCAAGGGACACCTTGAAAGATGTCTTAGCTTCTCCACCTTGCTCCTGAGCCATCTTCATAGCCTGTACAGTCTGTATAGCATGAAGAAGCTTGTCAGTTACTTCCACATTGGAAGCAGTAACGGCTTTGACGAAATCACTCCTCATGAAATTCATCCGGTCCCCGTCAATCTCGCCACGACGCCATTCGTCGACGATGTCAAGTGCGGGCAGTAAAGCTTCAGGGTCGTTAAACAGATCTTTGGCTTGTTGAATACTGAGCTCTGGATCCTGCTTATGGACTTTGATGTCTGCAGCTTGAGCCACAGCCAGCCACACACGATCTACCATCTCAGAATCTGACAGATCGATCGTTGCAACAGTGGGGGTGATCATCTCACGCATGGTCTTGTTACCCTGCTGAGTGACTGGACCTTGTTGCATCAGGCGGCCAACACTTGTGATGACCCAATCAAAATATGTGGGAACCTTGTAGCGGGTTGTGCCTGTAGCTTCAGCATAAGCGTCGATCTCTGAAAGATACCCATCAACTCCTTCTATGCCTGACCGTATCGACGCATTCTTGCCTTCGATTGATGTCCGGTGAGCTGGGTTCAATTTGTACGAGATGTTGTCGAGATCAATGAGGCCCAGGGCTTTTCCATACATATCTCGTCCAAGAGTATCCATCAACCAGACCTGGCTGGTGTTCACATAAGAAGAAGTGTTCCGCTTCATGTCCAGAACCGTGGTCTCGTCTTCTGATAGCTTCGCTATTGGGTTGCGCAGCTGGTGGCTCTCCCGCTTGGTGGAAGGCTTACCAATATGGCGTTCTTTCTCACCGTCTTGCGTGAAGGCTCGTGTGAATACATCCGGCATGGAACCAAGGGTCTTGAGCGCAGTTGCATTGGATCCAGTAGGCTTCGGATTGATGAACGTCCACTTTATCTCGATGGCATCTTTGATCTGGTCGGTAGGTTTGCCTTTAGCTTTAAGAGCGGTCTTTTCAGCTTCTATGGCGTCATCTGTTTTAGGAGCCAGAACCACGCCTTCAAAGTCTTCAATTTGCCCTTCCAGGAACTGTGCCTGCAGTGCAGTACCAGCTAAAGCTTTGAACAGACCGCTGGTGTAGCTGGCTGTCACTGTCTTGTCGGCCGAGACACCCAGCAGATCTTGAGTGAGCCGTGCGATCTCATCAAGCACACCTTGCAGAGGCATACCTTGAGAGGCCGCCAGCTTGGCAGAGTCTGTAATGACGGCATTATCAGGCGTACCAAACTTCTTCTTCAACTCATCTACGTCATAGCTAGGAATACTACGTCTTGCAGTGCGAGCCATCCATTCAGAAGTGGCCATAAACAATGCTTGAGACACAAGAGGATCAATAGCGTATTTGCCATTCTCTTGTAGAGTCATGAAGTTGAGGGTCTTGCCGTCATCTGTAGACAAGATGTCCTGAGTCTTGTCCCCTTTGGCATTTGTCCCGTTCATCAAGCTTTTGATCCAACGATCATCTTCAGCAGTCAGACGTTCATTGGTCAGATCATCGATTGATTTTGCAAATTTAGGCATCTCGTTTTGAACCAAGGCAGTTACCGCGGTGACTTCTTCTTTAGTCAACTCACGGATCATCCCATTGTCATCGCGCTGCAGCTTGGTGATGTTCTCCATCAGGAATGCGATCGGGTCTTCTTGCTCTGCCATCAGCGAGCTGAGAGGCTTGGCGTTGAACGCTTGAATAAAGTGGTTCACGGAGCCTTTGGCAGCCAGAAGCCGGTCTTTAGATTTGGTCATCCAGTGGCGCTCAAGAGCTTTGGTTTTGAGTTCAGCTTCTGTTGATGGCTTATCAGTGGGCTCTGGCTCAACAGGGGCAACATCTTCGACTGTAGCAACTGCACCAACATTATCGTTGTCGATCAGATCCGCGTCTTCATCGACAACAGGTTCAGCAACAGACTCATCATCAATCACCTCGTCAACTATAACAGGTTCAGATTTTACCTTCTTTTTCGGTTTTGCTTTAGGCTTGGTCTCAACAACAGCCGGAGCTTTCAGAGCTCTACTGTTCAGATCTGGAGCTTTCAAAGCACCTGACTGCAGGTCTTTGGTGAGGGTGCCCATCTCTGGGCCATATTGATCCAGGAGAATGTTGAAAAGACCCACAACTGCTTCCAGGTCAGCTGATGCATTTCGCATCATGGCAACAGATGCCGGGGACTTCACTTGCCCATAAATCCCTTTCTTGTCCATGTAACGATCACCGTTTTTGTAGGACATGTAAGGGACAGATCGTCCAGCACCCTCAGAAACAGATTTGTTAATAGCCTTCATTTTGTTGATCTGGCTTGTAGCAAACGCCTTCAGTTCGATCAGGGCAGCTTGCCCTTCCAGCTTGTGACCAGAATCCATCGACTTGCGGATACGGGCATTGTGAGCTGACAGAGATATAAGGCCACGAGCCTCATCACCTGTGTTGCGAATCTGGTTCGAGACAAGTTTGAAAGTTGGGAAATTGTCTGAGACATTCTGTTCTTTTTTGCGTTGCTCAGGGGTCATGTCCTTGAGAGCAGCATCCAGATCAGCTTGGTTCTGTTCCTTGTTGGCGTCGCTGGTCTCGAAGCTTTTGGCAATCAATGAGGCTACTTTCAGCTTCTTCTTCAGACGCTCAGCAGTCTTACCACCGCCTACCTGATCTAAGACAATGTTGATGTCTGCAGATGTCACAGCTTCCGGGTTTGCCAGTTTGATCATGTCAATTAACCGGCCACGATTCAGAGCTTCTTCTTCAGTCTTTGGGGCACCAGCAGGATCATCAAGACCCACCACTTCCCGAAGCTTTACTGGGTCCATTGAACCAATAAACTTGTTGGCTTCCGTCACAGCAGCAGAGCTCTCGTAAAGCTTCACTGATTGGTTCACGGTAGTGTACTTGACTCGATCTGGATCAGCTTCATCAAGCTTATTCATCTCGGTTTCCACATCAGTGGCCGAGGCTTCTCTCATAATAGCCATCTCGGACAGCACACCAAAGCTTGCCATCAAACGATCATCGTCGGTGGATTCCTTGTTGGCCAGGGTGGCACCGTGAGCGTCGATCACATCAATGCGGGTGAGAGGGCGAGGATTGGCTTCAAAGCTTTCCTTGAGAGCCGGAACTTGATCCATGGTCTCCATAGCTTCAACGTCTGACAGAAGAGCAGAATTGCGAACCACGTCCTGAGCAGCCTTTTTCTTGTCGGCCGCTTTGGAAACGTCTTCCACATTCACTGGTTCAGTAGGCTCAGTGGATTCAGTTGGCTCATCAGTGCTGGTTGGATCAGTGGGTTCTTCTGTTCCGGTTTGGTTTGGTGTGGGTGGGCCAGAGACTTCAGGGGTTTCAGAAGCTTCAGGAGCCTCTGTATCCGGGGCAGGGGCACCTATCGTGCTGGCAGCGTCTGCCATACTCTCATTGGCTGTTTTCAGGGCGTCAGGGCTCACTGCCGAGTCTGCATTAGCAGAGGCTTCTGCCGCAGCAGTCCGAGCTTCCAAAGCTGAACCAGCAACATCAGACCCTGCACTTGCTACAGTAGAGACAACCTTACCAGCAAGACCAGGTGATTGCATAATACCAGCCGCACCAAGACCACCTATTGCACCTTCAACAGCAGACGATGCCACATCTTCAAAAAGTTCTGTTTCAACTCCCCCACCAACAATTAAACCAGCGTTAGATGTGAGCTGAGCATTACCTTCTTGGATAAATTCTTCTGTAGTTTCACGGGCTGTATTGCCAGCTACTTTCTTTGAAGCTTGTGCGATCGACGTACTTCCAACACCACGCCCTAAAGGATTTGCAGCAAACGAAGCTGTGAGCTTACCAGCTAAAATTGCTGCAGGAAGGGCCAACGCAAATGTCACAAAACCGCTATCTATAACCAAATCGCCAAGAACCTCATCATGGCTCATGTTGTTGTTTCGCATTTCCCAATACTTATCATTGCCCACCATGTCAGCTTCGGTAAGAGACAAAAATTTCATTTGGTTTTGTTGAACAGCGGCACCACTTTCACCAAGACCCATAATGAGAGGGGCCGCTTTCTCACCTTCTTTGAGAGCCAAAGATCTACCAGATGCTGTTTTCAAAGAAGCCTTAGCTGCCTCTTTTGACATACCACCTGCAACCATTTTGCTGACAGCCCTGGCTTTACCAACATACGAAATAGGGGCAGCAAACGCAGCAACCGATGCCACACCTTGAGTTACGAGAGAGGCAGCTTGATCAGGGTTTTGAGCGTAGTTCACAGCTGTGTCGACCATCGCTGCGCCTTGCTTCTTGAGCCAAGGAGATACAACACGATCCCACTTGCTGTCACTATCGGCATTGGCAGCCAGGTCTTGCTGATACTGAGCTTCGCGGTCTATTTTATCCAGCTGCGCAGCTCGTGCAAACTGGTCCCCACGCTCAACTGATGTGTCAGACTTTAGGCTATTAATCTGTCCTGTGATTGCCTGAGTTGCTTTACCAATACCCGGTGCAAGCGGGTAGCCAAAAACCTCTGGTAATTCAAAAGCATCCACTGTCTTGTTTCGGCCGTAATCACCAATAGCAGCAACCCCGGACAAAAAAGATCCAGCAACGTTTACAGCACCAGTTGATAGATCAGCAGCCGTGTCTCCAAGCAACTCACCCCTGGTACGGCCCGCGTCTTGAATACGATCTTCGTTGAGATAAGCACGTGCATAATCGGCTTTGTAGTTCGCAGCCTCTTGGCCATATTTAATGCTGAACGCCAACGAAGACAGAGAGTTCAAATCTTTAGTAACTTCGTCCTGAGCCAGTTCATTCCCTTCTTGGGATGCCAGAGCCATACTAGCCCGACCTTCTGGAGACTCCAAGGATGCTCGCTTCTGAGCAGAGATTTCTTGCAAGCTTGCAGACTTACCTTCAACCAAGGACGGCTCAGAAGCTTGAGGAGCTTGTGTCTCAACAGGTGTGCCAACCTCAAACCGACCAGGGGCAGACTGACCAAAAGACGACCCAAACTGAGCCATGTCGTTAAGTGAGATAGGTTTGGTTGGCTTCGCCATGCGAGTCATCCTCAAGCAATTAACAAAATAAAAGGAGGCTATGGATGTACCAAAGCCTCCCTGCATTATTCACTTTTTATGTGGGCCTGTGTATGCCCGTCTTGTGACGGCTTACATGTTGAGCATTTCTGGTATCAGATCCATCAAGCCCATGACTTCATCTGATATAGGACCACTATTTTGTATGTCCGACATGAACTTAGACAAGATACCTTCAGCTTGTGTACGTCGACCCTCATCAAGGTCGTTTCTTGCTTGCAGCATACTGATTGCCGCAGACACTTGTTGCACTTGCTGTGGGGGCAAACCTACTTCATCCCCGATCATCTGAATAGTCTCCGCAGGTGATCCACGGAATGCGTCCTGTGCTTGCTGATACCCAGGAGTTTGTGCGCCGCTTGCTTGGCTTGAAGGGCCATCGCTTTGTGGACCCCTGCCTGCAGAAAGAGCTTGGCTCAAGTTATCAGGTGTACTCATTACTGGAGACGGTGTCGCCGGTGTTGCAGGAGCTGCAGCATCCTGACGACTTGCCCAAAAGTCAGCAACTCCTTCCCCATTTTGTCGAATTGCGTCAGCTTGTCCGAAAAGGTTTGCGCCCCTCTCAGGACTAAACATACTTACGCCACCAGCAATGGCACCTTGTACACCCGCAGCTGCATTGTAACCTCCTTGAAGCACTTGACCAACCATCGTGTCAGTAGAGTCGCTTAAATCCCTAACATCTTTCAATATGTTTTGACCAACGGCATTAGAATTAGCAGCTCTTTCTGCAGGTGTTAATGAGCCTGAAGGGGCAGCGTTATTTGATTTAGGGCTCGGGACACCATTTGAACCGCTGCCTCCTCCTCCTGAAAACAATGGAAGGCTTTCACCGCCTGCCCCCGGTGGAGCATTTGCAATACGCGCCTCGTAAGTATACTCTGTGCCCATCTCAGTCATACGAGCCAAAGCCCGATCTGCTCTTTCATCGTTACCACGAGTTGCTGCGATCGCATACTCTTCTTGAAGTTCATCCCACTCACCTCGAAATGATTCAAGTTTTGCGTTTTCACGGTTATACTCGGCTCGTAATTCTTGGTTGGCTGCCCTGTTTGCTTCGTTGTTGAGATCACCAAGAATGGTTCTAATACCGCTATCGTTCAGCTTAGTTTTATTCCATAAAAAACCCCCCGCCTTGACAGTAGACTCCATAACTGCAGCAATTGTTTCAGGTGCAACCTTTGAAAATTCTTTTTGCAGTTTGTTGAAGTCAGCTTCCATGTCTCCGAACGACCCCATGAACGAAGACTCGTCTTCACCAGCAGCCGTGAACTGTTTCTTCATGCGAGACTGTAACTCAGCGGCCGTTTTACCGGGTGCGCCGCTGTAAGCTTGCTGGCCTACCGCATGCCAACGCAACCCGGGGTTTGCGCTAACCATACGCTTCAGCTCAGTTTTTTGATAATCAAGTGCTGTGTTGGTGTTCACCATCATAGGATTGCTTGCCATAGCACGTTTAACAGCTGGGCTAGTATCCCAATGCGCGGGATTCACCTCATCAGCTGCAGCAAGCCATGCAGCTTCTTTCTCTGCAGAGTAACCTTGTTCGAGAATCCATGGAGTCATCTCTGACGGTTGAAGGCTGTTGGCCATTTGGTCGACGCCAGCCAACGCTTCTTGTCGCATTGCTGCATTGGCGTCATCACTAGCTTGTTGTGCAACAGTACGCTTTCGATCTTCGATTTTCCAGCTATCTGTAATTTGTTTTTGACCTAAGTTATAACCTGCAGTCTCTGTGCTCTGATCCCGGCTGTTGTTGATTGACTGGGAGTTGGCGTTGGCAAAGAGATCATCACGTCGACCGGCAATCATCTCTAACGTGTCACCGTTTATGTCCCTGGGGTTGATACCCAGAGATTGAAAAATACCTTCTTTGCTGGCTTTGTCCCAGCTGCCAACATCAGTAATGCCCATGGCTTTACCAACAGCTGCAGCAGAGTTTTCAAACATGAGATCAGCATCAGCTTGAGCTTGCTCAGCATCACGCTCTCCCTGGAATCCACGGAGGTTGGTTCCCATGTTTTGGAAAGCGCCAGAGACCATCTGACCTCCACGAGCAGACGCCTTCAGTGAGCTATCAAAGTTTGGCGCGTCGACGTTCTGCCATGTAATACGGTTTCCCATAAATAATATCCTTTCAGCTACTTACAGCTTGTGCTCATTAATTTTAGCGTCTGCCTCAGACTGGGGTCTGTTGTTTTGATGATAGCGAGCAGTCATGCGATCTTCGAGAGCCAGGTTGTAAGATGAGATCTGGTTCGACAAGTTTGTATCGTACGCTTTTTTCTGAAAGTTAAGAGAATCCTTGGCCAATTTGTTTTGCTGTAAGCCCGACCAGAGCTGACCAAAGCTGGCAATAGTGTCTGAAATAGTAGCCACAGATCCCATGTTGAATCCATCTTTGCCCCAGAAACTATTTCCAGTTACTTGGCTGTCTGCGCTTTTTCCCGTAAGATCGGCATAGTTTCCTCTACCAGTATCTATTGTACCGTAGCTAACTCCTTCATTCATACCAGATTCACTTGGTGAAAGCCCTTGGACATCCATAGGATCAGAGGCACTCATAGAGCCAGGAATTCTGCTAGATCCGAGCTTAGGCCCACCTACGGGAATACCTCCATTAAAATTTGGGTGCGGGGCAGGTGCTTGATTCCCAAAAGTCATCATTTGAGGTGCAAGATTATTCTGGGCCATGGTCATCCTCCAGTAGGGGGGCTGTGAAATTTAAGGAGCCAGCAAAAGACAATCTCATCATAAGATCGGCTTCGGGAGTTCGAGAGATGTTTCGGCAAAATTATCAATCAGGCTGTGCGTTAGTTCAGCAATGTCTGAACCAGTGAGCAATGTGCGATCAAAGAAAGTAGAGCTGGACTCTCTAAAGTATTCCGTGGCGTCGGTGAGCATCATAGGATTAATAAACGCACCGGTCATCCCTAGAATCTCTTCAGAAAGATTTTGTATGCGCTTCATTTCGTCTTCGTAACCTTCAGTGGCTTCGGCCATTTTTTCTTGAATATCTAATGTGTCTGCAGACAACCATTGTTGGTAAGCTGCTGAGACTGAATTTGTGACTTTAATGAAGTTGTCTGCATTCATCATGGAGCCCCAGTCCACATCGAACGAACCAGTAGCTCCATAAGACTGGGCATAAGTCATTGCAACAAATGAGACGATCGTCCCAATTATGGCTCCAGCTTTGTCCCCAAAAAGTTCCACAGAAGCAACCTGGATCAAAGACGTGATTACCATAGATGCAATTGCATTGGCCACAGCGCCAACCACAGCGGCCGCATAGGCAGTTGTTATGCCAAGAGCAGTACCGATAGCCAAGTTGGATCCAAGGATGCCTCCTGCGGCAACCAAGCTACCACCTGCGGTAATAACACTCAGTCCAATAGCTGCAATAATCAAAATAACTTTGAACAGTCCAGTTTGATACCACCTTATCGTAACAACCTTGTACGAATTCAGAACCAAATAAGCGCTGTAGGGCACCATTTGAGTGTGGGCAAGAATGCTCATTTCACGCAAGGTTGGGTAGTGTAAGGGAACAAGAAATCCTGATGCCTCTGTGTCGTCTAAAGCTTCTTTGGCTGTGATCAAAACACTGCTACCGCGGTAAACATAGTTCTGGTGCTGAAGGCCAACTATCTCGAGTTTGGTGTACCTGTACGGCCCTGTCTGGCGAAACAGGTATGTTCGAGTATAACGTTTGGGTTGACGCACTGCGAGCTGATAGGTGTTTAACTCCCGCCAATCTACGTCTGTTTGCACCGATGTAATGACACGATCTTCCCCGGCATGGATCCAAACATCCCCTTCTTTTACTTTGCCCCTTGAACGGTCTCCGTCGTATGTCTTTGCGTTACCAACATGCTGAGTCTGTTGGATATACGTCCACTCCATGCGATATTTGAAGTCAGGTAACTGAGGTGCATAAAAGTTCAGCTCGTTTGAGCTTGGTTCTGTAAGGCTGATATAACGGTTCAATGGGGCATCAGTACCATAAAGAGGATGCTGCCCGTTTTGTTCAGCCCCTCCTTGCATCCACCTATCAAGTTTTACAGCAGCTGCATTATTATCAATGACTGCAGCTTGGTAGTCATTGAAATCTGTCAAAGTACGGGTTTGATCCTGCTCTAGTTTTTGAAAAAACTCAAACAAGTAACGGCGAGCAGCGTTGTTATCTGTATTGAAAGGAACGCCATGAACTACGAAGCCGTAATCGATGTCATCAAGATTGGAATTGTCTTCAACAGAGTCAATGAAGTCTTCAATCGAACTGCCTGTAAGCTTTTTGTAAGCCTTTTTTATTGAAACGTAATCATCCGAGTAAGCAGGATCCCGGATCGATACATTGTTCAACCGTATAGGAAGCACTGGCAAGAACTCTCCCAAGCTCTGTTCAGATGCTTCTAAGGTATCAAAAATGACGTTTCCAGTCCCCATCCTGTATGTAAAGAATTGTGGGGTGCCTTGAGTTAGCGTTGCATCCTCGACGTCTTCTGTAACAATACGATACCCAACATAAAGCAATTTACGATTTGGGTAGGCTGGATCAGAAACCCATAACAGATCTGATGATGCTGCCATACGCACCTCACTCTGGCCTGCTCGAGTAACAATAATCTCTTGTGTGTCTACATCCCACTCAGCAGAATACTCGTCTTCATCCAGCTCAGGCCAGTTAATAAGAGCATAGTATTCCGCCCAGTAATCAATGTCACCGGGAGCAATCTCAGCAGACATAACACGTAAAGTTTCCTGGGAACCAAGAGACAAAACACCAGCTAATCCAGGAATAACCTTGTCTGCTTGCGCTGTAGAACTGGCGGTTAGTGTTGCTTCTGGGAGACCTAGCTCATAGTTGTTCTGGGCCCATCGAAAAAACCTTCGTTGGTTGCTACCACTACCGGTCATTAGAGCATGTCTAATCGTAGACCCAACACCCTCATCCTTGTCAACCAGAATAGCCCCAACCACCACAGTTGGGAGAAACCGGGGAATGTCTGCTTCTTCCCCGGCCAAGTTATACAGCGTCGAGCTGACGTATGTTTTTTTCTTTGAGCTGAACAATCCCATAAAAGATGCCCTTTGTTATTGAGCAATCAACCCAGATCTAGGTTTGTCCGAATTGCGATTATAGCCGAATTCAAATAGTCATCTGTAATCTGATTAGGTGCCGGAAGATCTTCATCCATAGCTTTCTGTGTGGTCCAGGTATCCAAAAGCATCTTCACAACCTTGGACTCAGCATCTCTTTGGTACGAGTCAATTTGCTGAGCATGTAGTGCTTTTTGCTTACCAACTGCACCTGCAATCACGGTCGTCCCATCTGTTCTCGTATCGAGTGTTTTGGAGCGGTGTGCTTCTGTTTGCTCATTGATTGACGCAAGCTGAGCAGGAAGTGTGTTGGTATTTGTATAGACCTTCCCAGCGGTGTCTGCATCAAAGCCAGCAGTCTGTGCAGGGAGTAAATCAGAGAGTTGATAAGTTTTCACGGCAGTCTCAGCATTCACGCTAGAAACTTGTGCTGGTAGAACTGAAGCTGTCTGATAAAGGGTTTGATCTTTGGAAGCTGAAATCTGTGCAATTTGAGCTGTAGCTGTATCGATCTGGCTTTGTGCTTTTTCCAGTTCTTTTGGCAACAAGTTAGCGATCTCGTAATCCAAACGTGAAGTCTCTTTTTGCAGTTGGGTCAACTGGGCTGGAAGCAAACTTGCATTCTGGTATTCAGTCTGAGCTGTCTGAGCTTTGATAGCGCAATACTGCGCATCTTCACTTGCCAGTTTCATGACAGACAGGGAGTAATTTGCAGCGACTGTGTTGGTCTCGACACGAGCTGCAATAAGCTTTGCCTTGGCTGCCTCGTTATCAAGCCGAGCTGTTACGACCAGAATCTCTGCAGTTCGAGCTTGCTTCTGTGCTGCCTGAGCCTGCCAGTACGCGCTGTCTTTGGAGAGGAGATACTGAACTGAAGACGCCATAGCGGACTGCACAAGAGCCACATAGGCAGTGCTGTATTCTTTGCCGGTAATGCGGCCGCTATCGTATTGAGCTTTTAACTGGCCATCGAGAGCCACCATCAGACCATCAAAGAGACCTTCGCCTCCAACGGTACGTGTCGTAATGTCTGCCTCTGTTAGACGATGTACGTCATCATAGAGAGAGTTGTTTGTGCTGCTTGGAATAGTAAATTCTGCACCTGTCAAATCAACAGCCGGTAGGGCAAAATCCTTACCGGCTGTCAGACTATCAAACAGATCTTTTGCCGCTACATCGGCATCGCATGTTGTGTATGTGGGCATGTCGGTTGCTTTCAGTTAGAGCAAGTATCTGTCAGTTTTGAGTAGTTCAGACGACGATCTGCCAGTCGTTGGCAAAGCAGTCACCACAAGACGGAACCCAAGATGAAAGCGATCCATCAACTTGGGATATTCGGAACGAAGGATTAATGACTTGCCCGTAATCGTTTGTGTGTTTGTATAAGACCTCTACCCACATACCTTTGCCGTTCCAGCCAGCCCGAGCCACTTTGTGACCAGATTCCATGGCCACAAGAGCGTGCCCAAAGCTCAAGGAACCATCAGGTTGATATGCGTTGTGAAACACATCTGAAGGGGACCAGCTGATATACCCTTTGTGGCCAATATGGTTGGATGGCCCACCGTCAACGTATTCCACCAGGTAGCCAGTATCGTCGCCGTTCTCATCCGAAGGTAGATCCCAACCTCGATAGTTGTTGTACTCCAGACGATTCATCGCAACGGCGTAGATCTTCTTGGTTCCAAACATCACGTTCATGCCAGTCGCTCCTTTGGTCCACCATAAGTTGGCACTGGTTTGGTGATTGATTTCACTGCCCACATGGCACCGTCTTCAATATGGGTTTGAGCCAAGGCTTTCAGACGCATGCGTTCACCTTGCTGAGTGATCTCCTCAGACGTGACAGCTCCTTTTTGGGGCACCAGTTCATCAAGCAGATCAATCAGAGCTGCAGCAGCCGTTTTTACACGGTCTACTGCACTGTCAGCGCTTGGATTGAAGGAAGTACCAACCCGGTACTCCCCTTTGGTTTGGATAATATCATTCATCCTGCGCTACCCCGTGCAGCCATCTGGTTCCCAGCAAGGCGATCCAGTTCAGACCTGGTCAAAGAAGGGAGCACTTCCAGAGCAAACTCAGGCGCCCATTTCTGATGGACAACATCTTGCCGAGTCTCTTTGTCTTTGCGGACAGTGATCGACAAAAACTTGCGTGCTTTCAGCTGGTTAAAGAGGATATTCGGGAGGTGATAGCCATTCTCTGTAGCCTCGCCATACGGAATAAATTTCCGCACTGTACCAACGTATTTGTTAGCTACAGTGAAGATCTCACCCTCAAGCTCTTTCTTGTTTGGGTTCAGGTTCGTAATGACAACGCGAACCAGCTTCATCTGCTCCATGTGGATCGCTTTACGAACACCAGCCTTGCGAGCTTGCTCTAGCAAAACCTTGTTCACAGGGGCCACAGTAGCACTGCGAGGGCGTGCGACAGGCTCATCAGCAGGGATAGTTCCACTGTTGAGCGCTTCCGTAACTTTGGCACGAAGAGCGTCTACGCCGATCTTGGGAGAGAATTTCAGGCCAATTTGTTTGGCACGGAATTTGAGAGCTTCCAGTTCTTCTTCTGGTGTTGGCCCTTGCTCCTCATCTGGAAGCGCCAGTTCGTCATCTGTTTCTTGAAGATCTTGAGGTTCGTTTGTCATGGGTCTCTTAGTCCTTGATGTGCGGAGATACCGCGGTGATCACTGAGGGAGAAAATGCTTAGAAGTGATTTGCGATGGTGTGATGTGGTGTGAGGGGAAGTTTCCTACCCCTCACTTTTCTCATGACCCAGGCTTAGATGCGGGCGATGGTCTTGATGATAGCAATGCGCTCAGTACGCAGAGCCATAAAGCCGTAGTACCACTTGATCGAGCTGAACCCCATTTCGCCGTAAGGGTCATTCCGATCAGCAGTCTCATTGCCAGGCATCTTGGTCGTAATCTTGAACTTCATCGACTTGGCAGACTTGTCCATCTGGAAACCGATTGTGGTGAAGCTCTGGTCGCCAACAACGAGCATTGGGTAGATGTCGTATTGATCGTTGGTTTCCATGTAGCCAGCGTTCGTATCAACGTCAGCACCAGCACCGGCCCAGTTGAGCATCTCGGGAACCACAACGAAGCGGAAACGATCGATCGAGCCAATTTCACCGTTCAGCAAAGTTGTTGCATTGGCATACATATGCACTGGGACAAAAGCAGGTGTATCAAACTGGTCGACCATGCCGCGAACGGTAGCTTCCAGTTCGGAGCCAATATACATGACACGGCCCGAAGAAACGGTCTTGGTGTCAATCATGCGCGAACCAGCGATGACTTTGGTCTGCAGAGGCGTGCGGTTGTCGTTCAGAATACGAGCCAAACGGGACAGGTCATCGTAAACCACTTCCGAGATTTCGGCACCTTCACCGGTAATCTCGTAATCAGACGAAGCAGCGCCTGCATAAACAATCACACCAGCGGCAGCCAGAAGGTCTTTCTGCAGAACGGCTTCTGTCAGCTGTGTTGCACCAGTCACTAGTTCACGGCTGATGTGGCTGTAAAGCTCATCGTCCGAGTCAAAGTCCATGGTTTCCTGAGTCCACTCAGTGAAGAAACCAAACTTGTGCAGCGAGCCGCTCAGAGTGAGACGAGTGAAACCAACGCGGTTCACACGGCCACCAGTCTCGGTCAGAGTCGGCATCTTGCCAGTGATCGTACCGATGTCTTTCGAGGAGCCATAAAGATTACCGTAACTGGCAATCGACGTAACGCCGACATCAAGAGCTACAACAGCATTCTTTTTCGTGGCGTTGACATAGGTAGGCGACAGGGAACCAACCAGTGTGATTGCAGTGAGGCCACTGCCACCGGAGTCATCATCACCGTCTGATGCAACCAGTGTGTCATCAACGTTGTCGTTGATCGTAACAACAGCAGCAGCCGAATCCGCATTGGCTACCATGACAGTTGCAGATGGGAAGATCACCTGAAACTCGCTGCCTGACATTGTCGCGCCAGCAGCATCGATACCTTGGTCGTTGACGTTGCGATCATCGAGCAGAGGGATGTAGTGATGGACCCGGATCTCTTTGCCGTAATGCTTGGGCATCTTGGTCACGTCGGCCAAGGGCATGAAGTACATTTCTTTTTGGGCTTCAATAAGCGCTTTGCGCTGCCAAAAGAAGGTGTTCATCTGCGTCGAGCCAGGCCCGTCGATGGTCGATTTGCTACCGGGGGGAGAGTTATACTGATGTGTAGGCATGGTCGTGGTATCCTTTAAGACTGATTGGATCAGCTAGTGGGGGAAGGGAGCGCCATAATTTCATCATCCGTCATATCAAACGGGTTGAATTCTTTTGGCGGTGTGGGAGCTGATGCTCGTGAAGCTGAAGCTGCACGTGCTTTTGGGTCAGACTTTACAACTGGCTTCGGAGTTCCTGTGCGGACTTCCAGGACACGTGCAGCAGGTGTCTGTGCAGGTGTCTCTACGGTGGCCGGTGCGGTCGGGCTTGGAGCGGGAGCCAGAGAGCCTTGGGCCTGGAGGTGATCGCCAACAGTCTTGTAAGCATTAATAAAAGAGACGCCGTCTAATTCACCCAAAGTTCGACGACGTTCGACCTCAGTCGTGATTTTGGCATAAATACCACTTGCACGCTGGTCTCGAATAATCCCCAATAGTTCGGGTTCTTTGTAAACCGCTTCCTTGCTGGCTTGATCCCATTGAGAGTTGATCAGATTTACCGTATCCTTGCCTTCTTGGGTGGATGTGACATCTCCCAAGGTTTCATGGAAATGGTGTTCGTGATCACTCACAGAGTGATTGCCGGGGCGGTATGTAGGCTCTGACGATGTATCGAGATCCATTGGATCGATTGCACCATCATGCAAAAGCTTCTGAAGAGCTGCAGGGTCTTTCTTATCAACGTCGATCAGAAAGGACAGCTTGTCTTGATCCATGAGGCCATTGTTCTCAAGCATTCTCATGAGCTTGAGGTTTGGCTTCAGTTCCTGCATCTTCTTCGTATAGTTGGTTCCCATCTGCATCAGACGGATAACCTCGTCCGGGGAGCTCGGAGTGAACTCCCGTCCGTTGGCTTTGAAAGGAGCCATTATCTGTGTGTACGCCGACTCGAAATCAACAGGTTCTGGCGTCTCTGCTGGCTTTGCTTCGCCATCAGTTTTTGCACCATCGGGCTTTCTTTCGCCCTTATCCTCACCTTCGATTGCTTCGGTGTGATTTGGTGTGACAGTACCTTCAGCATTTTCAGATGCTGCAACGGTGTCATCACCAACGGGGGCGGAGCCATTAGAAGCTTCAGCCAATTCTTCATCCGAAAAAAGATTTCCGTCAGCATCTGCATTCACCTCTTCTGCCGGGGCTACCGTAGCCGCTGGTTCCACAGGTTCAGTGGGTTCAGCAGAAACTTCTTCAGTAGGAGCCTCCACAACAGGCTCTTCAACAATAGGCGCTTCCTGATCTGAATCAGGAATAGAGGTCATGTTCATGACTTCCTCATCGGTGAGATTATCGAAGTCCTGTTCGTTCATGCTGCATCCTCCGCGCGAGCGTCATCGAGTGCTTCGCCGTTGGTGTAGATGTCTTCTTCAGCCATTTCTCCAACACGTACGATGGACTGAAGATATTGCTTCAAGAGGGAAATAGCCTGGATCGCCAAAAATACCTCGTTGCGGTCTACATTCGGATTTGCAATAGCAGATACTTCAGCAAGGCGGACTGCTTCATCTTTGAAGTAGCCATCCAGGATGATCTTCTTAAACTCACGGTTGCTCGACAACTTTAGAGCGGCGTTCTTGAGTTCTACAAGTTTCCGCGATTCGTCAATCGAGTCTTCGAGTTGCTTGATGTCAGACATTTCATTTCTCTTTACTGTTTTGAGGTGGATGGTTGTCAGATGAGGGACACTTTAGAGAACATTAAAGTAACCGGTCAACCTGTTACCAATTCTTTATATGCGAGAGCTGAACCCATGTCTGGATTGGGTTTTGCAGGATCTCTTTGAGCCAAGAAAGATTTGGTGATTTCCAGATCTTGGTTTGATCGAGCTTGCTCACCTTGCACATCCAAATTGCGCATGTGTTCGGTGCCAGACTCTTTCTCCACAAACTCCAGATCTTTCAAATCAGCGCTTGATCCTTCAGTGCGTGCCTTGGACTGGTTCACCATTGACTTAGATCTGATTTCTTCAATCTCAGCTTCAAGCTTTGCAATCTCAAGCTCTTTCATTTTCTGATCCAGTGGATCTGGCTCAGGTTTGAACTGCATGATCTTTTCAGCCAGAGCAGGCATACGCTTCAGTGTTGCAATCTCAGCCAGCAACATTTGAGTCATGGTAAAGTCCATGTTGTTACCCATGGTCTGCAGCATAAACGAAAGGTCTTGAGACTTGGCTTCATCAATTTCAGCAGTGGAAATGTCGACCTCAAGATCGAACTCACCCGCCAGCTCTTCACGCTTAACTGTTACATACGTTTTGTTTGTAACACGAACTGTCTCTTCTTCGCTCATGAACGCCTGGTTCATTGATGCAAACTTACGCCCAATGTCTGCCATGCCTTGAGCCATGCGACGCAAGATAGCCATTTCACGCTTAGCAGAGGCATCGAGAGCACCTCGAATACCTGTTGCCACGTCCCCATAAGCTTCACCGGAAATGCCTCCTGAGAATGCTTTAACGCCAGACAGGGCTTCTGCTTCTTGGTTCTGAAGCTGAAGCATAGTCAGAGCGGAGTTAGGAATTTCAGGATACTTATGCTGGTGAATACTGTTCTCGGGATGAGCTGTTGGATTGAACTCATAGTCAGTACCAGCGTTGAATCGATTGCGGTTCACGACATCCAAAAGACCTTTGGCCACACCTGTCTGGCTGTTTGCAGACCGCCCCATCAAATCAATCATACCGCGGCTGACAGCGCCCAGGATGTTCTGGTTCTCTTCCAGCAGCTCTGCGTCAGGCTCACCCGTAACCGAATGAGTGAGCGGCATATAAGGCACAATCACCACTGGGATTTCTTGATCTGGGTAGGGGTTTGCTTCCATGCGAATCATGACGTTGCCAATATACGTGGCCACAATCGGAACCAAGGTATCATCACTATTGATGTCGTAGGAGCCCCAGTATTCATATGCCACAACCCGTTTGCGAAGCTCGTCTTTGAACTGCACAGAGTCGTCAATGTTAGAGGCATGATCAGGCAGATTCATCGGGGTATTACCCTGCCAGTTCACATGATCAAGGTTTTTGTAACGCCCATCAGCAATCAGATCTGCTTTGGATGTCTCAAACGTAATGATACCAAACTTGGCTTTTGAAACGTCACCTTCACAAGAGGGATCCAGATAAAGATTTGAGTAGTGCAGGATAGTTGCTGTTGGCTGGTTGACCAGGACTTTCTCTTCCTCGACCTCTTCAGTGCCAATCTGTCGTGCTTGAACAGGGGCGCCGTATTCCTGAGATGCAGACACAGACTCTTGAACATCAGCTGGAAGATCTTTGAAAGCACGGGGATTATCTGTCTTGATCTGAGATGCTTGCTCCAGCATCTTAGAAGTCTCTTCGTCCTGTACTTCGATGATTTCCCACACTGGAGCTTGGAC
>Ga0307978_1000887_pt1 | contig 23768 bp, 27 predicted proteins | sample OrgLakmetage1056_FD_203151 | JGI IMG/M metagenome (GOLD analysis project Ga0307978, IMG submission 203151) | Saline water microbial communities from Organic Lake, Antarctica - #1056 | ecosystem: Environmental > Aquatic > Non-marine Saline and Alkaline > Saline | place: Antarctica: Organic Lake...
TCAAAAATCAATTCCACCCCAATTCATGAAAGACGAAAGGGCAGTGGTGTATTCAATGGTGGTTAATGAGAGGTAGAAACACTTAAAACTTGTAAGCTGCGGGTTGCTGCCCTGTTCGTTAGTTGCGTTTCCTCTTAGACAGAGGCTTTGCCCTCTTTGCCTTTCAAAACTCCTGAGCCCAAGATCCGATCATTCTCAGAGGCAGAGACATCAACGACGACAAGTCTTTTTCCCGTGAAGTAGCAACGGCAACGGTGGCGGTGGCTGCAACCATCGCCCATGCCCAGAAATACGGTTGAAAAAGCTCCAAACTGTAGCTGTGAAGTGCTCTGGCGCCGTTCTTCTTCCACCAAGACGACAAGGTCGTAGCGGGTATCTTGTTCAGTGGGGCACCTGCCAATCGAGCACGACGGCGGTGCATTCGAACAGACTTCGACGCTTTCACCGGAGTTGAGGAGGTGCCTTTCTGTCCGTTATCGCTCTGAGACGAGCATTTAGCTGCTCGCTTCTGTTCCAGAAGCTCCACATCTGCAGGCACAGTTGTCGCAGCCACACAAGCCGGCGGTTCACGGCGTACTAGAAGTGGCAGCTGAATGGTAGTGTCTTTATTCGCACCAAAAAGGCTGAGCCTACCGCGTACAGCCCCTAGTGTTTGTCGAGCCTCCTCAGGCACCCCTTGCAGCGTCGGCAGGGTATGCGGTGGGTATTGTCGCATCAAGCGGCAGCCACTCACTAGGAGTTTGTCCACCGAAGCTACTTTCAAATTGGGATCACGCGGCAGGGACACCAGGAGCGTGTGCATTTCCGCAAAGTCGCACTCGCAAGCGAGAACCTGATCGCGGTTGGCTTGAATGAGCGCAGCAGCCGTGTAGAGTGGCAGCGCTGGGTGGCTGGACAAAAAGGCGTCAAAGAGGCGCTCTACTGCAGCTGGGTCTTTGACATCGTGGGCAAACCATGTAATCACCCAGGCAAGCACCACCGTAGCCGACGCATCCGCTGCTTCTAATGCCTTCGCAAGAAGAGGGTCTGCTCTTCTCAAAAGCGGCCAAAGGGTTTCGAGGCAAGCTAACACTGGAGCAAAGCTCGGCGCAGACGCATCGCGCAGGAAGTCATTTAAGACCGCTGAGCTCCACTGATACACCGTGCATGCGTTGCTACCTGCTACAAGCAAAAGCACACTCACTACGTCGTGTAAGCCCTGGTAGTAGTGGTGCTCTTCTTTCATTCCTGTTGCGAGATTCTCGTGATCGCGGTTTACTGCGACTGCGCCAGCGTCTTTATGGGTAGGTTTTAACGCGGCACGAACTTCTGTGCTTATGTCAGTAGCATTAGTACCTACTAAGGCTTCTAATGCCTGCTGCAAGACAGCACGGCGGCTGTTCCATGCTTTGAGCTGTCGTTTGCGCTGCTGCTTCGATCGGGCTCCGCGCCTTGCTGCGTCGTGTGCCTCGTATTGGTGCAGTGATCGCGACACATCCAAGCTGATTTGGTGCGCTACTGCAGCTTCCGACTTCGGTGCGCGTCGCCAGTCGGTTGAGGCTTTAAAGCGATCGACTCCTAGCAGCTTGGGCCACACACGGCGCCGACAAGAGGTTGTCTGGAGCCCACCTGGGCTTTCAGTCGCCAAGTGTCTCAAGCGCTCCAGCGGCACTGGACACTGCAACAGCAGCTGATTGATTTCTAGAATTGTACTTTCAGAAGATTCCATTATATCTGCCGAGGTGACGAAGAGGTCCTCTTAGAGTTTGTGAACTTCGTTCTGCCCCATCCTCATTTTTTCCTCGAGACCTCTAGCTAGACGATGAATCTACTACAGAATAGCTAGCTAGCGAGCTAGCGAGCTATGGGCTGGCTGGCGCGCTGGCTGGTGGCAACATTACAGGGGGTTTAAAGTTTTCTTTCTGTGCAGCTTGTGATTCATCGGAAGATTGCTTTCTACAAAGGAGTGCCGAGATATCAGCCATCAGATCATAAGATAGATCGCGAGATCGCGAGTTCCCGAAAAATCGACGACGAACTCATTGCGAACCCGATAAGCTAATGAACGTCTTTGGTGAAGACGATGCTCAGCGAATAAGTTCCTTACAATCGATTGTGACTGAGCTTGCATCTGTAGTGCCCACGCCTGATGCCTCCTCCCACGCCTCACATACTTCTTCAACAGACTCAACGTGCCCATTAGACGATTCACAGCAACCAGACTCCATGCCACAAGGGCAGGCTTCTATATCAAGTAGACTATTTAGACGTCCTAGTAGCGATTCTGTTGGTTCTAGCTTGCTACCACCGAAAGGCACGGCTACAACTAAGGAGCTCAAGCTCACAGCATCAAAGATTCCATCTCGACCAAGTGTGGCTACGCATAGTTCGCGAGCCCAAGTAATCAGTAATCGCTCTTTTATTTCGAAATGGGATAGCGCATCAGAAGAGATATTTAAGAGCTCGCCGTCAGTCGAAAGCGTTATCGACCCAACAACTCTGTATTTCTCAGAAGCGTTCGCTGCGCAGTTCGAGACTGAAGTGCAGGAAGCCTTTTTTGCTCTTGACGCTGACAACAATGGTTCTATTGACGAGGATGAGCTTCGGGACGGTATTAAAGCAATGGGTGCTAAAGATGACTACATTCCTGAGGCAATGCTTGAAGAGCTTAGGCGCACTGGTAACATCACCATCAGCGGGTTTAGAGAGATTGTTCGTGTGCAACGCGGGTGCAAGATGCTCGAGGCACATTTTCAGCAGCATCCTGAACAGCGAGTCCCAACGAAGCTGACAGTAAGCCTTCTTGTATGTTGTTAATTTGATTAGATTGATCCATTTGGACTCAATAATCTGAAATATAATTTGTATCACTCGATAGGTGATTGACTATACTAAAAGCAGTCTTGTGGTCGCTGGACCTCTCACGGAAGAGGCCCGCCTGAACTTCCTTTACAGTCCACCCCTTGGGCCTAGCAGTCAAGATGCTTCTGGAGCCGGGCCAGTCACACGTTGGATTAATGTCGAAGGTCTCGACTCTCTTACGGTAAATAATCCTTATAAAGGATATTATATTCCTCCTGTGGGTCTCAATTATCATGCTTATTGCATTTTGTTGAGATCTATTGACTGCTGTCCATGAATATTTAATGATTTCACACTACCTTATTTTTATGTGTGCTAAAGCATCTCGTCATATCCATGCATGTAGGTGCGGGAACTTGCAATCCGGTACAATTTAGATCCAATGGCCATCGGTGAGTCCTGCAGAATCACTACAGTATGTACCGTATTCACCTACTCTGATCTTGACTACATTTGTACTTCAGATGATGCTCTGCAAGTGGAGCAGAGGCCAAAAATGGACTATTATGACCACGGAGTTTTCGTTGTTGTGCCTATGCTTAGAGCTACTGCCAAAGTTGAGCGCAACGAAGTTCAAGAAGTGGTCGATGATCAAAAGTATGCTCAAGTGCGTCGGCGGTCTTACACAGGAGGATCCGTCAACGATGTTGATTTAAGTCGCGGTGACAGCGAAGGCCGCAATAGTTACGATGGACATGGTGCTGGATTCGAGGCACGGAACTTACTAATTGAAGTTGAAGCTGTGAGTATATTCGTTGTGGAAAAAGAAAGGACCATTATCACTATTCAGGAGAAACCTGGTGACTGTTGGCACGACCTTCGTGTATACATGAAGCACACGTGGAGCCGTGTACGTGGGAACGACCACAACTTTCTTCTTTATTCGCTCCTCGACTTAACCACTGACTCGCTCTTCCCAGTACTCAAAGAGGTCCTTCAGTGTATCGACCGCCTTCAAGATCAACTTGAATCCGCAGAAGGCCCAGATGCTGGACGAGTACTCAACGAATTCGACGTCAGCGCAGTTCAGAATGTTAAAAAGCAATTACTTTGTAAGTTATGCAAAATCATTTCCTGTTGCCTATCACATTTAATTCTAAAAATCCTGACTCTTGTACTCGCTATTTGGTGTTCAGACATGCACCGTATGCTTCGGCCGATGCGCTCAGTATTGGACAAGGCTTTGGTTGACGGCTCAGTTTCTGATGGTTCAGCCTCATCTTTGAATAAGTACTTCTTAGACGTGCAGAGTCATATGACTCAGATCTTAGAAGACGTCGAGGAAGGCATTTCCGAGTGCAGAGATTTGACTGAGGCTTACAACACAAAAGTTGCTGGTTACCAGTCGGCTCAAGCAGATCGTCAGTCACAGGTTCTCTACATGTTGACCTTCGTCACAATCCTTATCGCCCCTTTGCAGATTTTGACAGGCTTATACGGCATGAACTTCGCCGTTATTCCAGAGCTTGAATGGAAGTATGGCTACTTGTACTTCTGGAGTTTAGCTATATTTCTCATGTTACTCCTGGGCTTGATTTTCAAGTACATGGGTTGGTTGAAGGCTGCTCCCTACGACAAAAACTAGAACAAGAACGGTACTCTGTTCACAAGTCGCAAGGACAAGCCTCATGAGTATTTGACATCGAGTCTTTCACAGCGCACTGCAGCTGCATGGACTTGAATGCGGCAAATATCTACTCCAAAATCACTGGCAGAGAACTGAAATAAAAATATTCCAGTTTGAACGCGGAAATTGAAGAGCAGGCCACGTTGGATTGCTACCGTCAACCCCATTGCCACTTAGGCACGTGCGTCTTGTATTTGCCCCTCTTTTTTAGTGCAGGCTTTATTGATTAAATTAAATTAATTTTCGTTTTTTTATTTTTTCCTATGGTCCATTAGCCCCCTAATTCCAAATTTCGGTGCACTAGGCCCTTCCCGGTTCCCGGCCTTTGTCGCCTTCGGGGCCTGTGCCTGTGCAACCACATCACAATATCAATGCCAACAACGCCGGTGTCGAAAGAGAGCAACACAAACTCGAAGTAATACTAACCCAAATTACACGGAAGCCAATGCTGCGGGCGGATGTGCAGATTTTTACGCGCTTGCAACTACCCCGTATCTAGAATACTTCTATTTCATTTAAGCTTATGATTTATGATTTGAATTGGAGCTAATTCTAATTCGCAATCCACATCAGCCCGTTGCAAGCCCGTTGCCTTTTTGGGGACTGGTTACTGCGCCACTGCGTTTAGTGTAGGCGTTATTGGTTTGGGTCGCTTTTCGCTTTTAACGGAGATAACGAAAGGCGAAGACCGTCTTCAAGACGCGAAGACAGAGGCTAGGGGCTGTAAAGGTGGTGCGTGTGTAAGCTGATATCTAAGAACTCGGCTCATGGATAATCAAGCCGATTATGTCCATTATTCATTAATAGGAATCTCCCTTCCGTTGTTTCTTCTTCTTCTCTTTCGTTCTTCTTCGTCTTCCCTATTCTTCTGTCTCCTTCGTTGCTTCGTCTGGAGGATTCATCAAAACGCAGCTTTATGCTATTTGTTGTTGTTTCTTTGCAATTGGGGAGTATAATCTAATCTAATCTAATCTAATCTAATCTATTTGTACAGTACATCTATCTGTAGATCAACGAAAGAGTTGATCAACGTAGTTTGATGTTTTGGGGGGCATCTCAAAAGTGCTCTCACGGAGAAATGTCCGTCCGTTACATCACAACGACAAAAAAACCTTGCGTGCTTGTTCTGACACGTTGTCACGTCACTGACATCAACCATGTTCTGACACCTTGTCACGTCGCTGAAATCGACTACGTTGATCGTGGCGTGGCGGCGCGCACGCCGCTGCAATTGATGTTTTATGCGACCACGACCAGAAAGTGCCTACCAAGGATTTTTGTCCTTCCGTCACATCACAACGACAAAAAACCCTTGCGTGCTTGTTCTGACACGTTGTCATATGCTAGCATGTGCTTAATAACATAGGTTAAACATTCATGTTCTGTACTGTAGTTTCACAGGTCAACTCCTGTCAGCTTTTAAATAACATCTCCATGGTAGGCTGCGTGCTTACACATACGCCTCACAAGTGTGATATCACCACATCGTTCATAGAAGAGGTCGAGAAGGTAGAGCGCAAGCAGTGTGGTAACATACATAGTTCATGTTTTGTACCGGCATCCCAAAAGCCCAAAAGTGCTGTGTGTCCGTCACTCAGTCACTCTGTTACATCACAGACACAAAAACCCTTGCGTGCTTGTTCTGACACGTTGTCATATGCTAGCACGTGCTTAACATAGGTTCGCATCCTTACACTTATGGTCTCACATGTGTGACTTATCTGTGTGACTTATGACATGACGATAGCGTTTGTACGTACTGTACTCCTATACATCATAGTTCTGGAGCGCTGTGCAGCAGTAGGTGAGATCAACCATGATGTGCGCTGCGGAGACCTCGATGGTTTGAAGGTTGAGCGACGACGAAGATACCGCGAGGTCGTGCGAAGTGTGCAGTAGTATGTAGCGCGTTCCTTCCTTCAAAGAAGACGTCGGCAAGGTAGACCATAAAAAGTCTAACACGATGACGTGTACTTCTCTCTCATTCATCAACGAACAACGTGGACGAGTAACAAGGAGATTGAACAAGGGCACATAATATCATCGGGAAGTAAGACATACAGAGCAACATTGGTGACGATAGTCAAAAGTACTGGAGACTGAAACAAAGATTCTACACTTCGGCACCATCTCAAACTGTACACTTTCTGACACTTCTTGCACTTCCCCTTCTAACGATCGCCTCCAATGCAGCCCCACTTCGAAGAATCTTGCGGCACATGCCATTGCGCATCGCGCCACCCTCTACTTCACTTCCATTCAAACTTCCTCTACGCTCTCTCACGACATCGATTTCAAAGTATCGAGAATCGACAACGGTATCGACATAAAAACCATTTCGTTGATCGTGGCGCGGCGCACCCGCGCCGCTGCAGTAAAAACATGTGCTGCAACACTCTACATTTATTTTAGTCGTCGTCGAGTTCGTCGAGACGTCGAGCAAGAAGATACAGTACTAGCTTCTGTAGCTAAGTTAGCTAGAATGAAGAAAATGGAGCTCGTTACGATGTACTTTATTCTCATCGGCTGCAGAGCCTAGCATTTATCGTGTCGAGCATTTCGACAACTTCAATGCGCCGCGCGCGCTCATTTAATTTGTGGCGCCATGCCGCGTCATTCATCTTTGGAATCTTAGCCACTCTTGTATACCAACAAATTGCGAGCCTAACTGAGTATGACGAAACTGAGAAGTCTTCTATAGCTCATGATGCAGTGGTCGAAGATCGATACAGTAACGCCCTAAACTTGCGGGTTCGCACTCCGGAATCTGCTACTTCTCCGCCTAGGACTACTTGGTGCGTGCAACGAAACGCTACAGAGCGACAGCGATGTGAGGCTTTGATTCGGGACACAGCTTCATCAGTAGACAAATGGCTAGAGCCGGCCCGTGCTGATCAGGGCCATGGTAGAACTAATTTCGACAGCAAACACGCAATGGAAGGCTTGACGCGCCTCCGCCTTGCTCAGGAGGAGGCGTTGACTGCGCAGGACAAAGAAAATCATTGGTGTGGGAAGGCTGGGAAAAGCGAAGGTGCGGACTCATGTAGGGCCGACACTTCGTTCACGACAACTTTGCCTTCAAAGAAAGAATTCGTCGATGAGTGGAAAGCGATGTCGTTGGATCGTGCACGGGCGGCGTGGGAAGGCAGAGAGCCAGGGCTTTACAAAAAAGTGTTTTTCGACGACCACCGACAACGGATCAATTTTGGCGCACGACCTTTGACGATGGACGGTACTAAAGTTACACTCGAGCAGCTTGGCCGCTTGTACGAAAAGGTATCTTCGCTTTTTATTGGTAAATGTGCGCGACTGTTTAAATACATTAGTCGGTACACCACATCTTTGATAGGTATTTGAGGGCGCCAACCTCGAGAGCGCGCCGACTTGGCTCGGCGTTTCGCTGCAGCAAGACCCTTCCGACGCGTTGGCCATCGCCGACTTGCTGTGGCGCATGCGGCCCGACTTGGTCATTGAGCTTGGCACCTCCGGAGGTGGAAGTGCCGCGTTTTACGGCCACGTGATGAAGGAATACAATCCCAAGGCGCGGCTGCTGACGATTGACCCCGCTTCGGTGTGTGTGCACACGCTACTTCTAATTGTGATGGTATCATGCTTGTAGTCATGTGAGCTGACTCTTAGCACGCTCCTTTTGCAGGGCAAAACAAACGGTGTCCCACTGAAGCAGTGGAACGACCCCAAAGTCAAGACTTTTTGCCCCCACTGCAGGCACGCCACTGAAACCAGCGCATGGGCGTCTGGCCAAATTCAATTCTTGCGCGCACTGCCGTCGGACCCCGTGGTTCTTTCGACCGTCGAGGCTCTGGTAGCGGAGTCAGAAGTGGTACTCATTGTCGAAGATTCCAACCACCTGGCGGAGGTCTGAATTGCGTTCCATTATACTCGTCTCGAACTTGACAAAGCAATACTGCCATGCTTGGGTGTCGTTCCTTGCTTATTAATCGATCTTTTTTAATCAATCGGATACATATATACCTTGGTGTTGCTCCTGGTAGGTTGTGTTCGACAACTTATATCACTACGCGCGCTTTGTCAGCCCTGGATCATATTTCATTGTGCAGGTAACCAACTTCGAACAAATCCAATCGAGGCTGCGTCTTTCTCATGAAGCATTTGAGAGCTAAGACCGCATGATCCTAACCAATTTTGACTTGTTCGCTTTCGCAGGATACTCGGCTCGTGTGGCCTCTCCAGGCAATCGCCAAATTTCTCAAGTCTCCGCTTGGCCGCTGCTTTGAAATTGACAAGCGCCTTGAGTATTTCGTTGTGACGCAACATTGGGATGGCTTCCTTCGGAGAGTCGACGACCCAAATTGTGGACTGGAACTCGATTAGCCCACTTGATATTTTGGACAACCGCAGGCGGGTGGCCCGAGGATCGGACGCTTTCGCTTCTGGCCCGAGGATCGGAATCAAGGCGGTCGAAATGCCATTTCGGAATTCGGATTGTATATTAGTTTATATAATATTATACTCCCCAAATGCAAAGAGACAACAACACATAGCATAAAGCAATGTTTTCATGAATCCTCCAGAACAAGTCTGACTGGGCTGATGTCCTTTTGCGTAATGCAATGTTCATCTTTACTCCAATGATCACTGCAGGATAAATTATCGGGAAGAAGCATAGGTTTCGCAAGGTTTCGGGTACGTCCGTGATCTCCACTCCGACCTATCCCCCGGTATGGCACGCCATTCCTTGAAGATGGCCGGCTGCTCTTCAAATAACAAGTATTCAGAAAAGATCACCCACGCGAGTTCGCACCCACGCCTTTGATCGGTATGGAGTTAGGTCACTATATGTCCGGCGATCCGCAATAACACCCCCCCATACATTATAGAGTACACCACAATATTTGATAAATGTGTGCCTGAATGCTTAATCCAACTGCAGTAATCAGCATTGCAATTACAGCATTGAATCAGCGCATCAACGCAGTGGTCACCAAACCCCGTACGGGTCAGCATGCCCCTAATATATTGCATATTTTGCATGTCAATGGTTGTGTCAAATCGTCGAAAGCAGCAAAAAAAAAAGTAGAGCTCATCAACATCGCCATCCCTTGAGGAGCGCTTGCACCATGCATTCCACTTCTAGCCGCGTCGCCGTGGCTCTAGCGCTTTTGAGCACCTCGTGTGAAGCTGGGCCAACGGTCAACATTCCTGCCTCCTCCTATGTCGAGGTGCTTCACCAAGTCTTTTAGTTGACTAATAAAATCCACGCCAAACTCACTGTAAAAGATCATCAGAGTAGCTGAGCGCACGCCCCTGCAACCAAAGCAAGTTACTTTTCCACTATCTCAGCATTATTGTAGACTTGTTTCACCTTAGTATCTTTTCCGTATTCATGACAGGCCACCATGTCCATGCCATACTACGACCTCGTTGAGCCGATCGCGGCATGGGTCACGCCTGTGCTGGGCCGCCTCGACTATTGGGGCGGCGTGCAGCGCTACATTTACAACGAGCAAGGCATGGGCTACATGATCGTGCCCACGGCCGAAGACGGCGACCACTCCGAGGAAACTTGCTTCACCACCGGCAACGGCTTGAGCCCGGTGTCGCTGTTCCCGAACGTGTCTGCGTTTCCGGACACCCCTGACAACGACGATGGCAACCCTTGCGAAGTGCGCGGCATAGCCTGCGTGTCCTACACGCTCCGGGCGCCAGACTACGACCCTGCCACCGGCTTTGACGGAAACTGTAAGCCGGCTGAACTCTCTCGTTCTTTTCCCCTTCAACTGTCTCAGCCCTCCATGGCTCTCCGGCTTCTCTCCGTTAGAAGTAATTTTTTCCACCTCTTTACACTTCTCTCTCTCTTTACGCGTACTCATCTCCCAGACACCTTGTTCGTGGACGCTGCTTCCCAAGTGCCCCTACGTTTCCATTTCATCGGCTTCAACGTTGTGTTGGGCTCCCACTACGACGAATACGTCTTCGACTACCTCAAGGTAATAGAATGTGAATGCTAAAATACACCATGGAACGATCCTTGTTCAATGGCGCTACTGCCAATAAAGTTGTTGATATAGCTGCTTCTCATCTACGAATACTTGATTTACGACCAGACTATAATTCCTTCGTGCTCTACCCCATTGCGAAAAAAAGTAGGTAGTAGACAACGCCGACGGCGCTGCGTTCGGCAAAGACGTCTTTTCGCCGCCCGCTGGCCTCGAGTGCCAAGTCTTGGAGACGGACGACGACGATGACGGCGGCGGCGGCCCTACTGCCTCTTCCTCGTCTGGCTCGCTGATTGGTGGGCGCGCAGGGAATGGCCGGCCGAAGCCTCACCCGAATAGCCACTTGGACGACCTGACGGAAAAGCTGCAACTGAGTGGGACTCCAACCGGGCTGGCAGAGATTCTGGAAGACGCTGCCAGCAAGCATTCCCACCTCGACGGCCTCGAGAAGACTAGCAGCACCACCACCAGTGGCAGTGGCGCGTGGGCGCAGCGCTTCAAGGCCTGGATGAAGCTGCACGGCAAAGTCTACGCCAACGACAAGGAACGCCTCGAACGCGCCACTCAATTCCGCGCCACCGAATGGTAATTGAAAAAATAGTCAGTGTGTAAAGCACATGTTTTGTTTGAAATTGTTTTGTTAACTTGGTTTTCGTTTCGATATCCGCCTTCCTCCGAACTGACCGTGCTTTCTCCCTCTCTCTTAGTTTCAACTTCCCCGATCCGCCGCTAACCGTAGGTACGTAAACGCGTTCAACCGCCAGCACAAGTCGTTTTGGCTGGGCGTGAACCACATGGCCGACTGGACTTCCTCCGAAAAGAAGAAGCTCCGCGGCCGCCTGCACACCCCTCTGGGCACCACCGTCCCCGCCACCTTCGAACACGTCTCCAACACTTCTAGCGACGATTTGCCTGACACCGTGGATTGGGTAGCCAAAGGCGCCGTGACGCCGCCCAAAGACCAGGTATTGTTCCTTTGCTTGTTTTTTGAAATGCATACAACTATTGACACTTACGAATCATTGCCACCACCACATTGACTTTTCGGTGCTTTTCTGCCTCTGTGCGTATTTGCTCGCCTCCTTCTATTTACTTGTTACTATATGAACAATGAATCCATTAGGGCGCATGCGGTTCTTGCTGGTCTTTTGGAGCCACCGGCACGACAGAAGGCGCTCTCTTTATGAAAAGCGGAGTGCTGACGCCCCTGTCTGAGCAAAACCTCATGGACTGTTCGTGGTCTGAGGGCAACAACGCTTGCGGTAAGAATCATGATGAACACCTTTGTTGCTGTTGCCAAATACTTTTGTTCTTCTTTTATTCTTTTTGGGGAGGGGAGCTATTCGTTGAAGTGGATAGAGAGAAAATAGGACTTTGATTCAACGTCTATTATACTTTGAAAGTAAGCCTAGCATGATGATTTTTTCCCACTTGTTTCTTCTTGTGCCTGTTTGCGTAACTACACTCAACAAATAGACGGCGGCCTGGATTTCCGCGGCTACGCGTGGATGCTGGCCCACAAGGGCCAAATTGCCACCGAAAACACCTACCCGTACTTGAACGCAGACGGGTACTGCCGCTTTGAGTCCTCTACGGTGCGTGTGAAGAAATTCAGATCAAGTGTCTGTGTAGATCAAATGTGCCTTCTGAGGACATGAACACTTGAGGATAAGTATTTGATAGAAAGATTTGCGAGTTGGTAATTTCATGTTGATAGTTCTATGAGCGTGCGCTACCTTCCCTTTCTCCTACTACCAACTCATTGTTTCTTTCTAAAAGGTGGGCGTGGCAATTTCGGGCTATGCCAACATCACTTCGGGAATGGACGGCTTGAATGACGCTTTGTATTCGGTGGGGCCTATTTCGGTCTCGATCGATGCGACGCCGGACTCGTTCTACTACTACCAAGGTGCAAAAAAATATGGAAGCGATGGAAAGACTGAGAAGTATGCGTGGCTGAGTACATCAATCGAGACATTTCGTAGAGCAATAGTACCTTTTGAAGAAGAAAAGAGTGCTCTCTCAACACTCTCTGCTTCACCTTAAAAAACTCCCCCCCCCTTTCTCATCATCAACCAACCCTACCACCCACCCACTCACCCACCCACCATAGGCGGCCTCTACGACGACCCCGCCTGCAAGAACGGCCTCAACGACCTGGACCACACCGTTCTGGCGGTGGGCTACGTCACCGAGAGCGACGGGTCGATGTACACCGTGATCAAAAACTCGTGGTCCACCCATTGGGGCGACAAGGGCTACGTGTACCTGGCCCAAGCTGGGAACATTTGCGGCGCTGCCACCCAGCCCACTTACGTGGTCCTCTAAGAGGAGTCCTTACTTGGGGGTTGACTTTGCGATGAAATGAAATAGAATAGAATTAAGGGACCTGGTTTAGGCTTGGTTCCGTGCGAGGACACCGCAGAGGACGCAAAGCGACTCGTGCAGTCAAGGCACTAAAAACATGACACGGAGAACTGAAAGGGAGAAACAGGTAATCACAAATCGCGATCCCAGATTCACAGATAGGACCTCGAAATTCATTTATTTTTAAGGGTTCCTCGGTTTGCGATTTTGATTTTTGATTTGGCGATTTCATATTTTATAAAGGAAAGGATAAAGACAAAGGTAAAAATAAAAGGTCTGAAAAGTGATAGAGCATAGAGCTAGAGTGTGCTTAAGCAAAAGTGCCAATTTACAATCACATGCCTCCTTCCGAGCATTGACCCTACAGGGTTCATGAGAGTAAAGATAAACATTGCATTACGCAAAAGGACACTCAGCCCAGTCAGACTTGTTCTGGAGGATTCATCAATACGTAGCTTCTTTGCTATTTGCTGATATTTCTTTGCAATTGGGGAGTATATTCTAATCTAATCCAATCTAATCCAATCTAATCTAATCTGATCTAATCCAATCCAATCTAATCTAATCTAATCTAATCTAATCTAATCTAATCTAATCTAATCTAATCTAATCTAATCTAATCTAATACACGAACCACACAAAGGGATTTCTCCGACATCCCTGGACCGTGCTGTGTTTTTGAGTTGGTTTCGAGAGGTCTTGTTGGCTGGTGGCTGGGTGGCTTTTTGTTGTTGACTTGGCGACTTTACGTTGCTGTTTCTGTTGTTGCTGCTGCCTCGGCTTCATTCGGACACTCGGATCAGACAGGCCGACTGACACTAGAGCTGTTTCAATAAAAGGAAATTATTCAGACGTATAAGTGCGTATACGAGCACATTCGTCCCCATTTAATCAGAGCAGCGAGGCGCATAATCAGTGGGAAGCGGCAAGCCGCTTCATGTTTTGTGCATATTATATTCGAGAATCGATATTCCCGCTGAAGCTCCCAGCCACCAGCTCCCACACGACACGGCACATGTTGTGCGGGATTTCCTCGTATAACGGTTTCCAACATCTATAACTACAGCAATTCCTTTCGGGCTATCCTCGAGTAGTGACAGCAGGGCATTCCACTACATCATTCCCCGCGATGCATGCCAGGGCAACTCCTAGGGGGGCAGCTTCGGAAGCACCTGTTGTTGTGCCAGCGCTCAAGGCTGCATCGGTGCTGCCGTCGGCAACTCGATTAGCTGGGAATGAAGATGGCGCCCTCAGCGCAGAGGCCGAATGGCCTGACACGCCAGCTAGCGGGCGCACAGTGCTCGTTGCGCCAGGTCGAACAGTGGACTATTCAGGTGAGTCTACCCCGGACGCGCCAGAGGCACCTGAGGACTACCCCACGGAAAACACGGCGCCCGCGCTGCCCCCACCGCACAACCAGCCCCCCGTGCCCAAGCCCCGAGGCTCGGTGGCCGTGAAAAGCCGCGGGTACTACAACCACAGCGGCCAATCGCTGCCTGAAGGTGGGCCCGAGCCATTGGCTGTTTCGCAACTAATCGAGGCTCCACCCGCTGGTGTTTCTAGGCTCGCAAGTCGTGTTCAAGTGCAAGCGAAGGTGCGTGGTACACATACTCTCTTTCCTTCTCATAGCTATCATGAACAGTTCAGACAACGCCCTTGTACATGCCTCTCTTCGCTGAGGCTTTTCGCGTGTTCAAAAGTAATGATAGACGCCTAGTTTTCTCATTGAGTTGTCTCTGTTAGCCCTTAATACTCGACGCTCATTTCCTTTCGCCACGAATTCCCTGCCTTTTTGCTCCCTCTCGCCACACGCAATCATTACGTTCACCTTCACACTGCCGCAAAGACACAGACGTCGCGCGGCCCGCTGGAATCCACTTCATCTTCTTCGTCTGGAAGGTCGCCGCCCCGCGCGCCGCCAGCCCCACCGCCATTGCCTGCCGCGCCGCAACACCCAACTCCACAGGGAGGGGGAGGGCCCAACTGGCAAGGAGGAGGAGCGTCGTGGCCGGCGCAACCCCAGCCGCCAGGGCTCGGCCGACCCAGCAGCCACCCGCAGATGCTGCAGCCGCCACCTCACGGCGCTCGCGCAGACGAATTCATGCGTGCAGAAGCGGCAACGGCCATGCGCATGGTAAGTGTGTGCTTGTGCTCAGGATGCGGTGTGTATGTGTTCATTGCCGTGAAAGTGCATTTCTGGCGCCTCGACCTCGCGAAGTCTAGGCCTCCAGTTCCATAAAACTCTAACGGGCATGCTTTCGTGTTATTCTTTTGCAAACTTCTGCAGGCGCGTGTTGAAGAAGAAATCCAGCGGTTACGGTCTGAAAACTACGGCCTACGGCGCGGGGTGCTGGACGCAGCTGCCCGTGCCCAGGACGCTCAGCAGCGCGCACAAGCCTCAGAAGCCCACGCCGCATCCCAACAGCAACAAGCACAAAATGGGCAACCGCAGCAAGGCGAGCCAGGTTCAACCGCTGCTGCTGCTGCCTCCGTGGAAAAGGAAACCTTGGAATTGAGCGCAGCGCAAGCCGCCCTCGCTGCGTCGGAAGCGGCGCTGAAGGAGCGGGAAGCAGGTCTTGCCGCGCAGCAAGCGAAGCTGGAAGAAGAAGCAGCCAGCCTCAGGTTGGCCTGGGAAGAGGCCAAGCGCAACGCCGCTGCTGAAGCCAAGAAGGCCAAGGAGGCCGCAGAGAAAGCCGCGCGGGAAGCCGAAGCTCAAGCGGGTGGGCTCGCTGCACGCCTGGCTGCGCTCGAGACGTCGCAGCAAGAGCAGCAACAGCTCGAGGTGCTCAAACAGCAGCAGGAGAAGCTCCATCAGCAACAGCATCCGCAAGCTGGAGCACCGCTGCCACCGCCACCTTCAGGGCCTGTAGTCCCTGCGCTCGGAGTACCTCCTCATTCTGCTTTAAACCCTTCAAACAATAGCAGCAGCGTAAGCAGCGGGCCTTTCAGCGGCGGCCCCATGGCGGTCGTGGGCGCCATGGAGAAGCTGTCGGACACGGCGGTGCTGGTGACAGTGCCTCGCCTGCTCGCTGAAGGGGGTTTCCTCTGGAAGATACCATTCCACTCAGTCGTTGACCCTCAGGTACGTTTGTCGTAGTGCCTGTAGTTTCATTTTGACGGAACTTTCGAGCAGTATTCCGCTAATTTTTTAGCATGCTATTCAGTTCCACTTTGTTTTGTGCATGCTTTCAACCCTTCTCTTGAGATTAGTACGTGCATGTTGCCTTGTTTCAACAGCGTCGTTACTTTCAACTCAAGCCTCCGGAAGACCCAAGCCAGTATCCGCCTCTTAAAGACTTTCACTTCGACTACGGAGGCTCCTTGACTGGCGCAAGCAAGAATCAAGGCGGTAATGATGATGATGACGACGACAACAATGCTGGCAGTTTGGGGCGTCTCTGTAAATGCGCGGTCGCGTTACCTGTGACTTTACAGTGGCATGATCCCAAGAAACGAAGAACTAAAAAGGTGGCAATTCAATTCTCGTTACATGTTTATTCTTCATAGAATGAGACATGAAGGCTCCAAAATGAATTTCGTGCACAATAACTCCTAATTCTTCTTTACTTCGTTGTTTTTATTTATTGATACTCTCAAAACCACTCCACTCACGCTACGTACCTTGCTTCTCTCTCTCTCATCTTGCCCAGCTAACCCTCAGCTTACTCATTTATGACCAACTCTAGGCCCCCAAGGAGATGTATTTGGACGAGTGCAGCGGCGGCGTGAGCGCAGGCCACAAGACCCCCGCTTTTTGGGCTCAGGCCGCGCACCGAAACCAAAAAGGGCTGCCCAAAGCCAACCTGTGCTTCAGCCTGGTATGTGTGCTTTTTGGGGGGTTGTCATTCATTTTTTTATATTCAAATAAATCAGAGGTCCTTTTCTGTGTTAGTAGTCTTTTTTTGCTCCCCAAAACATTTACATGTGCACCCACTTGCTACCTCTTTCTCTACTCCTTGTCTTGTTGTTTTAGATTGCAGAGGAGCGCACCGTGGATTTAGCGGCCGAGTCCGACGAGGAAGCCAATCAATGGCGCCTGGCGCTCACTGCTCTCGTGAAGCGCTTGCAATTGCCGCTGGAAGAACAGTTCAAACCCCCCAACCTCGACCGCGCCTATCTCCAAATGAAGCAACAGCAACAGCAGCAGCAGCAGCAGCAGGCATTACCAGTGCCGCCTCCACCACCACCGCCGCCTTTTCCTATGACGGGCCGTTCCTCGCCTGAAGCTGCTGCAGCTGCTGCTGCGTGGAACCCTGGAAACATCACTGCGCGACCGCTGGCTCCTCCGCCTCTTCTTCCTCCTCCTCTCGGTGCACGTAATGTGCCGTTGGCAGTCGATGACGAAGTGCTCTGGAAGGGTGCTGATGAAGATTTGCCGATCGGCACTGTGGGCCGCGTCACAGAGGTATGGGTCTCATAAAAACGAGGACCTTCGACTTCTTTGCATTTGACACTGCTCGTTGGCTTTTATCAAGTCGGATATCAAGCTCAACGTTGTCGAAATTCGTCTTCTCTGTTTTCTTTTGGCTCTGTATGCACACCAACCACAAGAATCACAACGCTTGCTTACTTCCCTTGATCGAATTCTTCAGGTGCATACCAACGACGATGTGGAGGCTTATTTCCACCTGGCAACGTCGTCCCAAAAGTTGTTCACCTTCTCAGCCCATCGTTTAGTGGTGGTGCGGCGTGCGGCCGCCATGGCGCAGGGCATGCGGCCTGTGGCGGGAAGCGCCGACAGCTTAGTGAGCAGCGACGAAGTGATGTGGAAAAGCGCGGATAAAGATCTGCCGGCTGGCTCGGTGAGTTTGAAGCTTTTGGTCGGATGGGTTGACTTGCTTGTTCATGTTTTTCTTCAAAGTCTTTTTGTTCGCTTCTTCGCTTGCACGCTTTGCTGTCAAATGTATACACTAATTTGATGAAACCTTTTTTTCGCGCACCTCTTCTGCTTATCAATTTGCTCATGCTTTTCGTTTTGGTCCTGACTTCCTCCTCTTGCTGCGACTCATCAGGTTGGGCGCGTCGTCACTACCCATCCAGACGGCGATGTCGAAGCCGTGTTCACCGTGCCAGGGCGGAACGACATGAAGGCCTACACTTTCGCTGCGCACCGCTTGCACCTCGTAGCGCGGCCAGTGCCAGTGGCCACCGCCATTCTAGCTGCTGCGGCCACTCAATCGGGGGCAGACCCCATGTCACTGCAGGCCGTGGTGGAAGCCAGCCAGAACGGCCAACTGGGCTCGGCGGAAGACGTGAAGAAAATGGTGTTCAACGCGGTAAGAAAATCGTTTGTATTCGACTTCTTCTTATCCACATGGTACCTTCACGTTGATTGGTCTCTACATTTATTTCTATTTCTTTTGCATTGGTGATCAAGATCTTAAATTGGAAACACACTTTATTTCCCTCCTTCATTCACACCATGTCGTTCACACTAACTTCTCAAGGTGGAGAGCGCCGACGCGCCCGCGCTTTCAGCGCTCTTGCACCACGCTTTACATGTGCTCGGGTCCATGGACGTGATGGACAGCGCAAGCGGCGACACCCCTTTGATGCTGGCGTGCAGGCTGGGCCATGAAGAGATGGTGGCCATTTGCTTGAGCTACGGCGCCAAGAACGACCCTCATCCTTCCTTTGGCCAAACCGCCCTGCAGGTAGAAAAGGAGTCAAGTGATGATGAGGACGACAAGAGAGAAGAGATTGTTTTTCAAATAACTTGTTTTTGCATGGAACGAGTACTGATGCCCCCCTTGACTTCCTCACTTTGGCTTTATCTCATTTACCTTTCGATGTGTGTGTGTTTTTTTTTAATACATACACCAAAAAAAGGCGGCAGTTGCGGGCGGGCATTCAGCTTGCGTGAAAGCTCTGTTGAGTGAAGCTGCCCCATCTCAGGCGGATCGCATCATCGTGAACCACGTAGATCCCAACAAACAGGTTTGAGGGACTTGAACTGAATTCCTAATCTCCACTAGTAAGTGTTGCTTTCATGTTAGCCCTTGTCCCTACGAGCATCGCTTCTCCGTTGTCTTGCGTCAACTCTATTTTTCTTTGTTTGCGCCACTCTTCCTGCCAATCACTTAGGCTCCGCTGCACGTGTCTGCTGTCTTGGGCAACCTCGCGATCATTGAGTTGCTGCTCTTGCACGGCGCAGATTTGAGGCTAGTGGATGCGCGAGGAGGTTCAGCTCTGCATTGCGCGGTAATGGAATTGAGGAGGAGATTGATTGATTTTTTCTGTCGGTTATAGTAGCTCCTCGAATAGGCTTACTTTGAACAAATAAATGAGCGCTTTTGAGACATTGCTGGCGTAGTCAATCTGATTGCATAAAATTATACGCTTGCGCGCCATCATCTCAATATCTCTGCTCTCGTCTACTATTGTCAGGTGTTTGGTGGCGCGACCGATTGCTTGGCGTATCTGCTGGACAACGGCGGCGACGTGTTGATCGACGAACCCAACTTAGAAGGCTGCACCTGCCTGCATTTGACGGCAATGCACAACCGCCTGGATTGCGCGAGGCTTTTGCTGGAAACGTGCGCGGACGCGACTCTGCTCAACAACCAAGGCCAAAACGCGTAAGTTTAAGCGACGGTGCTCTCATGTTTCGTGGTTCACAAAGGCATCTGTTTTGTTTTGATCCATGTGCAAAGTCTGTTATTTCGTGGTCTGTTAAGGGTTTGTGCCCAGCTGTACATCCTCGCATATCGTACACGCATTCAGAACACCATCTCTCTCCATGTTGCTAACATTCACATCTTGTAATTTCTCTACGTTTCCCCTCTCTTGCTCTCTCTCTCTCCCTCTAGATACCGTGTCGCCATCTCCAAAGGTCGCCAAGACATCGCCAACCTCTTGGCAGAATTCGGAGGCACTAAAAACGGGCGACCCGCCATGCAACCACATGCACCACCCCCAGCGGTGCCACCCACCACACGCATGCCGCTCGTACAGCCGCCACTGCCGCCAGCACAAGCAGGAGCAGGAGCTATGCCGTTTCCACCACCGCCGTCTTCCAGACAGTGGCACGCCCAGACTGCACGCGCTGGCACAAGCAACTCCTCGTTTCACCAACCGTACCCGTCTTCCATGGGGCATCATCATGGATCGTTCACAGCCCGCCCTTTTCAACATCACCACAGCAGTAGTGTCGATGCTATTCCACCTTTTCCGCCTTATGGCCCTGCGAATCTACCCGAATACGGTCCTGTCAACCGGCCTCCTCTTTCGTCATCATCCGCGTCATCGCCGCAGTCACCGAACCGCGCGCATTCGCTAGACCCATTTGAAGCGGCGGGCCACCAGTGGCGCAAGAAAGAGCAAGGAGGTAACAACAACAACGGCCAGAGGAGCGACTACCGCGACAGCAGCAGCAGCGGGTTTGCCACTGCTCGCGACCATTGGCGCAGCAACAATTATTATGATCAGGAAGGCGACACAGGCACCGGTCAAGCCGCGGTTCCGTTGACAGCGCGAGATCGCATTCGGTCGCGGCACCTCGGGCACCCGCCCCAGCCGCCGGTGTCTGAGCAACAGCAACACCATCACCATCATCAGCAAGCGCCACAGGATCGGCGTCGAGCGTCCTCCGTGTCCACCCTGCCTTCGTCCGTGTCGTCGCAACCGTCGTCGTCGTTTACATCCTTCTCGGAGTTCTGGCCACAACAAAGCGACGAAGGAGAAGGTCACAGTGAGGGCGACGCAGTCAGCGGAGATTATGTCGGCAATGAAGGAGGAGGAGAAGAGGAGGGAGAAGAAGAACAAGAAGAAGCTTGGTGGTTGCCGCTAGCACCCGAGGAGCGCGAATGGTACGGGGCGGTAGGCGAAGGCGCGTTTTACTTCACCGCCACCAACGAAGTGTGGGACGTGCAAGAGAGCGAGGGCTATCCTTATTACGTTGAAGTGGCGTCAGGCCATTCGCAGTGGGAAGATCCTCGCACGGTCGATGCCTGGAATGAAGAGGAGGAGGATAATGGCGAGTACGTTGCAAACGAAGTTGATTTTGACAGTGAAAGTGCCCACATCCACGAAGAAGGTACTCCTTTTGGTGAGCAAGGCGATCAAGATGGAGTATTCGAAGGAGAAACTAAAGAAGATACACCTACCTTAGGTCGAAAACATAGCCGCCGCGGCAGTGGTGGTAGAGGTAAACACCGCAACGAAAGTGCTTCGCCTCTGGCATCAACTTCTGGTGCTCGCCGAGGACCCCCCCCTATTCTAATCGACGTGCCGGGCAACAGCAGACACAGCAGTCACAACAACGGCGGCCGCAGTAGTGGCTCTCGAAGCCCCGTGAAAGGAGGAAGGCCGTCCAATACGCACTCGCCATCATCGGAACGGCGGAATCACGGATTAGAGGCCGGTGACCGCCATACTAGTGCTAACCAGTCATCGCACGGCCACTCTTCACCTTCCCACGCTCACAGCAGCAACCGCAGCAGCAGCAGCGGTGGGAGTGATGCTCACTCAGCAGGTGTAGAGCGAGGCCATGGCCTACCAGCAGACGGTGCGCTGTCGCCAGGGTACGTGGCATCCTTGGCAGCAGACGTGCTTGCAGGGAGAGGAGCCACCTCCGGAGGCGCTCCAAGCTCCAACCGAGCAGCAGCTGTCGACGACAATGTTGTGGCATCGAGCGAGGCGAAGGCAGAGACTGCTGCCAGTAGTAGCAGGGACCCCAAGGCCGACAGTGGTGATGTCAAAAGCGACAAGAGCCCACAAGTAGCGCGGGAAGAGTCGTCCCTTGATATGCCAGCAGAGGCAAAGCAAGATGCCCAAGCTGAGGAGTCATCGTCAGTGACTTCAGGAATGAAATCAAGTGCTGAAATACCTGCTGCGGATCATGCAAGGACAGCAGATAGCGCACCAGACCCCCGCTCTGCTCTTATGGCTGCCCTGCAAGCTCGCCAAGGCAATGGCGAAAGTATGAGTGTCAAGAAGGCAGAACCGAAGCGCGAAGCCATCCATGAAGATCACAAGAGCGACTCAGCCGCCGCTGCATCTTCCACCAAAACTGCGGCGGTTGCCCCAGGACCTGCGAAGAAAATGACCATGGGGCCACCGCCTTCGATTCCACCTCCGCCTTCTGCCCTTCTGGCCAAACAAGCGAACGGGGACACCGGAGCAGGTGAAGCAGGGAACAGCGATCCTCGTGCTGCGCTCATGGGTATGCTGGCTGCTCGAAATGCGTCGAATGGGTCAACGGTGGCTCCGCGGAAAGACGACCCACCTCCTCAGAAAAGTGAAAGAAAGGTCGATGCTAAGCCCGAGAGCAAGGGGCACGAGGAGGGTGCAGCAGAGAAGGCAGCCAAAACAACCTCTACTGCGCCCAAGGAGAAGAAGAAAAAGAAGAAAACGTCCTCGAAAGATACAGCAATTGCGGCAGCTGGTCCGTTAGTCCTGCCAGTAGTGGAAACCAAAGATGCCTTACGAGAAGATCCCGTGCTTGCGAAATACGTGAAAATGGCAGCGATGGGCGTGCCGGCGCCTGCGGTGCGCAACAAGATGACCGCGGAAGGGGTCGCCACCGGTGAAGCCCGGCGCTTCGAGCTTTGCTTTGGGCTCGTCACACCAGAAGAGGCCGCAAAAGCTGATGCAAAGGCTTCGGGCAATGGGGGTGGTGACGACGATGATGATGATAGTAGCGACGATGGCAGCGAAAGTGAAAGTGAGGACGAAGAAGAAGGGGAAGATGGTGGCGCTGACGACGATGTCCCCTTGGTTGATAAAGCCGTCCTGCGAGAGGATCCACAGCTAGGGAAATTCGTGAAGATGGCCTCGATGGGCGTGCCGCCAGCGTCAGTGGTTCACAAAATGACCCTAGAAGGCGTCGACATGCAACAATTGGCCATCTTCAAGAAAGCGCATGGGTTACCCGTCACGCCTCGACCCAAGAAGAAGAAAAAAGAGCCAAAACCGGGCAAGGACGGCAAGAAGAAGAAGGGCAAGAAAGACAAGGCCGCGAAAGCCAATTTGATCAACGTCCATTGGGAAGCTCTCTCCACCGAGTCTGTCGCAGGCACGGTATGGGGCGGTGGCTTGAACGACGAAGGTGGCAGCAGTGACGGCGTCGCGCCAGTCTCTCTGGGCGCCGACCACTTAGAAACTCTGCAAGCCATTTTCAGTGCGGCGCCGCCTGCTGGAGCCGCCGCGGGCTTCTTGCGACGAGGCTCAATCGCAGGCGGCGGTGGCAATGGCAGCGGCGGTGGGGCGGGGAATGGGGGCAAAGGGGGGAACGCAGCGTTAGCAGGGGCGCCTCTGTTAGACGCCAAACGAGCCAACAACATGGCGATTGCCTTGGCGCAATTCAAGGCCTTTGCGGGAGACACCCCGGCACAAACCCCTACCTCGGCCACTTCTACAGCACGTGCTGCGACACTTCCGACGTCTTCTTCATCGTCTTCATTGTCGTCGCCCTCCTTTCGGTACAAAGCCCTGTGTGTGGCGGTGCTGGAGCAAGACGATCGCGACTTGACGGCCGACAACCTTGAAGCTTTAGCCGAGCTGATGCCCACCGCCGAGGAAGCCCGGAAGCTGCAGTCGTTTCGGGGCGACCCTGCTAGCCTGGGCCCCGCGGAGGCGTTTGCCTATGCGTGCACCCGGTTTCCGAGGCTGCCGCAGCGCCTGCAAGTGTTTGCCACCAAGCTGCATTTGCCGGCCAGCCGGAGCGCCCTGGGCGAGCGGTGCGCGTGCGTGCGGACCGCCGCCGAAGACATCATGGCCTCGAAAGGCCTCGCGCTGGTGCTGCGGCAAATGCTGGTGATTGGCAACATCATGAACGAAGGCAAAAAAGGCGGGCAAGCCAGCGGGATCACCCTGGACTCGTTGCTGAAATTGGTGGCCACCAAGGGTGCCGACAAGAAAACCACGGTACGAGCTGGAAAACCGGACCATCAGTGGATGTTACGTTAAGCGTTCGCTAATATCAATTAGAAAATTCCTTGCATGCAAACGATCAG
>Ga0307978_1000892_pt1 | contig 23593 bp, 18 predicted proteins | sample OrgLakmetage1056_FD_203151 | JGI IMG/M metagenome (GOLD analysis project Ga0307978, IMG submission 203151) | Saline water microbial communities from Organic Lake, Antarctica - #1056 | ecosystem: Environmental > Aquatic > Non-marine Saline and Alkaline > Saline | place: Antarctica: Organic Lake...
TTCTTCTTGGTCATTGTCATGTGAATACGCTCTCAAAATGTCCGCTACCTCCATCCGAGGAGCGTGTTGAGAATCCGATATTGGAGAAAGTTTGATCTGGAGCTAGTGGACAGACGTTCGCGTTGCCAGCCAAGAAAAAAATGTCCAAACAGATGGAGGTCGCATCTGCTCCCACGTACGCGTCAATTCTCAAAAAGGGCCTCAAGTGGGCACCAGTGACTGTTCATTCTTTTTGATTAATCCCATCGTAAGAACAGTTTGATTGACTTTTCTTATAGATAGACTATTGAGAGTCCTGACACACTACAGCTGAGAATTGAAGGTTTGAGGCGTGATCAGATTCTCCTAGAATCAACAATGGGTACGAAATGAACAGTGAACATTGAAAAACGGAATCAATCGTCGACCATAAAATATTCCGCGAAAAATTAGAATTGTGCGTGACGTGGAAATAAGATCGCGAGAAATCGATTGACGACTGTGTGAGAATGATGCAACGACCAACGCAGACAATGATGAGATAATATAGAGGTGGATGACAACGCATTTCATCAGCATCAGCGGCCTTACACAATCACTAACAATCACTAGCAATCACTCAGTAAAGTGTATCAGAGCATCCGAGAGAGCAGAGCATAGCAGCAGTAGACTACTTTTCAGCATACATTCATTCAGAATGATGGCCCGAATCTTTCGCTTACGACGCCTCTTGGCCGTCGCCTTGGCGGTGTTGCTGGGCGCCGCCACCGAGATCGAGAGCTTTACTGCACCGACGATTGCATCTCGGTCAACGATTCGAAACACCGGTAGAGCTACTCCAACAGCAACGCCAACGACTACTGCTGCTACACTACTAGTCTTGTTTGGGGAGAAACCAGAGTACTCGCGCGAAATGCTCTTGCGAGAAGAAGCCGAATCTCCCTTTCGCAAGGTGCGGTTTTTCTTTTATCTCAGCTTGGGAGCCGGTGCCATGACGAGTTTGGCCGTTTCGCTCGCTCGCATTGCTGCTGGACTGGCGGGCGTGAACGCAGATTTGCTCCAGGAGAGCTTGATCAACACGGGGGTCGACGCTGGTGGTTTGGTCGTTTTGGCCTTTTTGTACCAACGGGACTTGCAAGCGCAAAACTCGAGACTCAAGCGAGCGTCCAAGGGCGCCGAACTAGCGCAACTGACGATTCGAGGCTCAAAGTCAATTATTACGGGAGAAGATGGCAGCGATGAGACGGAAATATTTACCACTACCCTGGCGTCCATGCGAAGAGGTCGCGGCATTGAAAAAAGGGTCGTGATTGTCGCGGGCGGCAAGGAAAAAATTGCCGAGGTTATGAAGGATGCCATTGAATTGCAGGAGTCCCTCTCCATGAACGACTTGGTAGTGGTTCCGGTCGTCATGCCGAAAGGCGTCGCCCCTGATATCGAGAGTGGTATGAATGTGCCCAGCTGCGTTGCGTTCCCTGTTGGTAGCGGAAGTTGGAAGAATGTGGTTGACGACGAAGCAGAAGAGGCAATCAGTCAAGGTGTTGACATTGAAAAGGAGGGATTCTGCGTCATTCTTAAGAAAAATGGTAGGGTTGGACAACGAACCAAAGGCATCTTTCTCCGCCGAATGGTTGGCGAAGTTGAGGAACGAGCTGAATTCGGGCTGGACGTCAAAAACATCTAAATCACATTGCTATTTATATTACACGACAACTAGTCTACTGTATTACAATGTTATTTGTAGAACAGGCAAAGCCATATCAGGAAAGCACCATGGTGATGGACGATGGACTACAGCTTCCACATTTTCATAAACAGGTTTGCTTCACCCACGGATGCTGACGCTTTGGACTCTTTCTTTTCTGGAGGATTATACGGAGCTCCTGTTCTTCCTTTTCGACTCTTGACTGGTCGGCACTTGCCACCACCAGATTTTGGCTGAGCAACTTGCTTGACGCTTTTAACCGCGTGCTTGGACTCTTCCTTGTCGCCATCTTCTTCATCATCGCCGAGGAGACTAGCAAGTGCTGCCAGCTGAGGATTCGTTGAGAAGTCAGTTGGTAGTCCCTCCATAAAGAGAGGGCACACCGTATTGTCTTCATCTTCGTTGCTGTCATCGCTCTCCTTGCTGTCGCTCATCATCATGGTGAAACCCTTTTTGTTTGGAGAAGGGCGTTTTGGAGTTTTCGTTCAGTCAGGTGCAGTCACGGATAACATTCGTTTTATCAAACCACGAGGATAAATTCCCGCCAAAACTGAGATCGCCATTTTTCTCCCTCCGAGCAATCGCCAACAAATTCGAAACGATGAAGAGACACATCATTCCACTTCCGTCTTGTTCGGTTGAGGTAGTACTAACAAAGAGAGGTTTCGTGAAGGTCGACGGAGACCACACGACAAAGAAAAAGAGGTCATATTATCAGTCGCTAACGAAAATGGCCAGCAGCAGCAAAAGATCTCGAAAGGTGGCAGCCAAGCCCGGTGCTGTCGTAGAAGCAATGGATTCGCTGGATATAATCCCCAACGAGGTCCAATCGCCGTCAAAGAAGGTACGCATGCAGAATCCAGACAGTCCTAGTAGCCAAGGGCAGAAAGCTGCGGCAGCGCTGGGTTTGGCTATCGTAACTCCAGGAACCAATCGCCATCGCGCACAGCAGTTGGCAGAAGAGCAAGCTGCCACCAAGAGCAACGCTCGACGTGCTCTCTTTGTGGCACCTGGGACGAGGCCCGTTGCCGTAACCCCTTCCAGAAAGCAGAAGCAAGAACATGAGGAACCAAAAGCCAAGCAAAAGCTTATCTTTGGGCGTTTGGTGACGGAAATCATCGTGTCCGACAAGGTCAAGCAAGTCTACGCTATCATCCGTAAGCTGACTGGGTCGATTGGCGGGAATGGGTCTCACGGACCCATCTATGGCGAGTTAACCATGGGCTCCATGCAAAAGATGGTGAACCTTATGAAGGAGCACACTGGCTTCGACACGTCCAGTAGATTCATTGATGTTGGAAGCGGTATCGGAAAACCAAATCTTCACGTCGCACAGGACCCCGGTGTCGAGTTTAGCTACGGTATCGAAGTGGAAGTCGATCGTTGGGTGTTGGGTATGAATTGTCTCAAGGGAGTCTTGGATGCTGCTTACGAGCAATCTGCACCGAGCTTCGACGAGCGGATCCTCCACCGTTGCATCTTTGAACATGCGGACATTCGCAAGGCCAAGACGTTTGATCCGTTCACGCACGTGTACATGTTCAGTATCGGGTAAGTTGCTGTTGCGCACCACAATTATGTAAGCGTGATGTACTCGACTCTACTGCTATTGTGTACGGCCTGATTGCATATTCTCACCTTGTAATCTGCTCTCCCTATTATAAAACAGATTCCCTCCACCGTTGTGGATCGAGTTGAGCGAAATGTGGAACAAGTCGTCTTCTCCTTTCCTGATCTGCTACCACAGTCCACGAGACATTATCAAGAGCTACGAGTTCAACGTTGAGCTCATTACTCAGACTAGCACGTCGATGCACGGTTCCAAGGAAGGCCACATGGCGTACATTTACAAACGCACCGGTCCAAGCAAGCCGGAAGGGATGCAACCTTGCGACCCGGCTTTTACGGGTGCTTGGGAAAAGGTTCAGGGAAGTATGGAGCTATTGCGTGAGGATGTGAATGCCAAGGTTGAGGAGAAAATGAGCTCCGGGCCTTCGACACGCGCCAGTCGCCGAAGCAAGAAGTACGCTACATTTCTAACGAGGAGCGATAGCTAGCTAGTAGTAAATGTAAAGATCAAGGTTCGCAAAGACGATAGTATCGAGATCGATTGTCGCTACCATAGCTAGAGAGAAAGCCGGTATCGGTAGCTTGCTCGCTCGGCAGCCGTAGCCGTGGCTGTATTGTACGAGACGACTTACTGTACGAGACGACGTACGGTATGATAGTCTAGTAGAGGTAGGCATGTAGCTACAGGGTGGCGCCACCATAAGTGGATTCCACCATAAGTGGATTATTGTATATGCTTCAGCTAACTACGTACACCTTTTCATTCACAAGGGATTGATATTTGTAAACATCTCTTAAAATCATCTACAAGCGCATGGAACGATCTTTCTAGAGATACAGGAGTGAGTCGACTGGGTTCGGTTTGTGTGTGATCCCGTCGACTTACGGCCTGCCAACAAATAACAATAGTTTGGCGCGAAACGAAGAATCTTTCTCACAATTTCTTTCGACTGACCACTATCATTGCGATGGTTACGAAGATTTCGAGCTAGATTACGTTGTGCTCTTCTACCTCACGGGTAAGATTTGCTATCAACATATAAATAGGCAGTGCTTCACTACAAGACAACGGAAGTCTACCATACCAGGTACCATACAAGATTAGGTGCCAAACACCACACAATTTAATTTGGTCAATTTTGGAACTGGTGAAAAAGACCAAAACCGTGTAAAAATATAAAAATAGGCCGAGTCAAAGCACTTTTGACTGTTACCCGTAGTCGACGACGTTTTACGTATAACCCCACCCGTAAGTCTTGTTCCCTTCGCGTACGAAGACGTGTCACCAGCCGATCAATCATCAAGAATCACAGGGGATACCACGACATTATGTATTTAGCCAATCAGAAAGTATGCTATCCAGCTGGTAACGAAACAAACGAGTCAAAAGCAGAAGTCTTTTCCGGTCTTGGCCGACCTCTCTAAGTTTTCGTTCCATTCCGAATTTACTAGAAGTGACAAATTTACCATCTGCTCACCAGGCCAGATGGTTCGAGCAGATGGTAAAACACGTCGGCTTCGTGGAAGGAAACAGGCTATGGAAGGCTTCGCATAATTACATAGTGAAGAAATGCTATCGATGTCTAACTGAAGTCGTAAGCTTCCCAGCGAGGTGTTTGTTATGGCCCCGTTGCCATCTGTTTTTTTGTTCACCATCTGTTTTTGTTTTGTGTTCCGATCATACCACATCGGCCATCTGTTTTTCCCTGTCTGTTCTGTTTACCGAGGCTAGCAGGCACTTAAAACGAACGCAACAGCGACAAGCGTCTTCACAACACACAAACACTTGACACAACAACAACAATGAACGAAAAAAACAAAACCATGTCTACAAGTAACAACGCAATGGATCTCTCCCTTACTGGAGAGGTAACAACATCACTAGGACAGAGCAGCTATAGAAGGCATGCTCATACCCTGGAACTGGACGGAAGTGACCAGCCGGAACAACCCCAACGCGATCGAACAGACGCAACCGCCGCTAGTGTCGATGGTGGTGGTGGTGGTGTATCCGAAGCCATGGTCAGCGCTCTCTCCTCGTCCCTAGCCTGCATTGCTGCTACAGGGAACGAAGAGCGAGCTAGAGTAAAAGCACAGTTTGTGTCGCAGCGGAGGGTAGAGATCACCGCTCCCGTTAAGCAAGAGGGTGGTTCCGCATCGTCCCTCAGCGGTAGCAGCAGCGCCAGAAAGTCGGAGGATAGAGGGGTTGCGACTGCAACCAGTATGACGACAAGCTCGGGGGACGATAGGGATTCCACAGCTGCCTTTCAGGGTAGCAGTGCAACCACTACTAATAGTAGTAACAAGTCATCCTCTGGAGACGATTCCTTGGAACTAAGGAATGAAGCGAGAGCTGCGGCACCGACCTTTGCTGCCTTGGAAGAGCACCAACATTACCATCTACTTCAGCTACGGAATCAACTTAAGAGACCTCCTACCGACGAAACCAGAGCAGCAGATGCGTACGGTTTGCCCATTTCGCTGAATGAGCGAGTACAGGCTACGGAGAACGCACTGACTCATAGAACCGTCTTTGCTCATTTACCTCCTCCGAGTATCGAAGCATCAAGCTCGGCGGGAAGTGGAGCTGAAAGCGAAAGGAAGAGCCGCCGAGAGAAAGGCTTTCACGAGATTCGCCACACGTTCAGCAAGCTTGCCCGAAAGGAAGCACGCAGCCCTGACAAGTCTCAGTCTTCTATATTGCCTCGCAAGTACAAGAAGCTTCTCAAGAGACGACCCAATCCTACGTTGTCGTCGAAAGAGGTCAAAGCGCAAAAGAGGAAAATTCAAAGTCGTCTTGACGACGAAGACTATTCCATCGAGAGCAACAGCTCCTCAGGAAGTAGCACAGACAGTGGATACGCCGCATCTAGCTCATCCAACGAGCAAGAATCCTGCTCTTCTCTATTTGTATCCTCCAAAGACAGTGTGAGCAAACGTAGACGCACCAGAACACCAGGTGCTTCAAGTGGCTCAATGGGTCCCATGAATACGACCAGTAGACAGGAATCTCTCTCCGTATCGTCCGAGCTTGCTGACTTTAGCTCGGGTAACTCGCAAGAGGACATCGCTGCCGATTGGTCGACGTCGGAGTCTCTGTCGAGGTCTGCCTCTGCGTCTTCATTGAACAGACAGCAAGACCAGTCCTTGGACGTCAAACCGCGTGCCCAGGCTAATAAGATTGTCACCGAACCAGGCCTGCTTCTGGAAGGAACGACGCCCATCCTGGGCTTGGGTTGCGATATCATGGCCCACATTCTCACCTTTCTCCAACCTCCGGATGCGCTGGAAGTCTTGACGATGCCATTGTCGAAAGACTGGTTAAGCACATTCACGAGGCAGCCTGAACTCTGGAGAGTCCTTTGCTTATTGCATCCATTCAAGGCTGACGTCGCGGAAGAAGACGATGTTAGCAGTAACGATTCGCTAGATTCGTTTCCTGACTTGGAGCAAGAGCTGTTGCAGACATTAGGAAAGTCACGTTTGCTCTACACGTCTTTTGTCCGATGCATACGCTACCTTGCAAGGATCGAAGACGACGCTTTGCATGGGCGTTCTCCCACTAACATTGACTTTGGAACTACTATCGCAGCGTCCCACAACATTAACGCAAACGATAACTTGAAGAACTTTCTCGCCCGAGCTCGGGGAGTTGTTGTCGGGGACGAGGCCATAGATGCCTCCAGCGATATTTCCGATGATGGCGACGACAATAATAATAACGGCCAAGGTCTTGCACGACGCCAATCGGTAACTGCCAACCCCATTGGAGTGTCAGACGTCGTCAACGTGAATGTTGCTGCCCACAGTCGAAAACGCGGAAATGGATCTGAAGACTCCGACCCAAAGAAGCGGAGAAAGACTAACCTTGCTCCATCGGACATTACATCACGTCTGCTTGGCTCAACTTCCCACGGCGAACGTGGCTACCAGGAACTCCCTTGGTCGTGTGCCATTTATTCCATTGTGAACTGGATGGTATCGTTTTCCGATGTTGAAGGAATCCAAGTTATGTGTCTTAAGGTGTTACCGCGTCTGCTTGAAAACGAGCAGCAGCGAAGCACGGCGCAACGCGCAGGATTGACGGACATTGTGCTTCGCACCATGGTTCTCTTTCCAGATAATGCACAGCTTCACACGGCGGCCTTTCACACGATAGTCCTCCTGGCACGCCCACTCGGTGGCCGGGAAGGTATGCTGTTCCACACTTCCATGGTGAATTCTTCAGGCATCTTTAACGCTAATCAAGGTGACCAAGATGGCAAGAGCGGCGTTGCCGTCATGCTGGACTCGATGCGACGCTTCGAAAATGATGAGGTACTTCAAGCCATGAGCTGTTGGTCCTTGGTCAATATTGCCCTGGCTCCAGCTCAAAAAGAAGTGCTCGTCAAGCTCGGTGGGATCGAAGTCACTGCCAACGCAATGATGGCACACCCCTTTAACGCTGAAGTTCAATTCCGAGCGCTCTTTGCACTCATCAACTTGGTCATTCCTTCCGTGAGCCCGGCGTCTGAAGGCGACGTTGCATCGACTGCCATGTCGGACGACGGTGGCACAGAAAGGGAACGACTGGACGAGAGCGTAGACCAGATTTGCGGTTTGGTAGTGAGGTCAATGAAGAACTTTTGTTCCAGTGAAGCCATTCTGAATCGCGCCTGCTTGGTTTTGCACAACTTGTCCTTGACGCAAGAGTACCACAGTGCCTTGTTGAGTACCCCAAACTGTTACCAAATGCTCGAATGGTGTCTTGGAAACTACCTGACGGACCAAGTCTTGCAACAGAGTGCCGCTGGAACTTTGCACCGTCTTCAAATGACATTGAGCAGCAACAAGACTTTGCTTGCGCGTTTCACAGCCTCTCTCGAAGCGCAGCACCAGTTGTCACTGGAACAAGCACACGCTGAAGCCGTGGTGCTTCGTGAGCGACAGTTGAGAGAAGCTGCCCAAAGGGAACAGCTGTGCATTGAATCTCCTGGGTTACTCTAGAGATTACGTACGATATAAACATTTCAAGGATTAAATACTCGTACTGAATACGATATTATAGCAGCAGCAGCTTCGATAGTCTACATGCGTGTTCTCTCGAATGTCTCTATTGACGATACTGTACAAAAGCAATGTGGTTTAGAGAGAGTAATAACATGCCTAAGTTTTGGTGGCGTCGGGGTTTGCTGGAACCGGAGCGGCACCAGCAGCCGCCGCAGCAGTTGCTAACACCGCACTAGATGCTGGTACCGGTAGTGCCAATGGCACTGGAGTTGTCATTGTTGCTACTGTTGCTGCTGCTGCGGGAAGCGCCTCGGAAATGATTCTGTCCGCCGTGGCTTCGAATTCCCGAGCCACTGCTGCGTACTCTGACTCTCTTCCATTGTACTTTACGCAATTGTGACCTAACGTGTTGTGTTTGTGTGTGTGTGAGTGCGTGTGAGAGGGATGCAATGCAATGGGTTTGGAACGATCGAGCATTTGCCATTGTCGTCTATATAATAGTCTTTCTACTGACTCGTATATCGAAAGTAAAACGTACCGATGAGTCCCACATATTGATGCAGCTCGGCATAGCGCACGACTTTGTGCGCGACAATCATTTTTCGAATCAGACTCAGGTCCATGGGAAAGGCGATGCGGTCCGTGTAGCCGGGTGCGTCTTCGGGTTTGACTGGCTTTTTGAAAACGAGTGCCGATCGGTGGCTGGTAATCTTTTTCCAAGTTGCCAACAGATCCGTTGTTGCGGTGTGTTTTTTCGTGTAAGCGGGATTCTTCAACAAGGCCACCAAGGCTGACGCATTGGCAGTACTCGTTGGAGAAATCTGCTGCTGCTGCAAGCTCAAGCTAGCGCCTCCTGGTGCGACCGATAAAAGGCTGGGCATTTGCAAGTCGCCTCGAAGACGTCCCAACAGCGCTGATAGCGTCCAATATCGATCGAGGGGTGTCAATAGAGACTCTAATACTTCATTGACAGTAGCAGCATCAGCATCAGCATCGGTGATCTCGTCCTTTCCGTCCAGTTCTCTCTCCAAGGCTTGAATGTCCTTCAAGAGTTCTGCCTCGCACTGATCCGCCTCGCCTATAATGAGCTTGAGTTCTCGTTTCGGAAGGCCTCTCGACAAACGCAACAGCGTGGATTTCATGAGTGCGTTTTCTTGCGTCTCTCCCATAGCCTTGTCGCCTTGCTGCTCAACCTTGGCGGCAGTGCTCATGGTGGTGCTCATGGTGCAAAGTAGACTACTAGTAGTGGTCGCGATATATATTATATTTATGTGTCGCTGCGATATGGTCGCTTTCCGTTTCCTTTTCCACGTCATCACATCATCTTTGCCTTTCCCAGAAAACCAATTAAAATCGTAGCGAATGCCGACACGATACAGAATCGTCCCACAATGGCCATCGATCAGCAGTCGTACAGTACCGGGACGATACAGTATACTGTAGCTACTGTAAATAGCAGTTCCTAACGGGTGCCATTCTCACAATCGCTAGCATCTCGACCGACCAACGACAAGCATTGCCACCCATAATGGCGTCGCCATCGAACGAACCAGACGACTCCCTTATAGACACTACAGAGCAAGAGCTATTCGCATCCCTCGATGCGTCGGTGCAAGAGCAAGCCGTGTACGAAGAAACTGTGCTTAGACAAGCGACACACCAACTTGCACCCACCCTGTCCGGCGTTGGCTTTCCACCGATGGCATGCTTGGCCCCGAGCTACACGGCGTCACGGCCCGACCAGTACAATCCTTCCGACTTGCCGCACGTTCATTCCGTACTGCACACTACTCGACAGCAGCAACTGACATTAGCAAAGACACAGTCGTCCAATGCAACAGAACAACAGAATCTAGGGTATCTCAAGGAGCAAATGCTCCTGTCGTTTCTTGCCAAGGTTGCGCAAGTCGCGACGGAAGAATTGCCTGTTCGGAGAAGGGAAGAGCAAGCTACAGAACAAGAGCGTTCCCGGGCCTTGCAACAAGCACCATTACCACCACTAGCGACTAGTAGTTCGCAACAACAGCCCCATCATCAACAGCAACCTGGCGATCGCGCTGCTGTTGGTGGCAGTGGTAAAAAGCGCGCTCGAATCCCCATGATGAAACGCAAACGCCACGAGCAGCAATCCAATACGCTGAGCACTGCAGGTACCGGTCAAAAGAAAACGAAGGATGTCGATGCCGCACGCCGTCAGAAAGATTTACAAAGGGTTCGACTCGAGCGCCAGCGACGAAAAGAGCTACGGCGGCGAGCGTCGGTGGAATCATCGGACGGTAGTACGAGCGAAGAAGAAATGGAGCTGGACGACGACAATGAATTATTGGAAATGAGCGACAATTGTGTCGCGGAAGAAAAGAAGGAAGAAGCATCCGCTTTCATTGATGATACTGTGCCTGTTGTTGTGGCAGAGAAAGAACAAAACGCCGACTCGATTCCAACCGTTGCTTGTCCTCTGTGTCAGGAAGAGGTTGCCACTCCAGATCCGTCCCAGGTTGATGCCGCCTTGTCGCAACACATGGACGAGTGCCAACGAACGCGACGACCAAGTCGACGATCGTCACGGGCGACAACTGCAATTAAAACCTACAAAGCTCTACCAGAGAATTGGACGGACCCGGCTCGTTCGAATAGGCGATCCACCCGTGTGCCGCCAAAGAAGGGGGCAAAAACGAGTAAGAAGAAGACGTACGTACCGAAAGTGAGAGCATCACCCCCTTCGATTGACGACCTGGAAGAATGGGTCTACGAAGACCGAGTCGACAATTGGACCGAGAGTGGATTATCGCGCATGAAGGACATGAAAGAGCGTGACGCCGATGATATTGCACCAGGGTCGGAAGAGTACGATGGTGGGCTGTTTGTGCCTGACTGGATCAACGACCGACTCTTTGGCTACCAGCGAACGGGCGTCAAGTGGATGTGGGATTTGCATCAGCAAGAAGCCGGGGGCTGTGTTGGCGATGAGATGGGCCTTGGAAAAACAGTACAACTAGCGTCTTTCCTGGGCATGATGGCCGCATCGAGAAAGCTCAAATCGGTCGTGATTATTGCGCCCGCTACAATGCTGCAGCACTGGTTAAACGAGTTGGCTGTATGGGCTCCAGGTCTTCGTCGTATTTTAATTCATTCTTCTGGAGAGAGTGATGGTCTTTCGAGAACTGTTTCCCCTGCGCTACTCGGTACTCTTGCGAACTGGTTGCGCCAAGCCCGAGCAGACCGGGTGAATGAAGCCATTGATGAGGATGACTGGGAGACGGGGGAGCCACATACATTCTGTGGAACGGGATATGCCGTTCTCACAACTTACGAAAACATTCGTCGAAACCCTGAAACCTGGATTTCACACAATTGGTCCTACGTGGTGATGGATGAAGCCCAAAAGATTCGAAACCCAGACGCCGATGTGACGCTGGCATGCAAACGCTTTCGGACCCCCCATCGTCTCGCCTTGAGTGGGACCCCAATTCAGAACGACTTGAAAGAACTGTGGTCGCTACTTGACTTTGTCTTTCCAGGGAGACTGGGGACTCTACCCGCCTTTGAACAAGAGTTTGCTGACCCAATCAAGAGAGGCGGTTATTCGAATGCCACGCCAATGCAGGTTCAACTTGCGTATAGATGCGCTCTTGTGCTCAGAGACTTGATCAACCCGTATTTACTTCGCCGACAAAAGAAGGATGTTAAGGAAGTCAGCAGAATGCCTGGAAAAACAGAACACGTTTTGTTTTGTCGCCTAAGCCAGCAACAGCGAATGCTCTACGAATCATTTTTACGATCTGACGAGGTGTTGAGAGTAATGAGAGGTTCCGCGCAAATGTTTGCAGCAATTACAATGCTACGAAAGATTTGCGACCATCCGGATCTTGCTTGCAGTCCAGACAATGCATCTATCGTCTCATTCATGAAAAATGGATATGTCAATGAGGCTGAACTAAACAACGAGGATTCTTGCGGCTCGGATGATGACAATGGTGACACTGAAACCTTGATGGAGAGATCTGGCAAGCTTGAAGTCCTTTCCAAGATCCTCCCTTTGTGGCACAAACAAGGACATCGTGTATTGATCTTTTGTCAATGGCGCAAGACGCTGAACATTATCCAGCGCTTCACCCAACTGCAAGGCTGGAAGTTTGGCCGCTTGGACGGGAATACAAACGTTAGCGCCCGGCAACGACTAGTGGACGAATTCAATTCCGATGAGTCGTACTTTGGCATGCTTTGCACAACTCGCACCGGAGGTGTGGGTCTCAACCTGACTGGCGCCAACCGCATCATAATTTACTCGCCCGACTGGAATCCACAGACCGATGCTCAAGCACGTGAACGTGCTTGGCGCTTTGGACAGGAACGAGAGGTCACCGTGTATCGCCTTATTACGGCTGGAACTGTGGAAGAGAAGATTTATCAGCGTCAAATCTTTAAGACGGCTCTTTCTAACAAGATTTTACAGGACCCAAGACAGCGCCGTTTATTTTCCCAAAGAGACTTGAAAGATCTCTTTACTCTCAAGGCCGACACGGGTAGCGTCCGCTCCGGTGGCGATGGACTAACCGAGACGGGTGCTGTCACACGGGGTGTTGGAGTCATTGATCCAGATATGGAGCCGGCAAAGGAGACGTCAAGGGACGACAAGGAAACTATGAAAACTGTCCTAAAGAGCAAAGGTCTTGCCGGTGTCTTTGATCATCACTTTTTGGATCCAGACTCATCGCGAAAGTCGGTAACTGCTCGTGAGATGGAAGAGCAAGCTAAGCAAGTGGCTCGAGACGCTGCCAATGCTCTTCGAGAGAGTACAGCGTCTCAAAAGAAGTTTTCTCCCACTTGGACTGGCTCGAACGAAACGGCGCACAGTCGTTTTGGTTCGTCCAACGCGGCACGAAAGGTGGCGACGGTTGGTGGGGGAGCATCTGCGATTCTAAGCTCATCCAGCAGTCTACTCGCCTCGTTGCGTCAACGCAATACTGCAGTCAAGACAGGTGGATCCGCCGATCCGCCAAGCCAAGAGACAAAACAGTACGCCAAGCTATTGAGCCGCATCCAAGAATTTGTGAGGTATCGACGGCCCTCTACCGACGAAATATTGCAAGAGTTTGATGCGGAATCTAGCCTTGATGCTGCAATCTTTCGGAGGCTTTTAAAATCTGTCGCTTCGCTTGACAAGGGGCGGTGGTACCTTACTAGTAAATGATAACTAGTCTAGCTACAGTTGTGCGGTGGCTATCCTACTAGTCTAGCATTCATGACGTCGACTCTGAAAAGTTACCGAAAATCTTGGCGCTGAATTAGTCCCCAAGAGGGACTTAAGGAGTTTTAAGCGACAAAAGAGGCACAACTGGCACAACACGCATCAATATAAGCAAGCACCATTACCACCCTCATCTGTCTTCGAGACTCTTTCCCGCTCTTGCTCCTTTCATTAGTGCTCCTTATCTGTTAGTATCATGTCGTGGGCGGGTACTTTCGATATGTACCGCAAGATTCCTGTGGACCTCATGGAAGGTTCGCGAAGTGGATCGGTCTTGAGCTACGTGGTGACCCTTGCCATGCTGTCGCTCTTTCTCTTTGAGACGCGAGCTTACTTTGAGAAAACGTACGTCTTGACTAAATGCATAGATCCAATTGTTGATTCTTATGCTATGGGTGGCTTGGTGCCGTCCTCGCTGTCTCTTTCGATCGTATCTCTCACACACACACACACGCCAACGCGGAATGACTGTTTACTCACTCACAGGATCGTGACGGATCTGGCGCTCGATTCCAACAAGGATCCACGCGTGCGTCTCAAGTAAGTCTACTAGTCAAGCGAACGGAACCCAACTGCTACTACATAACTCGCTTTCTCACGCATCATGCTCTATTTAAAAAATGCTTCCAACGTGCGCAGTTTCAACATTACCATGATGGATCTTAAATGCGAGTACGCCGTCGTCGACGTTGTCAGTGTGCTTGGGACGCAACAGAATGTCAGTTCGCACGTTACCAAGTGGCATGTTGATGCTTTAGGCGTGCGTCAACGATACCAGGGTCGAAACAGAGAGCAACGAGACTTGGAGCTGTTTGATTCGTCGGTTGTGGAAACCCTAGAAGAGCTGCACGAGACAGGAGAAGATGCCATTAGTTTGACTGCCGAGACTTTTGAGTTTGCCAAACGAGAGCAAGAATATCTATTTTTGGACTTTTATGCCGGTTGGTAAGTAGTTGGAGAGAGTTCAGCGCGAGTGTATATGTTTGTGCTTGTCAACGCTGGACGGTTGTTGGACTCATGTTCTCACGCGCACGCATCTGCTATTACGAAACACACACATAGGTGCTCACATTGCCGTGACTTGGCACCGACGTGGGAGACGCTGGCCAAGGTAATGACGAGTGTGGCCGAACATTTGGTAGACAAGCGCGATGAGGACTATACGGAGGAAGATTACGAACACGCCAAGAAGGTTGAGCTACCGGTCATGGTTGCTAAAATGGATTGTGTTCTCCACAGGGAAGTGTGTCAAAAAGAACAGATTATGGCCTACCCGACGCTTCGATTGTATGTCGACGGTACTCGTTGGAGAGCGGGGGATTATAACGGACATCGAACGGTCGCGGACATGGCTGATTGGTTGCAGCAGATTGAGGATACACACAAGACCGAGTTGGAGAATGACGCGTCAAAGAATGTTCAGTTGGCCCATGAAAGTAAGTCTACGCTGCGATATGACGTCCTGCACTTGCAATATTGTCAAGAAAACCACTGTTCTCACATGCTGCTGTCTTTCCGCCAATATAGTGGCCAATGCGCGACTTGAAGACGCTAAATTGTCTGACGAGGAAACGGAATGGTCGGAGAAGATTAAACGTCGTCGCCAACGAATGCACCATGCCTGGGTGGACGAGGACCACCCCGGCTGTCAGCTTTCTGGACACCTTCTCTTGGACCGGGTACCTGGTAATTTCCATATTCAAGCCCGTTCCGAACATCATGACATGGTTCCTCATATGACCAACGTCTCGCATGTCGTTCATGAGCTTTCGATTGGCGAACCCATGGCCGCAAAGATGCTGCAGTCCGGTCGAGTTAGTGCCCCGAAGGAGGTCGTTAGGAAGCTCTCACCTATGGATGGCAATGTCTACGTTACTCGGGAATTGCACGAGGCGCATCACCACTACTTGAAGGTTATTACGACCGACGTCGAAGGACTAAAGATTGGCTACAAGGATCTCAAGGCGTACCAAATATTGCACAGCAGCCAGTTGTCCTATTATAAAACCGATATCATCCCTGAGGCAAAATTCGTTTTCGATCTGTCACCCGTGGCTGTGAGCTATCGCACGTCATCGAGGCACTGGTACGACTACGTGACATCGGTGATGGCTATCGTCGGAGGAACCTTTGTCGCTATTGGAATGATTGAGTCAAGTATAAACGTAGCAGTAACTGCCACGAAGAGGCGGCGCTATTAACTAATACACTGTCGATAAGCTGCACTGCACTACGAAGCCATCTGCCGGTACATATTCCTGTTTAGACTTCGGTACCGGTAGCTCTGGTACTACCTACTCTACTAGTAGATGGTCTATCGGGTATCGGTACCGGAACTTCGTTTGCCAGTGACTCAACGAAAAGTAGCGGAATCGTAACGACGATCCTATCCTACTGGTACGATGCGATGCTGTATACTGTATCCAAGCTAAAATAGCTATCGAATATAAAGTACAGAACTGCAGCGGGGAAGAAGTATCAATATTACCACCGATAAAAATATGTACCAGTAGAGACATATGACCATATGACCCTTGAAAAGCGGAATAGCAATGACCCCTTCGGGCTTTATTAGCTCGCCGGGGACAATAGCCCTTTCCCTTATCCGCCGCCGCTTTATCCCGAAACCAACAAAATACCGAATCATCCCGAAGCAACAAATCAAGACGACGACAATGGCTCCTAACGACAACAACACTTTGATGCGTCAACCTGAACTCGCGCTGAACGAGGGAGTGGAGCTGTTCGAAAACATCCATCCGAAAGGGTTAATGGATGATAATGTCGACGACGACGCGTCGATTGAACTGGACTTTGGAAACCCCGAAGAAGACAGCGACTGTGACGGCGATTTCGACCTTTACCTGCAGAAAGACGGGCAGGATTTTCTGACGCCAATAATCTTTGAAGATGGGATGGATCATGTTGAAGCGAAAATGTATTATGCCTCACTCGAAAGCCAACAAACGGGTGGGGCTCTGCGTCGGTTACAACAACAGCTTGACAGACCAAGCAGCAACCGAGCTCTCCAGCAACCATGTGACAGCCCACTCGTCTCCATCCTTCGAAAGCCCAAGCAAAAGAAGAGCAGCCCCAAGAAAAAATGGACACAGCGGCGATGTTCGTTTAGTGGTCTCCCCAACTGTGGAGAGATCGAACGAACTCTTGTACGATCAAACTCCATGCGTGGTCTTGCTGAAGACAAGCCACGTCGCGTATCTTTTGAGGAGTACGTTCACGTCTCCACCATTCATCCAGTCGACGTCTATCCTCCGGACATTCGCTCTCAGTTATGGATGTCTCGACAAGAAATGATGAGTTCCATGAAGCGTGCCATGATGGAGGATGCGCAAGAACGCAAGCTCATGGAACAAGAGACAGCCAGACAAGAAGAACAATGCAAAGCTAGCTCTGTCGAGCGTCAAGACTCGGTTAAAAGTATTATCACTGAATGCATCCAAAGCGTGCATATCGGGATGTAGAAGATCCACTATGATCTTGTCGCTAAATAGAGTAACCATCGATCGTCTGTAGATTCATTCAAGCCTAAGCAATGACGTAGTCGTAGATTATGCTTTCGCACTTCGCCTTATCTATATGTTTTCGAATCGGGCCGTGCACTACGCTCATCAACAGCCGACATGGCATCCAATACAACTCGGACCTCACCCAGCATGCGCAATACTTCTGTTCGTATTTCATTGACTCCTTCACCGTCGTGAATACTTAGCTTGATGTACGGAGTTCCATCCAGGATCTCTTCAAGCTCTTCAAGGGCACCGTCCACAACCCCAAGATCAAATTTGGAAACAACATCGATCCAAGGCCTTCGTGGGAACCGTGATCTTACTTCCCGCCGTAGCTTTAACTGGTCAGCAACGCTCGAGCACTTGTCACCAGCCTCTCCAGAAAGGTCCATGACGTACATTACAGCCGTTGGTAAATGCTGCATGGCAGCCAGCGTGAGCGCTTCCATTTCGTTTCGTTCCTCGTCTGGTCGCACCAGCAGACCTGGTGAGTCCATGACTTGACACAACTGAGAAAATGAATACTTTCCCAAGACAACATCCGGGGACAGTGAACCGGGCTTTCGTCTCGCATCGGGGACCACTGCTTTGGCAATGGCTTCATTGTCGGACCAAAAGACTTCGACATGGCCAAGAGTCATTCCTCGTGTAGTAAATGGGTAGTTATTGACTTCAGGTGTTGCCGAAGAGATTTCCCGAACGATGGAGGACTTGCCTACATTGGGAGCTCCCACCAAGACGACAGCGGGCGTATCCAGTTGGATAATGGGTGCACTGCGGAGCGACCTTTGCAGATCCAGAATTGCCGAGACTGGTGGATATGCAAACTCCTTGTACAAGTCAAGAAGGTTATCGCATCCTTCTTCCATGGCGTCGCTCGATTCCCTGGACGATTCGGCATTCTTAACTTTAGAAATCCAATCCTTTCCAGCTTCCAGTATAATTTTGCGAGCTTGGTGAATCTCGTCCAAGACTTCGTTCAAAGTCAAGCCGTCCTTCTTTTGTCGTGCTCTTGCGGTCAAGTCGGCAACGACTCTTTCAAATGGATGAAGCTTGCGCCATTCCGACTTGTATCCGTCGACGATATCCCTCAAGGGAAGACAGAGCGCCAGCGAGAGAGCGTTTAGGGTTTCAGATCCGTGTTTTCTTGACCGTTTGCGAGCGTTCTTCATGACCGGGTCGGGTTTGATCATGCGAGGCACCTTACTCGCCTTGCTCCATAGCTCTCCAGCTGGCTTTACCACCGGAAGGCGTCTCAAACCGCCCGTCTTGGTGGCGGCCGGTTTTGGTTTGGCACGAGCGGACGAAGCGGCATCGGAAGCCGTTGCGTGTCGCGCCGACTGTACCGAGGCTGATCTTGCGGTACGATGTGCGAACTTGGAGCAGCTTATCCGGAATGAAAAGCCTGATACTGTGGAAAGCATGCTATTTATGCAAAAGGCCGCTGTGATAACTCGTAGGAGAGATCGGGGAGCCATCATGGTGAAACCAAAAAAGTAGTTTTGACCGAAAGAACAATTTGATTTTGATGGACAGCCGCGACGGTCCGTCCTCCGTTCCAGAAGAAACGGCGACTCGGAAGAAAAACAAGCGCGAACTAAGAGGCCGACGAGCCCGACGGCGACGACGATGGACGATGGTGATGCTCGGGTCAGAATGCAAAAGGTTGAAAGGACAAGGAACGACCATGGCGCCCGCCACCCGCAAGATGCGTCGCTCTCGTGACATTAGTACGGTAACGTCTACGTCTACTACCAACAATAACAGCAGCAATAACAGCAGCAGCAGCAACAACAACAGCAACAGCAACAATAACGACGAGCCGCTGTCTGCGTTCGAATGGTACGACGTTCAAGGCGATGCCGCAGCGGCCCTGGCCGTCTTCGCTTCGACGCTCGTGGACGATCCTTCCGATGCCGCGGCCAATTACAACATTCTGTTGCTATCTCGCATCGATCCAACCAGCACGTCGTCGATACCGCCATCGTCCAAAACACTGGCGGAAGAGCTTCAAGGAATAGATCAAGAGTTCGCAAAAGACCCAGGCCTCTTGTCACCGCGCAAGCGGAAGCGAAACGAATGGATTCGAGCTTACAATAGAGCGCTGGTTCTACAGACGGCGGGAGATACCAGCAAGTGCGCTGCCATTGGAGTAGAGATGCTTAACGAGATGATCAAGGAACAAAAGAAACCTGCAGAAGAGCTTGCCGGGGTGGCGTGGAGAACGGCACTTCTCCTTTTGGAATGTGTTCTGACCTTTTCGGCTGGTCGCCATTCTGGTATCTATACCAGTGGCTTGGGCATTCCTAACGTTGCTAGTATTGTCTCGTGGTTGGAGTTACTGGATGCTGAAAAGGATCCACAGTTCAAGTTTCTGCTGGCCTTGTACAAGAGTCGCTTGGACGTTTCGGAACTGGATGCTTCTGGCAAGCGTGTCGAATCAAAGATTCGTTCGGCCCGAAAAGAGCTCAAGACAGCCATGGAGGTTTTTCAACACAAATTGAGACCTTCATTTGGTGCAGACACTGGGTCGGTTGTGTCGTCGGCAAATTCGGAAGAGAACGCGTCCACGTCCAACGGCATGCACCACGAGCCACAGCCGCAGCAACCCAGTTCGGTGGTGCTACAAAAGCACAACCAGTCCGCTCTCAATCTCAAAGCCAATCTGGAACAGTTGAAGGGTCATACAAAAAAGTCGTTAATTCTTTGTAGCGAAGCTCTTGGTGCAGCTGTGGAGGACCCATCCTATGAAGCGGTACATGCCAACAATCTCGGTGTCGTTTACGAGACCATTAACAAACGGCACTTGGCTTTGCATTCCATGTCCAAGGGGCTTAAAATGGACGAGAGGACTACTCTCTTTCATCGCGACGGAACGACCAAGCCTGATCAGAGTCTGCTCGTTCTATACAATGCCGCCATTTGCAGTTTACAGGCTCGAAACTACCTTTCCGCCTACGAATGCATGGCGACTTGCGTCTCTCGCTCTATAATCTTTCGTGACCGTCCTCGTTGCTGGCTACGAATGGTAGAAGCTTGTGTTGGAGTCTACTCTCGACTTAAAGTCCAAGGCGATTCCAACAAGTTCTCTGCTGTTGAAATAAACGGGTGAGTCCACGCTGTGTGTGATTGTATTGGAGATTCTTGCTTGCACTTACCTCCGTCTCTCGATATTTCAGTGAGGCCAAAGGCCTCGTCGTTGACAATAGTTTGTGCGCCAACAGTCGCGCTATCAACCAAGAGGAGCTAGTCCCCGAGCTTGCGACACCGGAAGATCTAGAGCAGGTCAAAAGGAACCCATTGCTGCGTGCACGTGCCTCGTTGGCATATGCAATGAAGTATCCTGATGAATTGGGACCAGATGCCCTCGTGTCCGCTCGACTGACAATGGCCTATGTCCAACTTGCGTTTCGCGAGTACGGAAAAGCGCTGGCGGAGGCAAAGTTCGTCCTAGAAACCACCGAACCTTCTGATGGCGACGATCTAAGTCATCGCTTGCACAAGCGTCGTATGGCAACTGCACGAATGTACGCTGCGGAAGCCTCGTGCGCTCTTGGTGAAAGCGTTGAAGCAATGAAGTGTCTGGTTGGTGACGGTCAAGATGACGCCTTTGATCGTTTGGCTTCGGACTTGAGCGGAGTTACGATTGAAACTGCCGCTAGCAATGGCAAGGGCAAACGTCGGCTTGCTAGGGCGCAGTCCATGGTTCGCTCATCCGCCAGTGCAGCCACGGCCGTCATGGGCAACCTAACTGCTGCAAAGCAGCTTGCCATGTCGGCTCAAGCAATGGAGGATGCATACGCAGCCAATCGTGAGCGGTCGTCGGCACGCCGTGCACTCATCTACTGCTTGCTCCGAGGAGGCAATCACGGAGCGGCTCTTTCTATTCTACGATCTTTACGTTAAAAGAATGTCTAATAGTAAACAATCTCTTCCCTATCATAATAAATTTGTCTCGACCTCGAACCAGCACATACATTGTATGCGGCGTGACCACTGGTTGTGTTCAGAAATCAAGCCGTGGCCGCTTGTTTGACCGTACATCGTGACTGGCCGAATCCGAGAACTCATCGGAAGAAGTGTCGCTCTCGCGTTTGACTCGCAGGAACCACACAAACCCTAGCAGTTCCAATGCCTTGATGCGTTCTTCCGTAATGTGACATGGCTTGCCATCTTTGAAGCGTTTAAACTGCCTTCGTTGGTGATTCGACCAAGTACCGAGTTTGGGGTTTTCGGTATAATTCGTGGGGACGGCGCAGTTGCCTTTCTTTTCCTTGAACTCGGTCAGCTCCCTTAACCTCTCGAGCCATGTAGCTTCATGCGTGTCCCAACAGAACCCAATCTCGTCCAGTTCCTTCGCTCGCTCTGGATTCATGTGCGATTGTTTATCTTGCTTTAAAAGCATGTAGTGTCGACGCTGCTCTTTGACCCAAAGACCCAATCGAGGGTATCGGGGTTCATTGAGAGGTACGTGACAGTGGCCCGTCTCTCGACGGAATCTTTTTAGTTCGGACATGTGGCGAGCCCAAGCCGCTTCTTGCGCGTTCCACGCAAAGTCAATTTCTAGCAATAGAGCAATCCGTTCGGTTGTGATACTGCTTTGCTTTCCATCTTTGAGGAGCTTGTATTGCTTTCTGTAAGGCCAGAGTGATAAGAAAGTAAGCGCGCGAGTTAGATAGATGCAACATGCATGGCGAAGTAGACCAACACAAAGCAGAGCAGAGCAACACACATACCTTTGTTCCGCGACCCAGCTCGCCAGACGGGGATTGAGCGTGTATCCACGGGGGACAATACAGTCTCCGTGCTCCTGCTTGTACTTTTCAAGCTCTTGCAGTGATGTTAGCCATTTCGTATCCTTCCTTTTTGGTTTCTGTTTCTCTTGTTCCAGTACCGTGGCGGGGTCGGTGGCTACTGGTAAGGGAGACAATTTTGCATCGGTGCTCGTATTCGTAGCAATAGTGGAGTCGTCAGAAATCTTGGGCGTAAGCCGCAAAGACATTGGAGGCTCCTTTAGCCCGGAATTGGAAGATACCGAGGCCATACTCGGATATGGGTTAGTGTTCAGCACACTACTTCTAGTAGCACCAGGTACAGATCGGAGTTGATCTTGATATTGCTGCAACTGTTCCAGCTGACGCAACTGCATAGCTTGCTCCTCCTCAGCAGCCATCAAGCGTCGAAGTAACTGGTATTTCTTCAAGTCGACCACACTGTGCTGGTCGGGTGCCTGTTCCAGGGTTGGGAATTGCGCCTCGTTACTACGAGCGGAAGTGTTAGTATGCGAAGCCGTGAAAAAGGGCTGAAAGCGAGAATGAGACACAGTAGATCCCGCTGGGAGGGCTGGGGTCGTATATCCGGGCGCGTCGATTCTTCCTGGACCTAAGGTTCGTTGCTGCTGTAATAGCTGATCTCGATATTGCTGCAGCTGCTCAATTTGCCGCAAGTTAATGGCGTGTTCCTGTTCTTTTGCATGCAACATGGCTTGGAGCGTTTGATACCGTTGCAGGTCACTACCTCCACCAGCAGAGGAGGCTACGCCCTGCGGTTGAAAGGGGGCTACTCGGGGACTCCCCATATTACGCATATACATCATGTGTGGTGGAGGCGGTTGTAACTGTTGTTGAAGTCGAAGCTGAATCTGCATCTGTTGATCTGAGAGGGTGAGAAGCGACTGTTCTCGTTTTTGCTGTTGTTGTTGTTGCTGTTGCTGTTGCTGTTCTTGTCGATGTTGTTGATGTTGTTGATGCTGTTGATGCTGCTGTTGCTGCTGCTCCTGTTGGCCTTTGATGCGCTGTGAGATACTTTCCCAGATATTTGAGGGGAGCATCGCGAGGTTGTGACTTCTTCTATCGCTCAGCAGCTTTACTGATTGGAGTGCATCCCCGCCGTGAAGTTTTGGGTGTACGGTATGCCCGAAACACGCCGAAAAGTGAAAAAGAGGGAAAACACGGCATGGCCAGGCTAAGAAGACTCCCGTGACCGCGGACGCTTCAGACGGCGATTCGACGGATCCCAGCACACAGCAAAGCAACCAACTAACCCTGCAAAATCTTTGTTGAATTAGCGTAGAATGGACAGATGCGACCCCTCCGCTGATTATAAGCTGTTTGACATTTATAGTATTCTGTGCAGTATTTTCATCGAGAACAGCGACTAGTGCCCCTTCTTCAATAAGGTACTCAAGATTAAAGTAATGTTCTAGTTATGTTTCTCCAATGACTGCATACAAATAAGGTCATTTCTTATTTCTGAAAGACATATTTAGGAGCAAATGCCGTATCGGATTATTCAACTTAAGTAAAAAGTAATTATAGATTAATATATGACTACTGTAGCTCTTAACCTTAACAGGTTCTGCTTTGGTTGACGGAGACGGTCAATCCCCTCTGGGACTCGATAGTCACGTGCGGCAACTTGCCGGTAAGAAAGCTCAGAGGATCCCTGGACGCAACCAGAGATACGAAGAGCGGGACGAATGATCACCATGATGAATCGTAGACTAAGAATGGAGGACTAGTAGATTGAAAACTGAAGCAAACAAAATAAGTGAGCTTTAGATTACAAATCTACGAT
>Ga0307978_1000893_pt1 | contig 23563 bp, 22 predicted proteins | sample OrgLakmetage1056_FD_203151 | JGI IMG/M metagenome (GOLD analysis project Ga0307978, IMG submission 203151) | Saline water microbial communities from Organic Lake, Antarctica - #1056 | ecosystem: Environmental > Aquatic > Non-marine Saline and Alkaline > Saline | place: Antarctica: Organic Lake...
TGTAAAAAACGTATTAATAGCTTGGGAAATAGCCGTATCGGTGGCTGACTCTGTTCTGTAATTGGTTTGCAAAAACGCATTACTGACAAATTCATCTTGCACAACACTGGTGTAAAACGTATTAATTCTGCCGCTGATTGCAGAGTCAACTTCTGTTTGATTTAAAAACTCAGAATTGGCATACGCCAGCGTTGCATAGTCTGGAAAGGCATTATTGATATCATCTATCTGATTTTCAATGCCTGGTATCGTTACCGTATTGATGGCGATTAACGCATTATCAGTGGCAATTTTATTGTTATCGACTAGTTCATCAAGCACCGCGACCGCATCAGCATTCACTTGCACTAAATCGATTTTATCAGATAGCAGTGAGTTTAAGTGAATATCGGCTATGCGCCCATTTAACACATCAAGGTTAAAGGCAACATCTTCTGCCGTTTCACCTAGCGTACCTGCAGTATCATTAAAAGGGCCTGGCGTGTTATTGACATTAACGTGTCTTATCCAGTAGTAACCGCTGAAGTTATTGCCGGGTATATCACTGTAGTTCAGCGAATTGGTGCCAACTAGTAAAGCTGCCTCGCCAAGCACATTAGTTTCCGCTCGCCAAATCTCAGTAAATGAATGCCCGGGGTATGTCGGGTAATCCCACGTAAGCAAAATAGAGGTAAAGCCACCAATCGCTTGAAAGTTGGTAGGCTGTGTCGGTGTTACAACATCATCATCGCCGCCAGTGCCTGGGTCTATTGGATCGAATATAAAGTTGCGACCATCTAGCGAGCGGCGAATGCTAACAAGCTCTAAGTTTTCTAAATCGCGGAACGTCACTGCCTTTTCTAAGCCGTTACCTTTAGCGCCTATTAGTGTTTCGGCTATAGTAGAAAGCGCAGACACAGCCTTGTCAGTATTACCTCTTGGAATAGCGGTATACTTGATAGGCTTTTTAGCCATGTTGAACTTCCTTCATGTTGCTGCCTAACGCAAGGCGATACACTTCACCAGTACCGCCAATTGTGACCACGCATTCTCTACCGCGCAGGGCTGGCAATCTAAATACAGGCGATTCGCCAGGCAATTGATTAATACCCACACCATCTAAACTGGCGTAGTTGAGTATTTCCACCCCATCTACTTCAATCTTAAATGAAACAAGCGCAGCATCATCTAAGTCAACATACGCACAAGAAGGCGATACGCGGTAATCAAGGCGTAAATACTTAGACCATGTAAAAGCTAGGCTTGATAATGATTCGTCAAAGGATTTAAGTGAGTCGTTTACACTTAAATATAATGTGTCTGTTAATAAATCGGTGTAAAGCGCATCGGCGTAGAAATCTAACTCAATGAAGTCTTTGGTGCGCGGATCAAAGATAAAGCCAGCGGAATCACCGTAAAACGCAACGTATTTACCTTCATAGTTTTTAGCGTGAATAGTGTTAGGCTGATATGCGGCCCATGTTTGCTTGTTAAACATACCCTCGGTAATGACGTTTGCTTCAGATGAATTGACCGCAACCAATCCATCCGGGCTGGCATAAATGACATAATTACCCATATCCACCATTGAGCGAGCAGAGACACATGCTTGCGCAATATCAATTTGCTGGCCACTAATAGCATCAGGAGATACACCAGTGAATAGGTAAGGCTTTCCTTTAGTAGTAATGACCAGGCTATTACCTACCGCTTTTATACCGACTATTTCATCTTCAGTCGTTTGCTGATAATCAACCGGCCATGCGTGAGGCAAAAATGCTTCACTAAAGGCAACTGTTCTACTCGTAAACCCAGCTAATATGCCGTTAGCCATATTTGTTAAGCCTTCCAGTGTTTGGATTGGCTCTGCAAAGCTGAAGGTATCGAGTACAATGCCAAGCTCATTATCTGATTTTTCATCAGCATAGGTGAGCGTTCCAACTGGTATGGTCGCAACTAAACGATAAGACTCATCTGCAATGCGATATATTCTGCGTTGCGTAATGTTTTGGTCGTTTACACCTACAGCATCAAAGGTTAGGTTAACGATTGCGCCTGGCGTTTGGATGGTGACTTCAGTACTTAGTGGGCTTGGCATGCCTTCCTCACCATAAGCATTCACGTATGTCACCACGTAAAACGTTGTTATATCGTCCGTTTGCCCTTCGGTGTTTTGGTCATTGCCGGTAATACTATCGATGCTAGGCGCACCTGGTTGTTTTACGCCCATACGATACGATAACGCTGGCATTACACCGCTGCCCGTTGCAACAGAATTGACAGTTATCTTTGGCGCACCATCACCGGTAAAGTAAACGCGACCAAAGGCGTCAGCATTAATAGGCGAATCTACAATGTCCACCTTGCTATCCCAGCTAAACCAATGCAAGTCCTCATAAAAGAAGATGGTTTGCGTGTTGGTCGCTAGGTTAGCAGTTACATCACTTAGCCCGGCGTAAGGTTTTACATTGCCATTGTCAAAGCGGCAGTTTACGGCTTTTAAGGCATTGTTTAGCGGCAGTTTCGAGCGCTCAACCAATGGCACCATACCAGCGAATTGCTCAACGGCTGCGCGCATTAAAAGTTACCCTTAGAATAATCGATGGATAATTCGGTATTGTTATTACCTCGTAGCATTTCGATACGTTTTCGGTCAATAAAGATACGAAACTCTTGCAAAAAGTCACCTGCGCCGCTTGGGTCGTGCCAATCTGTATTAACCATGCGCTTTAACTCAAAGATGGTACCGGCAATTAACGCTTCAAAGTGTTCATCAAAAATATACTCGGGTAGCTCGAGTATAAGGAGAATTAAAGCTATTTACTACCCCCCGTAACAGCTGTACTTTTGATTAGGTTGGTTTGTTTAAATGTTCGGTTGGGGACGCTTTGCATGGCATGTGAGTCTTCAAATTCATGCGTAGATAGGCCATTGGTACAGAAAATTGTTGATCGGCATGTCAAAAATCCTACCATGAAGTACTTTATTTCTTAGTATTGAATGTTGACTTGTTGTCTATGCACCAAAGTTGAAGTCGCGTTGGATTTTGAAATCGTTTGCGTACTGTTCGTCAGGTGGTGCACGCAAAGGTGGTAATAGCGGTGTTTGTTTAGAGGTGGGGTACTTTTCATCTAAATGCGCCAGTATTTTTTGAATAACAATAATATCAATGATACACGCAATTATTGTCACATTGTACTTTTGGCATTTCTCGCACTCGGTAATATCAATGTTGAAAACTCTTTTCAGACGCATAGCCCAAGACATCCCCCTCGCATGGTAAGGCTTATTTGACTGCTTATCTTCTTTATTAGCGAGTTTAGGGCTATTTTTTCCTCGTTGCGATGCAGTAACTTGTGCACGCAAGTTGCTGTTAGGTGCGAATACGCCAAAAAACCGAGTGAGATTGAGTCTTGGGGGCGGAATAAGAGCGATCAGTTTGCCAATGAAATCAATTGGGTCAAAGAACACATGTGTTGTGCCATCACGATAGGGGGTCTTCAATTCATAACGGACTTTTCCATGTTGCGTCATGCTTAAGCGCTGCTCGCTAATCGCTGGACGACTGATGTAGCGGCAGAGTCTTTCTAGCTTTTCTGGTTCGTCTGCATTAGCGAAGACTCCTGCATGTAAAGAGAAACCTGAGGTATTGGCCAATTGCCCATATTCACCGTCGGTGCTTGCAGGTAAAGTTTGTAGCGTAAACACCTTCTGCCCTTGTTGTGGTCCCATAGCAATACGGTAGCTGACAGATGCACCCTGCAACTGCAGCAAACTATCTTCATCATCGATGGGCAAATTCAGGTAGCTATTTTCCATGTCGCGCTGAACTAGGCCGACTTTCTCTAAATACTTAGCGATGCGATGGCTGATGGTGTGCACGAGTTCGACCATATCGTTATGCGATGGTGCCTTGATGCGAGTGAACGATGTCCCGCCCCAAGCATTTCCGCTAATCGCACCTTCGAGAAATAGCATATGGAAGTGGATGTTTAGATTAAGTGCACTGCCAAAGCGTTGAATAAGCGTCACTGCTCCCGTCTTTGCTTGCTTGTTGGAAAAGCCAGCTCGGTTAACAATGTGTGTGGAGATGGCTCGGTGAATAATACCCATGACTTTACTCAATTCGTTTGGATATCGAGCCAGTAGTAATCGCAAGGGAATAGGCAGGCTTAAAACCCACTGACGAATTGGGTAACCTTGTAATACGTCATCAACTAAAAGCGCTGCGCTTTCAGCCATTCTTCTAGCACCACAGCTAGGGCAAAAACCTCTGCGCTTGCAACTGAATGCGACCAGTTTCTCATGTTTGCAATCACCACATACCACTCGCAAAAATCCATGCTCTAAGCGACCACAACGCAAAAAGTCATCACACTCACGCTCAACAAACTTTGGAAGTTGTTTATCCTGTTCTGATAAGGCTTCTTTAAACTCTGGGTAATGCCGCTCCACCAATTGGTACAGCAAGGTGTTTTCCGGTCGATGGCGTTTGTATTTCGCCGTTTGCTGAATTGCCAATACCATTATCATCCTCGATTGCGCGATTTGGATAATAGGATGACAAACGTTTGTAGAGTTTTCGACTGGTCATTAGGTGGTTTTTGCTTGTGAAAGTGGAAAACTGCTTAGGGCGGCTTTCCGCCCATTCCGGCGATAAGTTGACTGGCCGGTTTTGGCACAAAAGAACCCGTCAAATACATCGCACGTTATGTCTGCTATGGGCCTGATTGCCGCCTAAAACACCATTATTTCTAACGGGAAAATAACGCCCATGAGGGAATAAGTTAGATGCGAGCGTTAAAAGATATCAAACTTTATTAACGTCGCACGACATACACGCTAAAAACTAGGATTACGCAGTTTGTCTTCATACATCTTGGTTAAAAATGACTGTATGGCAGGCTCTGCCTCATGGCGAGGCATTAAGCGTTGCTGTTCAAGAATAATCGCCATGTCTTTTATCGAACGCTTACCATCAATCAAACTCATAATGAACGCATGAATGCGCGTCGACATGGTCTGTACCTGAAAAGACTGTAAGTTTGGCACTGGGCTATTCGCTTTAGCAATCCACTCTGGTAAAGCTTCATAACGTTTTGGCCTCGCACTACTTTTTCGCTTAATGGTTGAAAACGTTATCACTTGTTCAATGCGTCCATGACGACTAGCAGGTGATTGCATATAAGGCATAACCAGCTCATGGGACGTAAACTCAGCAAAACCTGACTGCTCGCATATTCCGCTCACCTCTTCGAGACTATAACAAGTACTTAAACTTTCGTTAGCGAACGACAATGAACCAAAGTTAATCCATTTACCTCCTGGTTTTAATAGTCTATTCACTCGTGAAGCAAAGGTGCGAAAGTCTTCTGGTAAAATATCGAGTAACCAAGGTGTGATAATGGTATCAAAACTCTCTTTCACAAACGGCGGGTGCAGAGCATCAGCAAGGACATAGTAAAAGTTATCGCTGACCTTTTTTGGCGCTTTTAAGTGTCGTAATAAGGCGTTGTCTTTAATGCTCTTCGGGGCAATCGGGAACTCATAAAGCCCCACTTGCTGTCCATTAGTGATTTGCTGAGCCGACAACAGTAATAGTGGATTAATATCAAGGGCAATACTTATATCTGGCTTTAAACTTTGATGGACATCGTAGGCCAACCGGCAGGCTCCTGCACCTAATACAAGCGTGGAACCAAGCCCATGTTCACCTGAAGCTTGGCGAATTTGCTCAAGGGATAGTGCATTTTCTTCATCTCCCCAACTCCAATCGCGATGCATATTGGCATAGTAGCTTGTTAATCCTTGGTTTTGCGGCAACTGTGTACGTAAGGCCATCGCGGTCTCAAACGATGCCTCTTGTTGGCTTAAACCGAGCGGTGATAATATCGTATATAAACGTTTAATCTGGTCAAGATAACTATCAGACATATGCTGCAAACGCAGCTTAGTGGCGGGCAGAAGCTTAGGCTGTTTGAGCTCTTGTTGAATCGTTTTTGCATCGTGTTCAAATTGCACTACCACGCGATGTAGTCGCTCTCGCCATTCACTTAGAGAAAAGCTTGGTTCTGGGAATAAACACGGTATACCGCTTAATAATGGAAAGGCGTTTTTACACGATTTACAAGCATACTCTTGCTCTGCTAAAAGCAAGGGCGCTGCACCACAGCGCGGACAGGCTAAGAGTTCTTGAAATGAGGCCATCAAATGTTCCGATGTGTGTGCATAATTATAAGTAGAGTAAAGCACATACTAAAGGGAGGCAACAGGCTATGAGCTTGCGAGGCACAAGTTGATAGTTTATTGTCCTACATTAGAGTTTGCAAAATACGCTGCCAAGTCGCTTTGCTAAGGTTAGTGACTGTCCACTTATAAGAGATAACAATGAAAAATATTCTATCTGCACTAAGTATTGTTTTATTCAGCGCGGTTGCGCTAGTTTTGTCTTTGTTCGGCACTATTGCGCTTTCAACATCGGCAGCAGCGAGTGGGCAGATTGATGCTCCTGCTGCCGCTGCCGTGCTTGAGCAACGTGCTCGAGTAGAGCCTGAAAATCGCATGATGAACCAACGCATAGAGCAGTTATTACCACAGTTGATGAGTGAAACAAATATCGACCTCTGGTTGGTTATGGCAAGAGAATACGCTGAAGACCCTGTATTTTTCTCACTTGTGCCACAACCGGTATTCGCAGCAAGGCGCACCACCATGTTGCTCTATCATCTTAAAGACGACGGTACGGTAGATGCACTTTCGGTCAACACTTATCCTTTTGGAGCACCTTACAGGTCAGTCTGGTCTGGCGGCGATCTTGACGAGCAGTGGCAAGCCTTGGGTGAACTTATTACTGAATTAGATCCCGAGCGCATTGGCATCAATACATCGCGTCATTGGCCCGTGGCCGATGGTCTAAGCAAAGGTTTACACACTCGCCTAATTGAGGTCTTACCCGATAATATTCAACCACGCTTAGTTTCTGCAGAAGAGTTGGTGGTGCGTTGGGTAGAAACTCGCAGTAAAGAAGAGCGCGCGGTATATCCTCATGTATTTCAACTTGCGCGCTCGGTCATTGCAGAAGCTTTTTCATCTAAAGTCATTACACCAGGAGTCACAAGCACTGAAGATGTCGCTTGGTTTATTCGTCAACGTTTTCATGAGCTAGATTTACCGGTTTGGTTTATGCCTTATGTAAATTATCAACGCGAAGGAATTGAGTGTGCCAAGGATAATCCCTTTTGTGCAAATAGTGGTGTGATTTTACCCGGTGACGTAATACATACCGACATAGGTATATGCTATTTAAAACTATGCACCGATACTCAAGAGATGGGCTATGTGCTAAAACCCGGTGAATCAGAGATACCGCAAGAATTCAAAGAAGCACTCGCGATAGGCAATCAATGGCAAGACCATCTCACAAGCTCGTTTAAAACTGGCCTAACTGGCAACGAGATTTTAGCAGCCACTCAGCGTAAAGATGCTTCTGCGGAGATTGATGGTAGTACCTATACTCATCCTATTGGCTTCTTTGGTCATGCGCCTGGGCCCACTATTGGTATGTGGGATAACCAAGGCGAAACTCCGGTGCGCGGCGACTGGCCTCTTTATGCAAATACCGCTTACGCAATAGAAGGGAATATTCGCCATGAATTAGCCCTGTGGAACGGCCAAGGACTGCGGATAAAGCTTGAACAAGGCGCCATATTTGACGGTGAGCGAGTTATTTACTTAGGTGGGCGCCAAACTCAATGGCATGTTGTTGGACCTAAAACGGCACCGTCAAGCAATCAATAACGTGTTTATTAGCTATTGTCCTAAGCCCGCTGAATAGTGCATTCTGCGATTGTTATCCATCACAATCGCTTCAAATTGTGACAGCGAATTGATTAAGCCAATACCACGCTCGAGTCCCATTACAAAGACCGCGGTAGACAAGGCGTCATTGTAAACTGACAAAGGACCAATAATAGAGACTGACTGCACCTCGTAAGATGAGGTGCCAGTTTTTGGTGATAAAATATGATGGTAACGCTTACCATCTTCCTCAAAATAGCGCTCATAATCACCCGATGTAGACATGGCTGATTCTGCAAGTGGCAGCACCACTGCTTGTTTATCTCGATTCCGCGGGTCGCGAATACCCACTATCCAAGGCTTACCACGACGATCCCCGAGTAAGCGAGTGTCGCCTCCGGCAGTGACTAAAGCATGCTTAAGGCCCATCTCGGCTAAGGCTTCAATTGCATTGTCTACTGCATAACCTTTAGCAATGCCGCCTAAGTCGATTCTTACTTTAGGATGAGCAAAAAATACACTTTGTTTTTGTTCATCTAATACGATGTGCTTGTAATTAATCGCTTCGAGTAAAGGCGCAATAGCCTGTTCATCTGGACGTTGCTTATCGCGGTAGTCATATAAATAACCAACACTGGCAAAAGTAATATCAAAAGCGCCTTCAGTTAGTTCAGACAATTCAAGCGAGAGCGCCAAAAGACTAAACATCTCTTCACTGACTACTACCGCTTTTTTAGTCGCCTCGCGATTGATCATCGACAGCTCGCTGCTTTCAATGTAAGTGCTCATTAGTTGATTGATGCGCTCCATTTCCTGCATTACAGTATCTAAGGCTCGTTCTCCCTCTGCGGGATCTTCATGCCACACTTCTGCACGAATATTGGTACCCATTATCCCTTCGCTTCGCTCATGCCACTCAGCATTAGCAAAGAATGAGATGCTCAATATTAAAGCGACACAAAAGCGTAAAAGGTGATGGCTTGTTATTACAGTTCTCATAATATCCACATACTTAAGACCAGTGTAGTACCCAGTAACAATAAGCCAGAAAATACATATTTGGCTGGGTAGCGCGTATGCTTAAGATTCATTAAGCAATACACTGTAGTTAGAGGTAAAAAGACAATGCAGACAATAGCAAAAACTTTGTCGTCATTAGCAAAGGCCGCGGCAATAGTGATTAAACTGCCCACAAAAAATAGAGTTATCCCGATTGCGCCCGACATGGTAACGGCAATTACGAGGTACATATTGGCATCGGCAAAGTTCATAAGTACGCGGTTTCTTTTAATCTTCTGATATTTATTAAGCTTAGTGTACCTATGCACGCTTGGCTTGGGCAAGATCATTGCGCAATACTTTTGTAAAACATAGTATTGTTTCCTTGGCTATAGATTCAGTTCACCCCTCATATATGTCACCGCACTACCGCCTATGTAAACACGCTCTGCCTCTAAGCGTAGTTTTAAATCGCCGCCGCGCGCCGCCACTTGTCTTGCAGTCATAGTGTCTTTGTTAAGTTGTTTTGCCCAATAAGGTGTTAATTGAGTATAGGCTGAGCCGGTTACTGAGTCTTCTGGGACGCCTACTTTTGGACCAAAGAAGCGTGCTACGAAATCATATTGGGTGTGGCATCGTGCGGTCACAATTACGCCGCGTAACTGCGCTTGCATTAACGCTACAAAATCAGGCTTAACAGACCGAACCGCCTCTTCATTCTCTAATACCACAATATAATCTTCACTTTGTAAGCATGCTAAGGGAGCCACATCACCCAAACCCTGCTTTAAAGCATCAGTAAAACTGCAAGGTAGTGGGGCTTGAGAAGGAAAGTCCATTGTGTAAAGGCCGCTTTGTTGGCTTACTAATAAGGGCCCTGATAAGGTGTCAAAGCGTAAAGTAGAACCTTTGACGTGTAGCTCGTTAAACAATACATGGGCACTTGCTAATGTTGCATGACCACATAGTTTTACTTCATGTGTAGGTGTAAACCATCGAAGGTGATAAGTGTTTTTTTGCGCTTGCGGAATAAAAAATGCGGTTTCTGCTAAGTTATTTTCCTGCGCAATACGCTGCATTAAGTCATCATCTAACCAATTATCTAGCGGCACCACTGCTGCTGGGTTACCTTCAAACATACGAGAGGCGAAAGCGTCAACTTGATAAATTTGCATGTGTTGTATCTTCTTTAAATAGAGAAATGGATAAATACTTTCAGAGTAAAGCCCTCTTTTAAAAGCGAGGTACTTAATTCCTAGACCTTAGTATTAATTACTTGTCAGTAAGAAGCAAAATGCGTTATAACATTATTACGAGAAAGGATTTCGACGTTTAAGATCAATTCAAAATGGATTTGCTTTTACCAATGCCCTCCATAGTCTCTCGCACGTAAAAAATTATATCTACATTACCTTATGTTTAATGGACAACTATATGAAACTTTTAACAAATAAAACATCCCTGTTCGCTTTGACAATTGCGTCCATACTTATCTTTATAACCGGATGCGCCACTACTACTTCAAAAGTGATTGAAACACCTAAAGTAGAAAGCTTTAACACGGCTTATAGTGGTGTAAAGAGTAAAATTGCTGTAGGCCAGTTCGTAAACCGTTCAAACTTTCAAAATGGTATTTTTTCAACAGGTGTTGACCGTCTAGGTAATCAAGCGAAGACAACTCTTATGGGGCATATGCAGCAAACCAATCGTTTCACCGTGCTTGACCGCGACAACATGCAGATGCTTGCTGACGAAGCAGCACTTTCCCGCGCCCAACAAAACTTAGTTGGAGCCAAATATGTTGTGACTGGAGATGTAACCGAGTTTGGTCGCAAAAACATTGGTGACAAGCAACTATTCGGTTTACTAGGAAAAGGTAAATCACAAATTGCTTACGCTGAAGTCACTCTTAACATTGTTGATGTTACTACCTCAGAACTTGTTTATTCAGTTCAAGGTGCTGGCGAGTACAGCTTATCTGAGCGTGAAGTGATTGGTTTCGGTAGTACCGCAAGCTACGACTCTACCTTAAACGGTAAGGTACTCGATTTAGCTGTAAGGGAGGCTGTTAACAAGCTAGTTGAAGGTATTGAAAATGGTCAATGGAAAATATAAAAGGAGTTTTAACATGAAAACACTAGTGATCGTACTTAGTGCGACATTTTTACTAGCTGGCTGCGTTACACCGGTCCAACCAACTTACTATTATGGCGCTTATCAACCAACGGTATACAGCTATTTTAAAGGTGACGGAGCGACTATTACCGAGCAAATTGATGCTTTAAACCAAATCATCGAACAGGCAAGTGCCAAAAGCAAGCCGGTAGCACCTGGTTTACACGCTCATTTAGGCATGCTGTATTTTGAAACGGGTAACAATGACCAAGGCCTATCTCATTTTGAATTAGAGAAAGCCTTGTTCCCTGAGTCGTCAGCTTATATCGACTTTTTAATTCAAAGTAGCGTAGGAGACGCAATATGAAGCATATTAAAGTCACCTTAGTATTATTTGTGATAGCTTTCATTACTGGTTGTGTAAGCATGCCACCGGCGCACGATTACTCGGCCTTTAGAGATGCTGACCCGCATTCAATCGTAGTTTTACCGCCGCTTAACAACTCTGCAGAGGTCATCGCGCCATATTCGGTAATGTCACAAATCATTGCACCAATTGCGGAATCGGGCTTTTACGTATTTCCTGTGGCGCTCGTAGACCAAACTTTCAGAGCAAATGGTTTAACTGAGGCAAGTGACATTCACGCAGTACCCATACAGAAGCTAAATGAAATTTTTGGCGCTGATACCGCACTGTATATTTCTATTGAAGAGTACGGTACTAGCTATGTTGTAATTTCTAGTGACACTGTCGTAAGTGTGTCCGCTACGCTCGTTGACTTAAGGACGGGCATAGTGCTTTGGCAAGATATTGCAAGTGCATCAAGCGCAGAGACCCGCGGGAATAGTGGTGGTGGACTTGCTGGCATGTTAGTTGAGGCAGTCATTAATCAAATTGTTGAAACCGTTACCGACAGAGGTTTTGATATTTCAGCTATTGCATCACAAAGGCTATTGTCCTCTAAAGGACATAATGGATTGCTACACGGTCCACGTTCACCGCTTTATGGACAACCGGCAACTAGCGAAAAGCAACAATAAAATAATAGCTAAAATGTCATGGTGACTTCTTCGGTCACCATGACATTTTTTTATAAAGTTTCTATTAAGACCCTTTGCGCAATAGCTGAAAGCCAACCCAACCGGCGGTGGCTGAAGTAGCGGTAAGACAAATACCCCAACACCAATCGATGAACATAATCTTTAAAGTGAAACCCTCTAGAATACTATAATTGGTAAGATTATAAGCACCATAGCTTGCCAAGCCTAATAGGGCGCCGTCGATGCTTGCGTAGTACCATGGCTTTTCTCTATTTGGTACAACCGTTAGTACAAACGTAACAAAACCATACATCACGTAAAATACCAACCATGGCCATGTAATAAAAGGATCTCGGAGCAAGCCTGCCATTTCAGTTTGATACCAATCGGCCGCAATAATACCTAACCACAAAAAGTCGAGAGCACCAAATGCTAAGAAAATAAACACCAATGAAATCAGTATGGGTTTAAAGAAAGTTTGAATATTTTGTAGCATGGTATCTGATTCCGTGATGTCGATGAACTTGCAATACACCGCAAGTACGAGAGTCATCTATAACATCATTCCATCAACATAAATGCAAACATCAATACATAAAGATGTGTGCATTGTTCAAAAATTGAGCTATCTTTCAAACTATCAATCTAATAAGAGCTCAATACAATGACCCCTGAATATATTGTTATTCATACCGCTGCCTTTTCAGGTAACAACTGCGACAAAGATATGATTGACCGCTGGCATCGAGACAAAGGCTGGAACGGCATTGGTTATCACTATGTTATTTTAAACGATAAACACAGCAAGAAGGCCGATGGTACAGTGGAAAAGGGTAGGCCCGATAATGTCTCAGGTGCTCATGCTTACGGTATAAATGGTCGCTCACTTGGTATTTGCTGTATTGGCCATGGCGATGAAGAAGTCTTCACTCAAAAGCAAAGTGAAAGTCTAAACACATTAGTTAATCAGTTAATGAGCTCTTTTGACATTCCAATTTCCAATGTAATTGGTCATAGAGAGCTAAACCTGCTGGTTAAGCAGGGCAAATTAGATGGCCAATATAAGACATCTAAGTCTTGTCCTGGCAAAAAAATAGATATGGATTTATTGCGTCAAAAAATAGCTGGAACAACAATAGCAGAAGCCCAACCCTCCGCAGCTATGAAAGAAATACAGGGGGCAATAGATGCATTGAATAAGCATCGCATGCTTTTTCCTAATGCCCAAGATGAGTTAAATGAATTCCTATATCACCCTGAAGTAATCGCACTCTCTTAAAGAAAAAGCGTTTTTCGTTTATTAGGATTTATGTGCCAATTTATAAGTACTCAGCATCTCCATTTAGCTCACAAACATGACCAAAGCCAGGGTGCTTGGCAGCAGTAATGTTATCGCAACATTCATAGCCATAAAGGGTAACAGGCCATGGAGTCTAGCGAGCTCAAATTGACTGGCCCTAAATGAAATCAAAATACTTAAAGGCAAACCAAGACACACTGCTAATGCCCAAATAGGCAGAACATCTTTTACTATTAATAACATTACCCACAAATAACACAAAACCGCGAATCCAAGATAAGCAAGAGAGGCTTTTTTATAACCTTTGGCAATTACAAAGTGATTACGACCAACACTCTTGTCTGCATGGGCGTCGGGAAATTGATTTAACAGTAATAGATTATTGACTAAACAGAATACAGAGACACTAATCAGCAAGGCAAAAGTGTCAAATGAACCCGTCAGGGCAATATAAGTCCCGTTGATCATTAAAAAACCGAAGGCCAAACCCGGGGAGACTAAACAAAGCCACGGCGATTTATTTAAAAATGGAGTATAAAGTACAACAATGGCAAGGCCAACAAAGCCTAGAATAGATAACCATAGCTGCACTTTTAAGACTATATACAAACCCACTAGGCATGTTAGAAGAACCGTTGCCCACCCTGCGTTGCGAACCCACATTAAAGCATTAGGAGCGGACTGCAAGGCTCCGCTGCCACCACTGAACGGCGTTCTTTGGGTAATATCATCGAGCCCGCTAAGGGCGTCATGATGCTCATTAAGCAAGTTAACGCTCATATGCGCTAGCAATGCTACAAGGACACAACTGACTGCAAGCGCCATGTCTATTTCAAGACCTTTGTAATGTACGCCAGCAATTGCAACAAATACGCAAATAGGGGCTAATATTAAAAACTTTGGACGGGCGGCTTTAAAGACGACGTTTAAGTTTGATGTCATACCTATCCTATAAAAATTAGTATTTTATTACCGCAAAATCATACGGCAAAGGCCAATACGCCCGAACAAGTATGCTGGCTTTAGCAAGAGTTGCAAGCCCTGACGCTTGCAACTCTTCTTTAAATAAACGTTATGCAGAGGCCAGATTACGTAACACGTAATGCAAGATTCCGCCGTGCTGGTAATATTCCCACTCGCTGGCAGTATCAATGCGTACTTTAGCCTCAAATTCAAAACATTTTCCATCAGGTTTCTCAACCTTAACCTGTATTGTTCTCGGTCTTTCATCTAAAGAGCCAAAACTAAAACTTTCTTCACCGGTAAGCCCATGGGAATCAGCGCTTTCATCGGGCATGAATTCGAGAGGTAATACGCCAAAACCTACTAAATTAGAGCGATGAATACGTTCGTAACTCTGCGCTAAAACAACCTGAATCCCTAGTAATTTAGTTCCTTTGGCTGCCCAGTCACGCGACGAACCCGTACCATATTCTTTTCCAGCCAATACTACTAATGGCGTCGATGTCTTTTGATAATCCATGGCAGCTTGGTAAATACTTGTGACTTCATCTTTAGGAAAATAATGAGTAAAACCACCTTCTGTCCCGGGTGCTAGCTGATTGCGCAATCTTACGTTTCCGAAGGTACCTCGCATCATAACTTCATGATTCCCGCGACGAGAGCCTAAACTATTAAACGCACTTTCCTCAACTCCATTATGACGCAAGTATTCACCAACTGGACTCGATTTATCAATCGCCCCAGCAGGAGAGATATGGTCTGTAGTAATAGAGTCACCTACTTTCACTAAGCATCTAGCATTTTCTAACGATGGTAGAGCATCTAAGGTATTGGACATGCCTTCAAAATAGGGTGGGTTTTTAACGTAGGTCGATTCAGGCCAGCTATAAGTTTCGCCCTCCGGCACAGGCAGCGATTTCCATTGCTCTGTACCTTCAAAAACATCTTTATAGCGACTTTGGTACATGTCTGCAGAAAGCGAAGTTGCAATTAGATCGCTTATTTCTGCTTGTGTTGGCCAGATATCTTTTAAATATACTGGTTTGTTATCGCTATCAAAGCCCAGTGGTTCTTTAAATATATCAGTCGTCATACTTCCAGCAAGCGCATATGCAACCACTAGGGGTGGGGAAGCTAAATAATTAGCGCGCACATCTTGATGAATTCGGCCTTCAAAATTACGATTACCGGATAATACGGAGCAGGCAGTTAGTTTACCTTTTTGAATAGCCTCACTAATCACATCAGGTAAGGGGCCTGAGTTACCGATACATGTGGTACATCCAAAGCCAACTACATCAAATCCTAATTCATTTAATGAGTCTAACAATCCGGCTTTTTCGAGATAGGCTGGCACAACCTGCGACCCAGGTGCCAACGACGTTTTCACCCACGGCTTAGTTTTCAAGCCCTTCTTAAGAGCTTTCTGAGCAACTAAACCTGCTGCTAACATAACTGCAGGATTTGATGTATTGGTGCATGAAGTGATAGCGGCGATGACTACATCGCCATGTTTTAAACTGTGCTGTGCTGCATCAATCTCTACTTTCACCTCACTTTGTAGAGTTGCTCCACCTGGCGCACCTTCACCGCCTTCATCAGCAAATCGCGATACAGATTCATCTTCCAGCTCAACACCCAATATTTGCATGTGTTTAACAAATTCACGTTTGGCATCTGTTAAGGATATTCGGTCTTGTGGACGCTTAGGACCCGCAATACTGGGTACTACCTTCGCCATATTTAATTCTAAAACATCGCTATATTCTGCGTCGGCTTGTCCATCTTCTCGCCAAAATCCTTGCGCCTTGGCGTATGCCTCAACAACATCAATTTGAGATTGCTCTCGACCACTGAGATGCATATAGTTAAGGGTCTCTTGGTCGATTGGAAAGATGCCACATGTGGCGCCATACTCTGGGGCCATGTTTGCGATGGTGGCACGGTCTGCCAGGGGAAGATTACTTAAACCATCACCGTAAAACTCTACAAATTTCCCGACTACACCCTTTTCTCTCAGCATTTGTGTAACAGTAAGTACTAAATCAGTAGCGGTTGCACCCTCTGAAAGTTTTCCACTTAGTTTGAAGCCTACCACTTCGGGGAGTAGCATACTTATTGGTTGGCCCAACATCGCAGCCTCTGCTTCTATCCCACCAACGCCCCAGCCTAACACCCCCAGGCCGTTAATCATGGTTGTGTGTGAATCTGTGCCTACTAGTGTGTCTGGGTATAGACACTTCTGGCCTTGATTCTCGCCGTGCATCACAACACTGGCTAAATACTCAAGATTGACTTGGTGCACTATACCGGTGCCTGGTGGCACAACACGAAAGTTAGAAAATGCTTTTTGTCCCCACCTTAAAAATTGGTAGCGCTCTTGATTGCGCTCAAATTCAAGCTTTGTGTTAAGTTCAAGTGAGTCTGGGTTGCCAAAATGATCTACCATTACAGAGTGGTCAATCACTAAATCCACAGGTACTTGGGGATTGATCGCCGATGCTTTCCCACCTAGCTTAACAACGGCGTCCCGCATGGCCGCCAAGTCAACTATCGCCGGTACGCCGGTAAAATCTTGAAGCACCACACGAGCGGGAGTAAACGCAATTTGTTCCACGGATTTAGCCTTCGGATCCCATTTACATAAGGCCTCTATATCTTGAGCGCTGACATGATGGCTATCTTCATTACGTAGTAAATTTTCTAGTAAAATTTTAAGAGAAAAGGGCAGCTTGGCTACTGCCTCATGTTTTGGAAGTCTTGTGAGGTCAAAAATATCGTAGGCTTCGCCATTGATGCTTAATTGTCGTTTAGTGTGAAAACTATCATTACTCATAAAATCTCCTTCAAGTAAGCCTAACTCCTAAGCATTTATAGTTGCAAGGCAAGGACGCTATAATAAAGATAGTATACGTTTTTTTACGTGACTAGCATTATGCTGGTGACGGAGGTTTGGATGAAGTGTGTCGTATTCAAAAGAAATACTGCTAAATGACGAATTAAGCAGGAATGCTGAATAGTGTATTTAAAACTTAAAAAGAAAAAAACCCAGCCGAAGCTGGGTTTCAAAGTTTGTCTAACAAATCTTAATTACTTACGTAATTTTTGAATTAAGCGAAGTTGAGCAATTGCTTCTGCGAGTTCAATAGCTGCTTCAGCATAATCAAAGTCTCCGCCAGAACTCGCCATTTTTTCTTCGGCATGTTTTTTAGCTTCAGAAGCAGCGGCTTCATCTAAGTCTTCTGCGCGAACGGCTGTATCTGCAAGTACGGTAATGTGACCAGGTTGAACCTCTAGTACTCCACCGGCTACATAGATCAGCTCTTCTTCGCCAAATTGCTTAACTACGCGAACCATTCCAGGTTGAATGCCGGTAATTAATGGTGCGTGTCCTGGGAATATACCTAGCTCACCCTCACTACCAGTGACCTGTACGTGTTGAATTAAACCCGTAAATATCTCAGTTTCAGCACTCACTACATCTAGATGCACGGTCATTGCCATGTTGGATCTCCTCAATTGAAATGGGCTAGCTAAACCGCTAACCCTATTTCAGTGATTACTTCTTCGCTTTCTCTGCGGCTTCTTCAATCGAACCTACCATATAAAACGCTTGTTCTGGTAAGTGATCAAATTCGCCTTCAAGGATACCTTTAAAGCCAGCAATGGTATCTTTTAATGACACATACTTACCTGGTGAACCAGTAAATACTTCTGCAACGAAGAATGGTTGAGATAAGAAACGCTGAATCTTTCGAGCACGCGATACTGCAAGCTTATCTTCTTCAGATAATTCATCCATACCCAAAATTGCAATAATGTCTTTAAGCTCTTTATAACGCTGCAGCACCGTCTGAACGCCACGTGCTGTGTCATAGTGCTCTTGTCCAATAACAAGTGGATCAAGTTGACGTGAAGTAGAATCAAGTGGGTCAACCGCAGGATAAATACCTAAAGATGCGATGTCACGAGACAGTACAACCGTTGCGTCTAAGTGAGCAAATGTTGTAGCCGGTGACGGATCCGTTAAATCATCCGCTGGTACGTATACCGCTTGGATTGAAGTGATTGAACCAGTCTTGGTAGAAGTAATGCGCTCTTGTAATACGCCCATCTCTTCAGCAAGTGTAGGTTGATAACCAACCGCTGAAGGCATACGACCTAGGAGTGCAGATACTTCTGTTCCTGCTAGTGTATATCGATAGATGTTATCAACGAAGAACAATACATCACGACCTTCATCACGGAATTTTTCAGCCATGGTAAGACCTGTCAAAGCAACACGTAAGCGGTTACCTGGAGGCTCATTCATTTGACCGTATACAAGTGATACCTTATCAAGAACGTTCGATTCGTTCATTTCATGGTAGAAATCATTACCTTCACGAGTACGTTCACCAACCCCGGCAAAAACTGAATATCCACTATGCTCGATTGCGATGTTACGAATCAACTCCATCATGTTTACAGTTTTACCAACACCAGCACCACCAAACAAACCAACTTTACCACCTTTTGCAAACGGGCAGACCAAGTCAATTACTTTGATACCTGTTTCGAGTAGCTCTAATGAACTAGATTGGTCTTCGTAGCTTGGTGCTTCACGGTGAATAGACATGCGCTCTTCTTCACCGATTGGGCCTGCTTCGTCGATAGGGTTTCCTAGCACATCCATAATACGACCTAGTGTCGCAGTTCCTACTGGAACCTGAATTGGAGCGCCTGTATTCTCTACCATTAGATTACGACGTAAGCCATCTGTAGTTCCCATTGCGATAGTTCGCACAACGCCGCCACCAAGCTGCTGTTGTACTTCTAACACTAGGCCTACTAAATCACCTTCAGTCACTTTTAGTGCGTCATATACACGAGGTACGGAATCTTGTGGAAACTCAATATCCACTACCGCGCCAATGATTTGGACGACCTTACCTTGACTCATAATTTGTCCTCTTAAACTTAATAATATTCTTAACTTAATGGCACGCAGTCAGATTAAACTGCCGCTGCACCACTCACAATCTCACTGATTTCTTGTGTGATTGCAGCTTGGCGTGCCTTGTTGTATACCAGTTGCAAGTCATCGATGAGGTTACCAGCGTTATCAGTCGCAGATTTCATTGCCACCATACGCGCAGCTTGTTCAGATGCTACATTTTCTACTACGCCTTGATAAACCACTGTTTCGATATATCTGGCAAGTAGGGCATCCAGAATCTCTTCAGCATCAGGTTCGTAAATATAATCCCAGCTATGTGCACGCTGTGTATCTTCGTCTTTCGGCAAAGGTAACAACTGCGACACTACAGGCTGTTGGGTCATCGTATTTACAAAGTGATTGTTCACTAGGTAGATCTTATCTAAATCACCGTTCTCATATGCATCTAGCATAACGCGAACAGTACCAATAACTGAACTTAGGCTTGGTTTGTCGCCTAGGCCTGACTCTGCTGCCATGACGTTACCGCCAAAGCGAGAAAAGAAACTTACAGCTTTTGCGCCTAAAGCGGCAAAAAACAAACCTTTCTCTTCCTTTTGGTAAGCACGAATATGCTCAGATACTAACTTAAACTCATTAGTATTAAGGCCACCACACAAACCACGGTCGGTAGAAATAACAATAAAACCCACGTTTTTAACTGGGCGTTCAACCAAGAATGGATGACGATAATCAAGATTACCGTTTGCTATATGTCCAATAACCTTTTTCATACTGTCGGCATAGGGACGGCCGGATGCCATACGATCTTGCGCCTTTTTCATCTTCGACGCGGCAACCATCTCCATTGCGCTGGTAATTTTTTGGGTGTTCTTAATACTCCCAATCTTACCTTTAATCTCTTTTCCGCTTGCCATGAAACTTTCTCCGATTAATCTACGACGAACCCCGATGTATTCATCAGGGCTGTCTTATTACCAGGTTTGTGTTGCCTTGAAGTTTTCAAAGGCACCTTTAAGCTGGCTTTCGATATCGTCGTTGTAGTTACCACTTTCATTAATCATATCCATCAAAGCTCCGTGCTCTGAAGCCATATATGAGTGAAGTGCTGATTCGAAGTCTAGAACTTTGTTCAATTCAACATCTTTAAGGTAACCCTTTTCCGCTGAGAACAAAGAAACTGCCATTTCGGCAACCGAAAGTGGTGCATACTGATTTTGTTTCATTAATTCTGTAACACGTTGACCATGCTCAAGTTGCGCTCGGGTCGCTTCATCTAAATCAGATGCAAACTGTGAAAACGCTGCTAATTCACGATACTGTGCCAAGGCTAAACGAATACCACCACCTAGCTTTTTAATAATTTTAGTTTGTGCAGCACCACCTACTCGAGACACTGAAATACCGGCATTAACTGCTGGGCGAATACCAGCGTTAAACAAATCAGTTTCAAGGAAGATTTGACCATCAGTAATAGAAATTACGTTGGTTGGTACGAACGCAGAAACGTCACCCGCTTGGGTTTCAATAATTGGTAGTGCGGTTAATGAACCGGTTTTACCTTTCACTTCACCATTCGTGTATTTTTCTACGTAGTTTGAATTTACACGTGCTGCACGTTCTAGAAGACGTGAATGCAAATAGAAAACGTCACCAGGATAAGCTTCACGACCAGGAGGACGACGCAATAATAGAGAAACCTGTCGATACGCTACAGCTTGCTTAGACAAATCATCATAAACAATCAATGCATCTTCACCACGGTCACGGAAGTACTCTCCCATGGTGCAACCAGAGTAAGGTGCTAGATATTGTAAAGCCGCCGATTCTGATGCAGAAGCAGCAACAATAATTGTGTGCTCCATTGCGCCGTGCTCTTCTAATTTACGCACTACGTTAGCAATAGTAGATGCTTTTTGACCAATCGCTACGTAAACGCATTTAACGCCTGTGCCTTTTTGATTGATGATGGCATCGATAGCAAGTGCTGTTTTACCGGTTTGACGGTCACCGATGATAAGCTCGCGCTGTCCACGACCAACTGGAATCATAGCATCAACAGATTTATAACCAGTTTGTACTGGCTCATCTACTGATTGACGCTCAATTACGCCAGGTGCTATTTTTTCAACTGGTTCAAAAAGGTCAGCATCGATAGCGCCTTTACCGTCTATGGGTTCACCAAGTGTATTTACAACACGACCTAAAAGTTGAGGACCTACAGGCACTTCAAGAATTCGGCCAGAAGACTTCACTTTGTCGCCCTCTTGTAGGTCTGTATATGGACCCATAACAACGGCGCCAACTGAATCTCTTTCAAGGTTCAAAGCAATCGCATAGCGACCACCTGGTAATTCAATCATTTCACCTTGCATTACATCTGCAAGGCCATTAATACGAATAATACCGTCAGTTACACCAACGATTGTACCTTCGTTTCTCGCTTCGCTTACTACTTCAAACTGCTCAATACGTTTTTTGATCAGTTCTGCAATCTCTGTAGAATTAAGTTGCATACTTATATTCCCGTTATGCTTGTAACGCGTCGTTTAGACGGTTCAATTGTGAATGTACGGAGCCATCTATCACGGTATCACCGGCTTTGATAATCATGCCAGCGATAAGGTTCGGATCCACGCTACAATTAAGCTGTACCTTGCGGTCAAAACGCTTTTCTAAAGCGGCGCTTAAAATATTGTGTTGCGCATCGCTTAGTGTCGCTGCCGATGTAACATCAACATTTATTTGTTTTTCACGCTCTGTTTTTAAAGCGTTAAACATATGTGATATTTCTGGCAACAAAGCCAATCGGTTATTTACCGCTAGAATTTTGATGAGGTTCTGCCCAAAAGAATCGAGCTGTTCACCACAGACTTTATTGAATACATCGGCCGCCAAGCTTGCCGCTACGGCACCTGACAGGTAGTGATGCATATCGGCATTTTTAGATACCTCAGCAGCAAATGCTAACATTTGCTGCCATTCGTCTACGGCTGACTTTTCAAGCGCCAAATCGAAAGCGGCGATAGCGTAAGGGCGAGCTACTGTTGTCAATTCAGACATGGCTCACTCTCCTATAGCTCTGCGACAAGTTTTTCAACAATGTCACTCTGCGCCTGAGCATCAATTTCGCGTTTCAAGATTTGCTGAGCACCAGAGATAGCTAATGCACCTACCTGTTTGCGCAGTTCTTCTTTAACACGATTCTTCTCAGCTTCGATTTCAGCGTGACCTTGCGCAATAATCTTTTCGCGCTCGGCATGCCCTCTTTGAGTTTCTTCTTCAACAAGTTGATTAGCACGTTTTTTAGCTTGGTCGATAATCTTAGACGCTTCACCTTTGGCTTCGCGAATCTGATCACCTGCATTGGCTTGTGCTAACTCAAGATCTTTTTCTGCTCGTTCAGAGGCAGCAAGACCGTCTGCTATTTTCTTTTGTCTTTCTTCAATTGCTGCAATGATTGGCGGCCATACATATTTCATGCAGAAGGCGACAAACACTGTAAACGCAATGAGCTGACCTATTAGAGTGGCGTTAAAATTCACGTCCGCTCCTCCTCTTGTTATTCGTTAATCTGAAATAGATTGTTAGTAAACTCCGCCTAAACCAGGAGCAACAACGAATAAGATGTAAAGAGCGATACCAACACCAATCATAGATATAGCATCAATCAAACCAGCCAAAATAAACATTTTAACTTGTAGTTGTGGTGCAAGCTCAGGTTGACGAGCAGAAGACTCTAAGAATTTGCCCCCCATGATGCCGAATCCGATAGCGGTACCTAGTGCACCCATTCCGATAATTATAGCAACTGCGATGTAGATCATTGTTATCTCCGATTAAAGTAAAATATAAATAAAAGTAAAACGTTAGTACTTAGTGGTCTTCACAGGCCAGGCTTAAATATACGATGGTTAACATCATAAAGATAAAGGCTTGTAAAGGTAACACTAAGATGTGGAATACGGCCCAAGCAAAATGCAACGGCAGCTGCATATACCCGATGGTCGCGATCAATATGAAAATCAATTCACTGGCATAAAGGTTACCGAATAAACGCAGTGACAATGATAATGGACGTGCTAACAGAGTCACCGTTTCTATCACAAAGTTAAATGGGATAAAAACAGGGTGGTTTAACGGTTGCATCGTAAGCTCTTTGGCAAAGCCCGTTACACCTTTAATTTTGAGTGAATAGTATATGATTAGAATAAACACGCCTAAAGACAGTGCAAAGGTGGTGTTGATGTCTGTGGTCGGTACAATTTTCATGTATACGTCTTTGGGATCCATTCCAAAACCATACTGACCAATTAAACCTGCAATCCAAGGAAATAAATCTACCGGGATTAAATCTGTGAGGTTCATTAGCAACACCCACACGAAGATAGTCAAAGCTAAGGGTGCAATAAGTTTACTATTGCCGTGAA
>Ga0307978_1000907_pt1 | contig 23345 bp, 23 predicted proteins | sample OrgLakmetage1056_FD_203151 | JGI IMG/M metagenome (GOLD analysis project Ga0307978, IMG submission 203151) | Saline water microbial communities from Organic Lake, Antarctica - #1056 | ecosystem: Environmental > Aquatic > Non-marine Saline and Alkaline > Saline | place: Antarctica: Organic Lake...
CAGAGTTTACACCCACCGGTTGGATGGCGGGGCGAAGACTGGTTTCGGGAAAAAGAGTGGCCCTGGCTACAGCACTTTAGCTGGTATTTGGCGACAAGCCCGTATACGGCGGCTTACTTACGGCGGCTGGGGATCTCTCAACCGGTTGCAGTCATAGAGCCCGCTCTGAAGCGATTGCCAGAGCTGCAGGTCAAGTCCGCTCATCCTGTTCAGGCGCTTATGGCAGCCAATTTGGTAGAGCGAAAAGGTATTCTCCCCCTGTTGAACGCATGGGCAGCCGGGCCTCCCAAAGGCGTAGTGCTCCGCCTGGCAGGCAGCCGCGACATGGAGCCGGCCTACGCCAAAGAGTGCTTGTCGGTACTGGAGCAATTGGAAAACGTGGATTATTTGGGCACCCTGACCCAGGAAGCGCTCTTTGCGGAATACGCTCGTTCCAACCTCTTGATTTCAGCGGCCTACATGGAAACCTACGGCATGGCCCTGCAGGAGGCCGCCGCCGCAGGGCTGCCCATTTTGGCGTATGACGGTGGCAACACGCCGTATCATGTCGAAGAGGGCAAGAACGGCGAGCTTTGTTCATCTCATACCGAAATAGTATCTTGGTTGGACAGGTGGGCAGCGCAGCCTGTTGTGTTTGAGCCCTATCTTAAAAGGGCCCGCGCCCTCGCGCCAAGCCGGCAACGCCTTTGGACTGATGCTGCCGCTGAATTTGAAGCCATTAAAGCAAAGAGATGAAAGCCATACAAGTAAAAGCCTCCGGAGGTCCGGAGCAGCTCTACCTGGGCGAGTACGAAACCCCAGCCCCCGCCGAGAATGAAATTCTGGTGAAAGTAGAAGCTACCGCCCTCAACCGGGCGGATACCCTGCAGCGTATGGGGAAATACCCACCTCCGGAGGGCGATAGCCCCATCATGGGACTAGAGATGGCGGGCGAGGTTGTAGCCGTCGGTGATGCCGTTATTCACTGGAAGGTAGGCGACAAGGTCTGCGGGCTGCTTGGCGGCGGCGGTTATGCGGAGTACGCCGTCATTCCGGAACGACTGGCGCTGCCCTGGCCGGAGGGGTTGGATGCAGTGCAGGCGGCAGCGATTCCCGAAGTATTCCTGACTGCCTTCCAGGCACTGCGCTGGCTGGCGCAGTTGCACGAAGGCGAACGGGTACTCATTCACGCGGGGGCGAGTGGCGTCGGTACTGCTGCCATTCAGTTGGCTAAGGTCATGGGAGCCCACCCTGTTGTCACCGCATCCGCTGGCAAGCATGCGCTCTGCACGGAGCTGGGTGCAGAACTGGCCATTGACTACAAAGCGGAAGACTTTGCCGAAAGGCTCAAGGCGTATACCGAGGGGGAAGGCGTGAATGTCGTCATCGACTTTATTGGTGCGCCCTACCTACAACAAAACCTGGAAGTCATGGGGCTGGAAGGGCGCATGGTGCTTTTGGCATTTTTGGGTGGTGTAAAGGCGGACCACCTTAATATCGCTCCGGTTTTGCGCAAGCGGCTGCAAATCATCGGTTCCACCCTGCGCGCCCGGGATTTGGAGTATAAAATCCGCCTTTCCAGCGACCTTCAGCTGTTTGCCTGGCCCCTGTTTGCCAACGGGCAGTTGAGGCCGGTCATCGATAAGGTGTTCGACTGGTCGGAAGTAGCCGAAGCGCACCGGTATATGGAAAGCAATCAGAGTAAGGGGAAGATTGTGCTGCGGGTGGGTTAAGGGCTACAGACCATGCAAACTGCAAGACCTATTGACTGAAAGTCACAAAAGCTTTAACTTAAAAGGAAATTAACAGACAGGTACTGCCTTTAATGCCAGTCGATACCATCTTTGTGTGGAAATCTCATGGGGCGGTCAGGCTAAGGGTATGTCTTTTACAGTTAAAAATCGTGCTCAAAAAAACAGTCAGATGAGGTCCTTATTAATTTTAGTATTATTCTCCATGCAGCTGGCCAGTTGTAACGCAACCAGGAATGTCAAGCTTTACAAGGTAAGCATGGGCATGACAAAGGATGAGGTAGAAAAAGCTGTTGGGAAAAAGCCGGATAATTCCATTTGTGCGAAAAGCTACCCGGATGGACATATCGAGGTGGTACAGTACAGCAGGTATGAGCTTGATGCATACTTTCAGCCAAGGCTAAGAGAGCAATACTGGCTATTCTTCTATAATAAGAAGCTGGTCAAGTGGCAGCGATCGGGCGGGGACTGTGAATTAGAAGCTGACAGGGCTTACGATACCTCCCTGGTGAGCAGAAGCTGAGTAGTGAAATCAAGGGTTCCCGGCTTTCGTGATTAAAGGAGTTGCCGGCAAGTAGGTATTAATGAATAATTTAGTACTCAAATTAGGATGGACATTCAACCAAATTGACCTGAAAACCTTATCTTGCTAGAGCCTAGCAGCCTGATAGAAAGATATGCCAAAATATTTGATAGACGTAAATTTACCCTATTATTTTGGGTTGTGGAATAGCGAAGAGTATGTGCATCAAATTGATATTGGTGCAGCAATGAAGGATAATGTTTAAAGAACCTCCACCAAAAGTAATCCCTATCCGATTTGGTAACATGAGTATGAAAGAATTTCATAAAACGATAAAAGAAGTCTGGAGTGGCGCACTCGAAATGAATAAGGAGTATAAGTTGGTCAATGTATATAAAGATAAGATAGAGCGACGCGCGATCAATAACTGTCGGCTTTCTAGGAGTGCTTTTTCCTTTATCCGGCGTTGAGGAACCGCTGACCTTAGCCCCACTAAGGGCAGGAACCCTAGCCTTGGCTAAAGAAAAAATCACTACCCTAGCCAAACACAACACTTATTAAACGCGCGTCGCAGAGGGAATCAAGTAAATCAACTGCCTGCAATATTAGCTACATACCATGCCGGTAAAAATCTTCGATAAGAAAATGGAGATTTGAAAACCCGCGCAGGCATCAAAAGTCAGGCAGGTATGAGCAACTTTGGTTAAATTGTAGAATGATGTTGAAGACTTACCTGCGAGCATGTTGACCGTTAGGAATGTTTGCTTTTTGGGGATTTTTAATCCGTAAACTCAACCAGAAACAAATGGAAGAAATTATTAAGACCTTGATTTACATTCATGCATTCTTTGGCGGAATTGGGTTGATTGCAGGAATTGGAAGTTTAATAGCCAAGAAAGGAAGTTCCATACACAGGAAAGTTGGAAAGCTATTCTCTATTGGAATGATAACCAGTGCGCTGATTTCAATTCCTATTTCCTGGATGCCTAATCACGAAAATTTATTTTTATTCTTAATTGGATTATTTACAATATACCTTGTTTTGGCAGGAAATAGAGCTTTGACTTTTAAAACAAAAGAAAAAGCTGATTGGATTGACAAAATCATTTCTGGAAGTATGTTTATTTTTTCTTTACTAATGATAGTATTAGGAGGATACAACCTTACGATAGATTCTGGCACAGGCATATTGTTTATGTTTTTCGGTGGTTTTGGACTTTTTTTTACAATCATAGATTTTCGGTTTTATAGAAATCCGAGAAAAAAAAGAACTGCTTATTTGGTATCCCATCTTCGTAAGATGCTCGGAGCTTTTATTGCTTCAGTTACGGCTTTTCTTGTTGCAGGATTAGGATTTATGAATTTGGTATTTTGGATATTACCCTCTGTCTTAGGAACAGTTTATATAATTTATTGGAGAAGAAAAGTACAGGGTAAAACTGTTGTCAGTCGAGTAGACGGCAGTGAGCTGTAAAAACTCATGGCCTGCCCCGCATTAAACTGCGGGGGTGCGCCTATCCCACCTTTGACGCTTTGCGTTACTACCGTATCCCAACGAAAGGTCAAGAGCGGTTCGCTAACCATCTCAACAACCGCTCTTTACACCGGTCGAAGCTATTTCCTGCTTTTGTATTGGGCTACGATTCTGCTGGAAAACTATTAGGTACCGGAAGGCAGTGGCAGAGGACAGGCTGAGAAATAAGCTCGGGTCGCCCTTGCAGGAAAAGGAAGGAGCATTATTTTTACTGCATGATAGCATGGACTGAGGTGTTAACAAAGCGGCCGGCACCTCCCTTCGGAAGTGCCGGCCGCTCTGATGTTCAGTAAGCCTGGTTATTGTTTAATAACCTTAACCGTAGCTACACCCCGCTCCGTGCGTACGCTCAGCCAATACAGGCCAACGGGCAGGGCAGCGGTAGACAAACTGCTTTGCTGAGCCCCCTGTGCCAGGTCTTCCTGTTTTTCCAGCAGGAGCTGTCCAGCCGCATTGTATAGCAGGTAATCCACAGATTGTGCCCGTTCCAACTCCAGCTGAACGCTCAGGGTTTCCCGGAAGGGATTGGGAGCTACCGCAAGGCGGAGTTGGCTGGCCAGATTCTGTACCCCGGTCAGGCAGGTGGTCTCGAAGTTCATCATTGCAGAAGGTGCACTGACGTTGTTCACCCCCTCGCAGGTTACCCATATCCGGGCATCATAAACGGAACAGGAATCCAGGTTCTCCAGTTGAAGCTCCAGGGCTTCGGTTGGGTAGGTATCCCAAGCCGTCGTACCGCTTTTCCGGACTTGCAGCTCGTAGCTCAGGGCGGCATCCGGCGCCTGCCAGTTTAGCATAGCCGTGGTATCCGTGAGGGCAATCGCCGTAAGCATCGCTGCATCACTATCGCAAGCGGGGTTGCATAGCGTAGATAAGAAGAACGTATCTGACCATGTACTCGGAAAGTCACCGCAGAAGCCAGATACCTGGACTTCATAAGTGGTGCAAATATTCAATCCGTCCATGGTGAGCATTGGCGTACTGATTCCTTCAATGGTGACCCATTCAGATGAGCCGCCGGGGCGGAAACGGAGCTGATAAACTTCGTTGCTGCCTTCCCAGGCCACGTAAGCTTCCTGGTAGCCAATGGAGTCTGTCGTGAGGGGCCCCGGAGCAGGGCAGGGCGGCAGCTCGTTGGTGATATCCAGGCAGTAATCCTCAGCTTCGCCGTCGATGTTGTTGCCGCAATCAGGGACCGGGCTGGATTCATAGGCCATGGCAATTCGCATGCGGGTACTACCTGTAAGAGCATCATCAGGTATAAAAACGGGGACTTCAATGTTGGTATCAGAAGAAGCTTCCACGCTACCGACCACCTCTGAGCCCAGGTCAAAAGCACCATCCTGATTCAGGTCAATGATTACCCAGTAGTTCTCCGGAAAGACACCAGAGACCCAGGCCGGCGTAATAGAGACCGTATAACTTCCTCCGGTCTCCAGGCTGGTACTAAGTCCTGTATAGTCACCGTAGCCATCATCATTCCCGGAGGTATTCTCCAGATCGTTGAGCGCCACTGCGTTGATGAATTCAAAGCCGGTGTTTCCTTCTACCAGACAGTAATCCAAGTCTATGCAGTTGCCACAACCTGGCACATCAAACAAGACATCCGTGCCCAGAGAATCCGGCAGCAGGCTATCGCTGCACAGGCTTTGTACATTCGCAATACAAGTTTGGCAGGAGTCCAGTCCGGCTACGGTCAGGGTATTGGTAAGGACACTATCGAAATTTAAAGTATCGGCCGGGCAGATAACCGTGACTTGATAGGCCATTGCGGCATTAACAGCCCTCCAGGAAAGCACGGTGCTGTCAACGTTAGTATCAGCAAATAAGTCCTCTGGTGCATCGCAGCAGCCATCGGTCAGGAAGGTTGTTGCTTGCGAGAAGACAGTCGTATCTGCACAGACATCCTGTACCGCAAACTCATAGTCAGTGCAAGACAAAAGGCCGCTAAGCTCGATGGGCGCCATGGTATCCGGAATAATCTGCCAGGTGGTATCGCCGCTCTCGCGCCAGTACAGGCTCGATTCTAATGTGGAATCGGTAGAGATCCAATTGATCACCGCACTGCTGTCGGTCACTGCCGTGGCTTCCAGCCCAAAGGCTTCCGGGCAGGGGCCGCAGTTTTGGAGCAGCAGTTGAAGGCTGTTGTAAAGATTAAGCGTACCACCGGTTACGGTAATGCCCTCCAGGCTGGAGTTGGGCTTGACCCCATCAAAGATAGCCTGCCGGACAAGCAGGGCAGCCTCCGCCGGGGCTTCCAGCGATAGCTGCGTAAGCTGAGAGCAGGGGGCAGAATAAAGCAACGCAATAGCGCCCGCAACGTGCGGTGTAGCTCCAGAGGTTCCCCCAAACCCGCCATAGGAGTTGCCTTCGGCGGCAGTCCAGGTGCCCTGTCCGGGCGCGCCGAGGTCAATGGTCTCCACGCCGAATCCTGCGCCACTGACTTTATCACCGGTACAGTTGAGGTTGGTCACACTGATCATAAAATCGCTGCTACAGGCAGTAGGCAAATCACCAACCTCATCTACATTTTCATTACCGTTGATCGTTGCTCCGGCATTAAGGATGCCTTGTACACCAAGGGTATCGTAAAAGGCACACCACAGTGGCGCGTCTTCCGGCTGTCCAAAGTTGACCCCCCAGGAGGAGTTCGTCGCGACCACAAAGGAGCCTTCTTCACCTCCGGTTTCGTTATACCGCATCCGGTGAGCTAAAGGAAAACTGTAAGCTTCAAGTACCTCAGATTCTAGACCCGAGCCGCCAACGACAATCATGAGCTTCACATCCCAGTTGACACCGGCTACACCAATGCCATTATTGCCCTGAGCGCCCACGATGCCCGCCACGGGGGTACCGTGCCCGTTAGAGGCATCTATATTGTCATCATCAGATCCGGTATTCCATCCGGTATAATCGTCTATGAAGCCGTTGTTGTCATCGTCAATACCGTTGTCCGGAATTTCTGCCACGTTGACCCAGACGTTGTCTCCAAAGTCCTGATGGTTGGGGTCCAGCCCATCATCCACGATGCAAACTACGATATCATCGCCAAGTCCGTTGGTGCCTCCGGTAGTAATATCCCAAGCCAGGTCCGCATCAATGTCGGCACCCTCCACACAGTTGTCCAGTCCACCGTTGATGTACTGCCATTGATCTTGAAACTGAGGATCGTCAGGCACCGTAGAGCGAAGCTCTACCAGGTGGTTGTACTGCGCTACCATAATGCCCGGCATACGGTTGAGATGAGCAACGAAGTCGATTTCTGAGACCACCGTGTGGTCAAACCCTACCCGCCAGATGCGCATATAGGGTACGACTTCTTCTTTTACTTTGAACTGAGTAGCCCGACCATTGAAAGCTTGAAGACGGGAGGAAAGGGTTGTAATATTGGCTTCAGGCTCCAGCCGGATGAGGGCTTCACCAAGCACATGAGTGAGCTGCTGGCTGGAAAGCAATATAGGGAATAGCATAGCTAGCAGCAGTGGTAAGTGTTTTTTCATATTTCCGTTTCACAAGTTGAATAATTGGCTGAAAATAAGACAAAAACTAAGTATACGGAGCACAACCTACCCCAAAGTTCGGTCGTGAGAGATACAAATTGAGTAGGGTAAAGTAGAAGGATGCATCCTTCTACTTTATCCCTCTCACAGAACCGTGCGTACGGGCCTCGTACACGGCTCCTGTTAAACCTTATTCATAGTATTGATGCAACGTGTTGTTGTACGTTGCAGCTTCTCTGGGCTCCAGGCGGTGCAATTAAGGCAGGTTGTTTGTTCTGGCGGGAGGCAGGGCGTTTCTAGCTCTATGGCAATCTACCCTGTCTGGCTCCACCGTACTCAACGCTCGTGCGGATTATTGGTCAGGCTGGGCTCGTCACCACCTTCCCATAATTCCTCATCGGGGTCCCACCGACGATTGTCTTCACTTGTACCTTAACGCCCCCTTGGAGGGAGACGCTTTGATTTAACTTCGCCCCTTCGCAGCTTACCAGCACTTTTGGCGCTGGCAAGTCAAGTTGACTAGCCTTGCGATTGGCTGCCGCAACTTGTCCTCCGAGTTTTGCCCTCCACCCTGTTACCAGAGCTTCAAAGGCTCGAAGTTTAAAACTACTACGGGCTCATCTGCCACCTGCTGGCGTGCGGCTGCTGCCTCATCTTGCGACTTGTTAGCTGCTTGTCCAGAAAAAAAATCCCGGACACCCCAACAGGCTTCCACGGTTAAGCAAACTTTCCTGTATGGGACCCCGTCCGTTTTAACGTGGCAGGTTATTCGACTTTTGGGCATTCCCACTTTTTGCAAGGTTACCCTCCTGCCGCGCCAGTTCCGGTTCGCTCGCGCTACGTACCCCATACTTGCTAAGGCTTCCTTCCCACCCTACCGTTGCCAGTAGCGCAGTTGCCTTCGCATTGGCTTCCCGCCGATTAGGCGCCAGGGCTTCTTTCAGCCCTTCGGAAATGTTTGCATGCCATGCAAACAAAAAAGCGGATAACCCCTTAGGGTATCCGCTAGCGTTTTGAATTTTGGGGATTGTTCCGATGCTCTGCCAACTCTGAAAACGGGTAATCTGTGTCTTCTTTTTACCTGACCCTATAAAATTGCAGGGTAAATTCCACAAGGGTCGTTTTACCCTTGGCAAATCATTCCGAATATGGTTTATTTTACTCGTGAATTTGCCGGAGCCTCCATAGCCATTTCTGCCCGGCCGTTATTGCCTTCAAGCGGCTTACACTTCCATACCGGTGTATAATTTTCACCTTCATGGCTGTATTCGCAAACCTGCGCAGTTGTGCCCTTGTTGACGATGAAGGACTCACTGGCAATTTCGTGGTCAGTAGTATATTCAGCGTGATAGACGCGGCTTAGGTTAGCTCCGTCGTAGTAGTAGAAAGCTTTCTCAATACCTGCCCAGCACCCGACCGTCATGGTGCTGGCTTCAATCATCGGGAACCCTTGCTCCGTATCAATAACCCTGACAAGGGAGCTGGAGGCACAATCTTCGAATACACATAGACCGGGCACTGTGCAGGCGGTCAGCAATTGCCCGTTCTGTACAAGGCGGATCTCTGCTTTGAGGTCCCGAATATTAGTACGCTCCTGCGTCGAGATGCCCAACAATAGATAATCAGCTTTGCGGTCGTTATTTAAATCTGTCCGGTAGTAGCTTTTGGCAATATCTGCGCCCCAGATGTAGCCTTTAAATGGCTTACCCTCTGCATCACGGCCGGTCACCTGGTACCAAAAGTCGCCATACCCGTTGATTTCGTCTTCCGGCAGGTAGTAATCGTCGTTGTAGCTGAGGTTATTTACCGGGGTAGCGATAGGCAGCGCTGTGACTACCTGAGCACCGCGGCAGGGGCCTTCATGCACTCTGGCGTCTGCCGTAAAGGTGTAGAGCGTGGTATTGGACTCGTAATGGTCAGCTACCTGAGACTGCTCATGAAACCAATCATAGTAGCCTTCCAGGGAGTGGCTGACGAAGCGTTCCTGAGCAGGGGCCGTCTGAACGGCAAAAAGGGCGGAGAGGAGGAGGAAGTTCTTCATGGATGAAAGGGATTTGAGATGTTGTAGTAAACAATTAGCAGCCTTCAGTTATTGCTTTGACTACAGAAAATTCTGAAATTTTCCAGCATTAATACTCGTTTAACAAGAAAAGCAGCAGTAATGAAGAAGGTCATTTGGTTTTTCGGGTCTTTATTTATTACGCATTTGGGCAGTGCTCAACCCTTGCAATCTCATTTATGGGAACACCGGGTCGTTATATTGCTCGCTCCTATGGAGCAAGAGCCGGCTTTCAGGCAACAATATGACCTTTGGACGGCACGCCCGGGGGAAGTCACAGAGCGGGACCTGGTTTTATACCGCCTCTTTCCAGGGTCAGGTATTGGGCCGGAGGGGAACGGCCTGCGCCCCGGACAATTCAACAACCTTATCAATAGATACGGTCCTATACCGGAGGATGGATTAAAATTTATTCTGATCGGAAAAGACGGAACGGTCAAAATGGAGCAGCACAGCACAGTGGCCATGCAGGAACTTTTTGCCCGTATTGACAGTATGCCTATGCGGCGGGCTGAAATGCGGCGGCAGAAAAATTAGAAGGTTTGAGCAACATTAAATCCCTGATTTTTGTATTACCGTAGTATTTTATACGATGATAGTCCAAGACCATCTGAGACAATAGACAAGTTCATTAATCGGAAATGGTTGCTAATTGGGAAAAGGAAGTATTTTGGCCGGCTTCAAGACACGCCCGGAACCTGAACTTCAGAAAGGGACCCTTTAATTCCCTTTCTTCGTGTAGCTATCAAGGTGAGGACCTGCCTGCGTGTTTATACTTCGGTCTCCGGTGGCCAGAGCCCACAGGCGACGAGACACAGGCAGTCGGAACGAAGAAGACGGGCAAAAGGTAAGTTTTACCTTTAGTAAATCGCCCCGTATAATGTCTAATACCTATTGATTTTATTTTGCGTAATCATTACACCCTGTCCTGAACATGTACCAAGATCAACCTTCTACTCCGAATAAACTCAGCATCTGGCTTCCTCTGTTATTTGCCATTGTGCTTGTCACAGGCATGTTGCTGGGCATGCGTATGCAGTCCAGTATGCCAAAAATGATCGTTGAGCAGAAATCCCCGGGCCCGGAAGGAATCGGTCAGGGCAAAGTGGAAGAAATTCTGCGGTACGTGGAGGCTAAGTACGTAGATGATATCGATAAAGAAGCCCTGACTCAGGAAATGGTCGATGAGTTACTGTCCAGGCTCGACCCCCATTCCAATTACATCTCTGCCGAAGAGCTACAGAAGGTCAATGAACAACTCAAAGGTAACTTTGATGGCATTGGCGTGGAATTTATGGTACTTGAAGATACAATTGTGGTCGTTACACCACTCGCAGGCGGGCCCTCCGAAGAGGCTGGAATATTAGCCGGCGACCGGATTATCGAAATATCAGACTCCACAATTGCAGGCGTAGGGATGGACTCCGAGGACATCATCAAAATGCTGCGCGGAGAGAAAGGCACCGAGGTCGAAGTCGGTATTCTCAGAGGTAAAGAAAATGAACTGCGCCGTTTTTCCGTGAAGCGGGACGAGATTCCAATGAATAGCGTGGATGTCGCTTATATGCTGGACCAAACCACCGGCTACATTAAAGTTAACCGCTTTAGCGCCACAACTTATGAGGAGTTCATGAAAGCGCTGGAAGTCCTGGTGGAGGAGCAGGGCATGGAGGATTTGATCCTTGATCTTCGGCACAACCCCGGCGGTTATTTGCAACAAGCCACCAATATGCTGAGCCAGTTCTTTAAGCAAAAAGACAAGTTGCTGGTCTATACTGAAGGAGATGCGGTCAGCAGAAGCGAGTATACTTCCACTGGTCGTAATTTCTTTGATGTGGAAGATATTGTTGTCCTGATTGACGAGGGCTCTGCTTCCGCCAGCGAGATTGTAGCCGGCGCAATTCAGGACCATGACCGGGGCGTTATTATCGGTCGCCGGTCGTTTGGAAAGGGGCTGGTACAGGAGCAATATAAATTAAGGGACGGAGCGGCCTTGCGCCTCACAGTCGCCCGCTACTACACGCCCTCTGGCCGTTCCATTCAAAAGCCATACGATGATCGGGAAGCTTACGAGCACGAAATGTATGATCGTTACGAGAACGGGGAGCTGGAAGGAGCAGAAAACATGCTCATTCAGGACTCCACCGAGTTCTACACTGACAACGGCCGAATCGTGTACGGCGGTGGCGGTATTATGCCGGATGTATTTGTACCCATTGATACGATCACTCTAAAGAGTGACTACCTGACGCTGCGGCAGTACGTACCCCAATATATTTTCCGCTACCTGGGGGAACCAGCGAATATCGAAGCGCTCACATCTCAGGGACTGGATCGTTTTGCCCGCAGCTTTAGTGTAAGTGATGCTATGGTCACCGGTTTAATGGAATATGCAGGGGAGCGTGGGGAAGAATTGACAGAAGCAGAACTAAACCCTACCCTGAAAGCAGCAGTGAAGCACATGCTCAAAGCGCGTATTGCAAAGCAGTTGTTTGAAGATGAAGGCTATTACCGGATTTGGAATACACAGGATGAGATGGTACAAGAAGCCGTAAAGGCAATAGCACGGTCTACTTCCCTCACAGCAAGCCAGCAATAATATGCCCTTATGGAGATCCGGTTGGAAAAGGTTACTGTCCGGTTTGGGCAAGAAACATTATTCTCTGACTTTTCCCTGCTCCTACCCGCCCATTCCCACCTGCTTGTAAAGGGCGATTCCGGTAGTGGTAAATCTACTTTATTAAAACTTATACTTGGCTTTCATTCCCCTGATGCGGGCCGAATTCTGATAGGGGGTGAGCTTTTGACTGCTACGTCGATTTGGGCACTCCGAAAGAAAATGGCCTATGTGCCACAACGCCTGCCGGCAGTGGCAGGCACAGTAAAAGAATTATTGAAACACCTGCATGATTTCCAAGCTAATCAGGGTATACCCTTTGATGAGGAACGTGCTCTGGAGTATTTTGAATGCTTCGGGCTACAGGCTGGCCAGTTGCAGCAAGCTGTACGGGAGCTGTCAGGCGGCGAGCAGCAACGCTTGTCCATTGTCAGTGCCTTAATGCTGGACCGGGAGTTACTCCTTTTAGATGAGGCCGTCTCCGCAGTAGATGCAGCGCGAAAAAGCCAGGTAGTCGACTATTTAACCGGGCTAAAAAACAAGACCTTGATTATTGTATCACATGATCAAGGCTGGCAGGCAGACCAAACGCTGGACCTTTCTCAATTCAATTCCTGATCATGGAGAACCCCGTATCCATACCACTCTCGGCGATGGCTGCTTTTTATGCCCTCCTGTTTATTCCTGCCGCTCTGGTCTGGTACTTCCGGCTGGGCATACTACGAAGACTGGCTGTAGCGGTCGTACGAATGACCATACAGCTGACCCTGGTCGGCGTACTACTTATTTACTGGTTTCGCTGGGATAATGCCTGGCTGAACCTGCTTTGGGTAATCGCTATGGTCGGCTTTGCAACCACCTCCGCCGTTCAAAGTAGTAAGCTCCGGCTTCGGGCGTTCTTTGCACCGGTATTTTTGGCACTCCTGATCTCCGCCCTTTCCGTTCTGTTGTTCTTTAACGCCCTGCTACTGCCCATTAACGAGGTTTTCTCCGCCCAGTACCTGATCATCATCGGTGGCATGTTGCTGGGCAATGCGCTTAAAGGCATCGTCATCGGGCTTTCGGATTTTTACCAGCGGCTGCAGGATCAACAAGACGAGTACCGTTACTATCTGGCAGCTGGCGCCTCCCGCTGGGAAGCATTAATGCCCTTTTTCCGGAATAGCCTGCAAGCGGCGCTGAACCCCTCGATCGCCAGTATGGCCACGATGGGTGTCGTCTTTTTGCCCGGAATGATGACCGGTCAGATTATCGGCGGTGCTACACCCGATACAGCCATCCGCTATCAACTAGCCATTATGGTCGTGATTTTTGTCTGTATTGCGTTGAGCGTAGTCCTGGCTGTTGTCATCAGCCTGGGGCGCAGCTTTGATGGATATGGCAATCTGCGTAAGGAGGTATTCCGGGTTTAGCTCACCCTGTCATTTGATACTTTACAAGAGCGCTAATATTGCAGCACAAGAAATGGCTTTGTTTCCACGCTGTCCCCTTTGAATACTTCCACCACATACATACCTGCCTGCCAGCGGCTCACGTCTATTTCCAGACGCTTTTCGCGAAAGCGGGCAGGGGTATCATTGTTGCGGTATACCAATTGTCCAAGTGTATTGTATATGCGGAACTCATACTGCGCAAAGTCCGGTGTTTCGTACTGTATTACCAATTGGTCACGGGCAGGATTCGGATAGATATTCAGCAGCCCAAGATTGCCGGTAGTGCCTCCGCAGGCATCGCTCAGCAGGTTCATGGCGCTGCGCACGTTCAGGCGACCGCCGGTGGTGGTGATGTCTTCATAGGCCTGGAAATGGTCAACGCTTTCTTTAAGTATGGAGCGGATGAACAGAGCTGTTTCTTTAGGTTTGGTCAATGCCTCTGTTGCCAAAAAGTCGCAGGGCATGCTGTATAGCAGCCCAATAGCTCCGGTAAGGTGCGGTGCCGAAGCTGAATTACCCCCAAACACTGCGTAGCGGTTGAAGGGAGCGAGGCTGTAGGAGCCTTCCCCCGGGGCCGCCATGTCAATAGTAACTTTGCCGTAGCCCGACTGCATAAACCGTTCCTCGTCCTCCGTACTATTGAGTACCGTGAGGATGAAGTCGCTTTCGCAGGAAGTAGGCATATCACCTACCATATCAATGTCCCGTTCCTTGTTGGCGGTGCCTGCTCCGGTAAGGATGCCAGCTTCGCCCATCAGGTCATACATATTGCCCCAGATCGGGAATTCTGCGCAGAAGAAAGGATCGGTGAGCCCAAACGAGGCATTCGTAGCTACTATAAAAGCCCCTTCCGCACCCAACGTCGCATTGTAGCGCTGGCGTTGGTCAATGACATACTCATAAGCTGTGATAATGTCGTCAATGTACTGAATACTCAGGTACATAATCTTAGCGTCCCAGCATACCCCGGCAATACCTTTATCATTGTTGGCACTGGCCGCTAGTACACCAGACACCTGCAAACCGTGATTGTCGAAGGCAATATCCGGGCTATCAGACCGGAAGTCCCAGCCATTCATGTCATCGATGTACCCATTTTCGTCGTTGTCCAGACCATCACCCGGCACTTCGTGAGGATTGATCCAGGTATTGCTGATAATGTCTTCGTGGGAAAGGTCAAAGCCACTGTCCAGGATAGCGATGACAATAGTATCTCCATTCGCTGTGATGCCGCCTTGCCCGAACGCCCATACCTCAGGCAGCCCGATGCGGGCAGCCCCCCATTGCAGGTCATAATCCGGGTCGTTGGGCGTAGTCCGGAAGTCGATTTTGTAATTGGCTTGCTGATACAGCACCTCAGGCTGCGCTTCCAGCCACTGCGCTAGTGCCCCGGCCGGGCAGCGGGCAACATCAAACTGAAGCAGGTGGATATTCAGGCTGCGGGCAACGGTACGCACGGGGGTTACCGCACCTTCATAGCGCTGATTGGCACGCTTTACCAGAGGCTGAAGAGTAGCCTCCTCCTGCAATTGCACAAGCAGCTGATTGCGGACTTCACCGTTTTCGGGGTCCACCAGCTGTGCCTGAGCAGCCATGCAATAGAGGCTGAGGGTTAAGAAAAGGTACAAATGTTTCATGGGCCGTCTGTCTTTTAATAAAGCTAAATAGGAAAGCCTATTGCTCAACAAAGATAACGGATTCTGCACAACCGCATTGCCGTCAGTCAGACATTAACGACTAGTCACAAGCGTCTTAAAATAATCCGGGCTTTTCAACAACCGGCTACCGTACCAGGAAAACAGCTCACCGTCGACCAGCCGGATTTCGGAAGTAGGGCTGGCTTTACGGATTTCAGCGATGTGTTTATCTTTAAAAGGATACGGCTCAGAGGAAAGTAAAATCACCTCCGGCTCCCGCTCAGCAATAGCCCCCAGGCGAACTTCCGGATAGCGCCGTTCCCGCGCAAAAACATTGCGAAAGCCAGCCTGCTGTAGCATATGGTCAATGAAAGTCTCCCGGCCAACTACCATATAGGGGTCGCGCCAGATGAGATAGGCCACGCTGACAGGTGCCAGGCGTTGAGTGTATTGATTCAGGTCAATAAAAGCACCCTGGATTTGACCCGCCAGTTCCTCGGCTGCGGGCTGCCGGTTGGTCAGCAGGCCCACGGTGCGAATCATTTCCAGGGCATCGTCCAGGTCTTCAATATCGCTCATCCATACGGGATAGTCTTTTTCCAGCGCTTTGATATCTTCTGCTGTATTCTCTTCTTTGTTGCCGATGATGAGATTAGGGGAGAGCGCCCTGATTGCCTCCAGCTTGACCTTCTTAGTGCCGCCCACCCGGGGCTTATTGCGGTACCAGTTTTCCGGGTGTACGCAAAACTTAGTAATGCCAACCACCTCTTTTTCAAGGTTTAGGTCGGCCAGTAGCTCCGTTTGAGAAGGGACAAGGGAGACAATTCGAAGCGGGGGCTCCGGCAATTGTACCTTGCGCCCCATCTGATCTGTTACAATTGGTGGCATAATTTAGTGCTCTACCCCTCCTTGACCATGTACATGTCCATGCTCTATTTCTTCCGCTGTGGCGTCGCGCACCTCTTCAATACGGCCTGAGAAATAGAGGTCAACACCCGCCATAGGATGGTTGAAATTCATCTTGACTTGTTCTTCACCAATTTCCAGTACAGTGCCAAGAAGTTGATTGCCTTCCTCGTCACGCATCGGGATGACCCGCCCTACCTGCAACAGGTCTTCTGCGACTTCGCCATCTACCACGAATGCCGCGGTGGGTATAGGTGCAATGGCTTCCGGGTTGTAGTCGCCGTAAGCATCCGGGCTTGGTATGCCAAATGCAAAAGTGTCCCCTTTTCCCATATCTGATAGCTCTTCCTCAAACTTCGGGATCATGGCGCCAGCACCGTACAGAAACACTAATGGCTCACTGCCAAATGTTTCTTCGACGAGATCACCTTCCGCGCTTTTTTCCTGTAATTTATAGTGCAAGGTAACGACCTTGTGCTTGTCAATTTTCATGTTTAAATAGAATAAAATTAGGTAATTGCGGGAAGGTAACTAAAAAATGATAGCTTTTGAAAATCTTCAGGCAGAAGCCCCCGCCAATACTGGAAAAGTCTCTATTTTTGACCTTTAATCGATTAACCAGCCCTTATGAACGCCAACAGCTCTGCGATTCGAAAAGAAGCTTATCAATTACGCCAGGCCTTTCAGTTTGAGCAAGCCCGTGAACTACTGGAGCAAGCCCTGCAGGGCCACCTATCAACTGAAGAGCAATGGGCTTTTCACTATGACCTGGGCAAGGTATTTCAGGACCGCTTTGAAATGGAAAAAGCCCTGGAGCATTACCAAAAGGCTATTGAGCTAATAGAATCCGTGAAGACCGGGCCGATGCTATTGCTGGCACGCCTCTACGGCGCCTGCGGATTGGTGTATCAGGATGAGGGGCAGGAAAAGGCAGCGCTGGAGTGCCATCACAAAGCCGCTACAATGCTCCGGCAGTTGCCGGAAGGCGAGGCGGGGCTATACTTGGCTTCCAACCTAAAATACCTGGGGGAACTCTATCAGGAGCAGGGAGAACTTCCAAAATCCAGAGCGCATTATCGCTCTGCCCTTCCGCTCCTGCAACAGCACCTTGGTAAAGGCGGGGGCTATATTTACCTTGAAACTGCGACCACTGCCCTGCAACTTGCCGCCGTAGAATTGGAATTATACCTACAGGGCCGGTTCCGTACAGAACCTGATGCCATTCGACAGCTGCTGTCCGGCGCACAGTCCTGGCTTGAACAACTCGATGCAGAAGATTCCATTGTCGAGCAGCGCACTGCTGACCTTAAACGGCTGAGTTATATGCTGCATAAGGTAGAGTAAGCAACCTTTACGTTGAAAATCACTTACATCTCTAAAAAAAATGGTGGTATTTATTTCTAGCTCGCTTACGAGGTAGTGAACATACAGACGTATAGTCCACCAAGCCGGAAATTACACATTCGAACTTGGTGGACTATAATTCCCTAATCGCCCCACGACAAGCCAAATCGAAGCGCAATGTTCCCGTATGGTGAAGAGAAATCGCTCTCGTAGTCCCGTATATTGTCATAAGTAACGAAGCGGTAACCGGCTTCCAGACCGACACGAAACCACTGAAAGACATTCAGTTCCAACCCGGCAGAGGGTTTGAGTACGTAAACGTCATCATCGCCTACATTTTTGACAGTAGCGACGCCGCTCCCTGCGAAAAACTGAAACCGGGGGTGTAGCAAACGCTTCGAATTCGGGGCATAGCCCACCAGTAAACCATCATAGTGAAGGTCAAGCCGCTGGCCATCCGGCCCCGTAGCGGGCTCCTGACGAAAGCTGTTGCGCGCAAACCCCACGTAAATCGACCGGCTGACTTCAATACCAATATTAAAGCCACGGGCATAGGCAAATTCGTCTTCAAAGAAATTGTAATTGTGGTCAATGCTGCCCCATATGCCCGACAAGCGGATATCGGTGCTGTTGAACAAGGTTTGCTCATCCTGAGCGGAAAGGCTCAGGGCACTTAGTAAAAATAAGGTAGATAGCAGGTAGGTGATTTTCATAAGTCCTTAATTTTGATTCTTTCTTCAAAGAAAAAGGAAAAAGGATCACCGCGCCGGTTTTTAACCCTCTTTAACTGGCCTTAGTATTTGGTTAAGAATCGCTAAAATAAATAACAACCCCGAACCGTAATCGTCCGCCCTATCCAGGGGATCAGGGTTTGGGTATTGGCCTCTGCCAACTCATCACTGTAGGGCGAATTGAGCCAGCGGGACCAGCGCACATCAAGCACCCAGCTTTCAGTGAAGTAAAAGGAGCCCCCCAGGATAAGAGAAAAGACATCCTGGGACAAAGGGTGCGCTTCCGTGCCATCCTCACCCGTTATTTCCGTCACACTGTAGTTGATAATATTGCCATAGGAGCCCCCGGCAGTCAACTGCAACTTCCAGTCGCGGAAGTGGACCAGTACCGGCGCCTCTACCATATTGAACTGTATCTCTTTCACGTCAAGTTCGGAGCTGGGAACGTCGAACCGGCTCTGTCTTGCCCCTTGCTGGGAGAAGAGAATTTCAATCCCCACCTTCCAACGGTCAGAAAGTACTGCGTCAGCCTTGATACCGGCCTGAAAGCCAAATTTATAAAACCCGCGTAGTTTGTCCCCATCAATCTGAGATATATTAAGCCCGGCGACCACACCGGCTTCAAAGCGGCGCTCCGGCCCCAGCTCCTGCGCCTGTAGTCCCAGGAAAAACAAACCCGCCACAATCATCAAAAACAGTCGTATTCTATTCTTTTGCATAGCACCCTTTGTAATTAAGCCTCAAAGTTATGGTTCTCTGACAATTTCTGCGACTTGATGCAAATGCTTTCACAAAAAGCCCTGCTCCCTATTTCTTTCCGCGAAAGCATTTCCTGTAGAAATTGTCAGAGCAGGAAAGTTATGAATTGAACGCATTTTGCACCACTATGGTGTAGCAGAGGATAGTGTAACTTATGCCAGTGCGTTACATTATTGTGTAAAACCCTATGAAAACTTTCCTGTTCGCAGCTGGCGTCTATTTGTGCCTGGTTCAATTGCAGGCGCAAAACCTCGTCCTGAATGCTGGCTTCGAAACCCTGCAATCTGACAAATACCATAAGGAGTGCAGTTTCTCCCGTAAAACCTTCCAATTCAACGAATCGGCCGCTTACTGGAACTCCTTCAACGGGCTCACCCCAGACCTGATCTCCTACCCGGATTCGGCAGACTGTATTTTTCCTGAACCTTACGCGGGAGACAGGATGTTGGGCTTTATTAATTTCTACCCGGCAGCACAAACCGGCTGGCTCAATGACTACCATGAGTTTATGCAGGGGCGGTTGAGCGAGCCGCTTGTGGAAGGTGCCACGTATGAAGTCAGCTTTTGGATCAACCGGCAGGTCGATGTTCCTTTGCAGCACCTCAAGACGCTGCCCAGGACCGAGTTCACGGTGCCGCCCGTGCCGGTGGCGAGCAACAACATCGGCATTGCTTTCCTGCGAAGCCCCGCCGACCCTAACGAGTTTTTCGATCAGTCCGTGCGGCAGTTTGGTATCAAACCCCACTTCAACGTCGACTCCATTGTCGGGGACAGTGCCAACCGCTGGATGCAGATAAGAGGGGCGTTCAAAGCCCCCTTTGCCACCCGTCACTTCGTGATTGGGAATTTCTTCAAAGATGCTCACACGCAGGTTAATTTCGAACCCTCCCCCTATGTGGTCTTCCCGGTGCGCATCGCCTACTATTGTTTGGACGAAGTCTACATCGGGCTCGCCCGCCCAGATTTGGAGGAAACGCTCACACAAACCGGACGGTACACCTTCCGCTCTGTTCGCTTCCCTACTGCAAGCGCGGAGCTGCAGCCCGAAGCCTTCCCGGAATTAGAAACCCTGGCGAATTACCTCTCTGCACACCCGGATATAGAGGTGGAAATTGCCGGTCACACCGACAATATCGGCCAAGCTGGAGACAACCAAAAGCTCTCGGAGCGCCGTGCCGGCGCCGTCCGGCAGTACCTCATCGAACGAGGCATCGCCGCCGGGCGCATCGTGCATCGGGGCTACGGAGAAACCCAACCTGTAACGGAGAACAGCTCAGCAGAAGGCCGCCAACAGAACCGGCGTGTGGAGTGTGTGCTTAATTAGTTAATTTAGCGCCAAAGCACCATGTATGTTCAAATACACCCGTCATAGCCTAAAAAAACTGGAGACGCTCTTCGAAGAGATTGAATTCACCATCCGCTACGAAAAAGGAAGTTTCAATTCGGGCTACGCTATCGTGGAGGACCGCAATATCATCGTAATCAATAAATTTTATGACACGGAAGGGCGGATCAATGTCCTGCTGGACATACTCGGGCAGACGGAAGTGCCCGTGGAAGCGCTCAGCGAGAAGTCGCTGAAACTGTATAAGCAGCTGGAGAAAAATGAATTGATCACAGCGGAGGAAGAGGAGTAGTTGTTGGCTGACAGCTCAATGCAGACAACCAACAACTACTGCTGAAAGAAAGTTAACCCTTTGGGCGCTCGTACTGACAGCAGCCGTGCAGCGCTGCATAAACCTCATCCGCCGCACGGTGGGTATCAGAATCGTAACCGACTGCCGCTACCTTGGCTTTGATATCATCTTCTGAGACTTTATCTGCCTCATAAACCACCGCAAGCATGCCTGATTTGATGTCCCACTCTGCAGAGTGAACCCCTTCCACGCCGTTCAGGGCACCTTCGATGGTGCGCTTGCACATACCACAGTTGCCGTAAATGCGAACAGAGGCAGTGGTAGCACTCGCACTATTGCTCACTTTCTGTGCTTTAGCATCGCCCATCTTGGCGCAAGCCTTGCCATTTTCATTTTTGGAGCAGCAAGCTGTTTTAGCTTCCGCTGTTTTGGTGCAGCTGGTCTCATCCTTGCCGCTGCAACATGCTTTGGCTGACTGTGCCTGCAGGGACATAGAGCCCAGGAAAAGCAAAGCCAGCATCATCATTAATGGTTTCATGGTTATTTCTTGTTTCGTTCATGAATAAATACGCCTAAAGATACAGAGTTTTGTCCTAATTTACCTCTATTACATGGCTCAACAGGGTAAACGCTCCAAAAGGATGATTGGATACTCATCTGGCTTCTTTATACCAAAATAGATTATCCCCTGCCAAATATCAGCAGATCGCCTTTGAAGTAACTGAACACTCAGGCTTAGTAAAAACAAGGCTTCCAGGCGAAAAATACGCCCTATCATTGTGGACTAGTTGCAATAGTAGACTGGGTGCTTCTTTTACTCTGATTCGAGTATTAATTCCATATGCCGTTTTAGTTTTTTGGAATCCTCGACTATCATTTGATAGGAGTTCACTTTTTGGTCTATCAGGGATGCATAAATCATAAGCTGATTCCTCAAAACAACTAATCCGTTTTTATTCAGTAGCTGCATATCGTAAAAATCCACGTTCTTCGTCAGCCAGGCCAACAATTCGTTCGTAAAGTAATCGACTTGATATTGCCCCTTCCTGGTGCTTTCGAAGACTAATCCATCGTAATAGTCGGTTAACATTTTCTGAAGCGTTAAATCTTCAATTAAGTGGAGTTTCCCTGACGACTTCATTGAGCTATACGTCGAGGCAGTTGGTTCATAATTTTCAACGCCAATAATTGCAGCCAGTTGACCATCTATGCCCTCTAAACTATCAGCTAGCAGCGCCTCCAGTAATTGTTCGACGTTTTGCTGATGTCGGATGTTTTCGGGTATCTGGTACTCCTCATACACTCTGATGTCCTCTGAAAGGTCATTTACCAATGAATTCATTAGTATAAAGCTTTCATTTTTTTCTTGGTTAATTTTTGCGCTTTCATTGATGTAAAAAGCAAGGTACACTCCCAGTATTACTGCAAAAAAATTAAATAAGTGATTGAGCCAGTTGTATTTTCTTTTCATTGCTGTAAATTCTCGTTTTCATCATCAACCCAACGTGCGGGCATATCCACAACTAAGCGACCAACATCGCAGCCCCAAACACGCCGGCACTATCGCCCAGCTCCGGCGCCAGGAACTGCGTGTCCAACCGGTGGTTGAAAACGTGTTTTTTGACCGATTCCACCCCTTCCGTGTATAGATTGGGAATATTCCCCAGGCCGCCGCCCAGTACAATCACGTCGGGGTCGAGGGTATTGATGATCGAAGCCATGCCTTTGCCGAAAAAATGGATCAGTCGGTCGAGGGTGGCTTTGGCGTGCGCGTCTGAATCTACGCGCTGCAGGATATTTTTGAGCTTGTCCTTCTGTCCGGACTGCGCCTGGTAAAAACGTTGCAGCGCAGGGCCCGAAATGATACTCTCAACGCAGCCAACCTGACCACAGTAGCATTCCCCACCCGAGAAATCAAGAAAATTATGCCCCCACTCACCGGCAATGCCCTGCCGGCCGTTGCGCACCTGTCCGTTTATGACCAGGCCACCGCCCACGCCTGTGCCCATGATGACACCGAAGACGACCTGCGCGTCCGGGGCTTCCCGCGGCACCTTGCCCAGGCGGGCTTCCGCTATAGCGAAGCAATTCGCATCATTCGCCATTTGTACCGGCAGGCCGAGTGCTTTTTCCAAATCCTGCTTTAGGGGCTGCCCGTTTAGGGCGGTGGTGTTGGCGTTTTTCATCAGACCGGTGATGGGGTCGATCGTGCCAGGGGTGCCGATGCCAACGCGTTCCGGTTCTGCCCCACTGTCTTCCCGAAGTAAGTCTACGACCTTGCCAATTTGCCCGATGATGTGCTCGTACCCTTTTTCCTTTTCGGTGGGAATGCGCAGGCGGGAGCGCACTTTCAAAGGTTGAATGCTTTCGATGATCGCACCTTCAATTTTGGTGCCGCCGAGGTCAATGCCCCAAAGGAGTTGGTTTTCCATGGATCCGTTTTGGTTGTACCTGACAAAATTAGGTTTTCGTGGGGATTATTGGGCATTGGGGGAAGAGAGATTTAATTCTGAAGTCACCTATTGGTTTCGGGAGGAAGACGATATACTGATTCAATACAGTATTGCAGGGCGTACCGACCGATATGAGTCAACTTTTATGGCAAGAATTGACCCTCAAGTGACTTGGTGAGATTAACGGCAATTACGGGTTATCTCTTCGCAAACTATTAATCGTCATCAGCAAAAAATCCAGAGACTGCCCGTAATCCAAACTTTCGTAATCAAGCCCAAGTTTGCGGATGTTGTGGTAATACCCTTCCCGGTTGATGTAGTAGTTTTTCTCTGATTCAATGGATAGAGCCCGATGCCCCAGCTTTTCCAAAAGGAACCATTTCTCCATTAGCCGGGCTGTCCTGCCGTTGCCATCTTGCATGGGATGGATTTTCACAAACACCAGATGCAGCATGGCTGCGAAGTAAAAAACTTCGAGCTCA
>Ga0307978_1000908_pt1 | contig 23345 bp, 23 predicted proteins | sample OrgLakmetage1056_FD_203151 | JGI IMG/M metagenome (GOLD analysis project Ga0307978, IMG submission 203151) | Saline water microbial communities from Organic Lake, Antarctica - #1056 | ecosystem: Environmental > Aquatic > Non-marine Saline and Alkaline > Saline | place: Antarctica: Organic Lake...
AACTCCCATATCACGGCCAACTTCAATAAAGGCATCTACAGCGCGATCAATTTGCTCAGTAGAATGGGCTGCCGACATTTGCGTGCGGATTCTGGCTTTGCCTTGTGGCACAACCGGATAAGAAAAACCTACTACATAAACACCTTTTTCGAGCATTTTTTCTGCCATTTCACTTGCTACTTTGGCATCACCCAACATTACCGGAATAATGGCATGATCTTTACCCGACAAAGTAAAGCCAGCCTCTTCCATACGTTTTCTAAAGTGCGCAGCGTTTTGTTTCAGCTTGTCTCGCAAAGACTGACCTTGATCCATCATTTCAAACGCTTTTAGTGATGCCGCCACAATGGGAGGTGCCACCGAGTTAGAGAACAAATAAGGGCGAGAGCGCTGACGTAACCACTCAATCACAGCCTTTTTGCCAGATGTAAAGCCACCAGAAGCGCCACCTAAAGCCTTGCCTAATGTGCCGGTAATGATGTCTACACGCCCCATAACCTCACAGTATTCATGAGAGCCTTTGCCTTGTTCACCCACAAAGCCCGTAGCATGACAGTCGTCGACCATCACCATAGCATCGTACTTATCAGCCAAATCGCATACCCCTTTCAGGTTGGCGATGACGCCGTCCATTGAAAACACACCATCAGTCGCGATGAGTTTAAAACGGGCGCCTTCTTCTGTCGCTTTTATCAGCTGCTCTTCAAGTGCTTGCATGTTATTGCTGTCATAGCGATAACGTCTTGCTTTTGATAAACGTACACCGTCTATAATACTGGCATGATTAAGCGAGTCGGATATGACCGCATCTTCATTCGTTAAGATGGTTTCAAACAAGCCACCATTTGCGTCAAAGCAGGACGGGTATAAGATAGTATCTTCCAGACCCAAAAATTCACTTATTTTATTTTCCAAAGATTTGTGAATATCTTGCGTTCCGCATATAAAGCGCACAGAAGCCACACCAAATCCATGACTGTCTAAGCCAGCTTTAGCGGCGGCAATTAAGTCAGAGTGATTAGCTAAACCTAAATAATTATTTGCACAAAAATTGAGTACATGTGCGCCCGACTGCACTTGAATGTCAGAGTATTGTTGAGAAGTGATAACTCGCTCAGTTTTATACAAACCCTGCGTTTTGGTATCGGCGATTTGTGCATTGAAATGATCAACAAAAGCTTGTGACATAATAAATCCTGGTCGACAAAAATATAATGTGAATTTTAGCGAACAAATCCTCTTGTGCATATGTTTGTAGAAAAATAGTTTTATCTTGCAGATAGCTTCGTATTTACACACTGCGTAAGCTTTTCTTGCCTACTACTTTTGCGCGAGATTTTTTATCGTATACAATAACCATTCAATAGCTTTGCAGATAAAACCATTGACCGCCCCCTAGGCCTAAGAATGTGGCACAGCAAGCATAAATATAGACCTGTTAAGCAGGCATTCACCACCGGAATCTAATCGATGAGCATTGATGTTCAAACGGCACCAAATCATGTGAGCTTGTTGCGCACCCCCTTGGGGCAATCGCTCAACATAGGCTTAAAACATTTTGATGTAGACTACTTAAAAGAGAAGAAAAGCATTACACGCACTGCGCAGGGCCGTGCGCAAGTGTACTTTTTTATGCAAGAAAATCAGGAGTTAGTACTTCGCCACTATTACCGAGGCGGCTTATTAGGCAAACTTAATAAAGATAAATTTATTTTTACTGGTATTAAAACTACCCGTGGCTTTACTGAGCTCGATATTCTTTCGTTCCTAGATCAACATGGTTTGAATGTCGCTCAAGCGGTTGCAGCCCGCATTACCCGAAAAGGCCTATTTTATCAGGCTGATATTATTACTGCTGCCGTACCCGCGGCTCAAGAATTACACCAAATGCTTAAACAACACGCTGTCGATGATAAAATTTGGCATGCTATTGGCGTAACATTAGGAAAGCTTCACAAGCTCAACGTTAGGCATGACGATATCAATGTTAAAAATGTATTAGTGCAAAATGATAACAGCATCGCCTTAATTGACTTTGATAAGTGTCGTCAACAAGCGCTAGGAAATTGGAAGTCGGCCAATATCGCGCGTTTTTATCGTTCGCTAATTAAGCAGCATGGCTTAAACAAACCTTATTACTTTGCCCAGTCTAATTGGGAGACCCTGCAAGTTGGTTATACTTCAATGGTGCAAGAGGACCTTGACGCTTAGCTGCGGTGTAATTATTAGAAGATTCTTGCCTGCGCAAGAATGACGACAGGCCTAATTTCTCTGCATTCTCGCGCTTTAAATGCATCACCAACATATTTGGTTTGCAAAGTAGCTTTGAATTTCGTTATGGTGTGCGCTCTTATCTTATTGGAAATAGTTATATGTCGAGTGAAAACAATGCGGGCAATAAAGCCATCTACCCGGGTACTTTCGATCCTATTACCAATGGACACGCTGACTTGATTGAGCGAGCCGCGAGCATGTTTTCACATGTCATTGTTGCTATAGCATCCAATCCAAGCAAGCAACCTCTATTCTCTCTGCAGGAGAGAGTTGATATGATCACAAAAGTTACCGCTCACTTACCAAATGTGACAGTAAAAGGCTTTACGGGTTTACTGGCTGACTTAGCGCGCCATGAAAATTCGAATATATTAGTGCGCGGACTTCGTGCGGTATCTGATTTTGAATATGAGTTTCAGTTAGCGAATATGAACCGAAGGCTGAATCCAGATTTAGAAAGTGTATTTTTAACGCCATCAGAGGAAAACTCGTTTATATCATCTACCTTTGTTAAAGAAGTAGCAATGCACCACGGCGATGTTTCAGGCTTTTGTCACCCTATTGTTAATAGTGCCCTCGTTGAGCGTTTGGGGAAAAAGCCTTCAAAGTGAAGCTGACAATTAGTCAATTAGTGCGAGGTAACTTGCGCTGATTTGCTGGGTTGATACCTCTGCAATCATAGGCGTATTGCTTACATCAATATCTGCGTCAATAGCACTGTTTATTGCCATAGCCAGTGCATCTGAATCTTGTACCGGAACTAAAAACTGAGCAAGTTGACCCTGCATAATTTCACTTGGGCCGTGCGGGCAATTGGTCGAAACCACTTTAGTACCGCTGATAATCGCTTCAAGTAAAACCATCGACAAGCCCTCAAAGTCTGAACTTAAGACCACCACTTCTGCTCGATTCATCCACGCATACGGGTTGCTTTGAAACCCAGGAATAACTACGCGCTCTTCAACATTTAATGAACGACTTAGTTTATTTAGTTTTTTTACATTCGTGCTTAAACAAACCAATTTATACTCAGGATTCACGTTCTTTAAGGCTTTGAATAATACATCATGACGCTTGGCTTTTGCCGCTCGGCCTACATGCAATATAAACTTTTCGGGCACGGGTGATTCAATTGTCGCTTTAGACTGTTCTTTTATTAAGTTGATATCAAAAGGGTTATAGATGTGTCTCACCGATGCCGGCTTAAAAAGACGTGTTTGCTCTAGCTCAGCTGTAACCCCTTTAGATACTGCAATAAGATTTTTACCTTTTAAAAGCTTCAAGATCGACTTCATATAGAAATACTTAACTGGCCCCATTCGCATTTCGCGTTTGAGCTCTTGAACATAGGAATTATGGATGATGTAAAAGCAATGCTTAAGTTCACAGGCGCTGGCAAGGCGATAACTTTCGTAAAGGTTGACCAAAACTAAATCAAATTCCCCCTGAGCTTGCTGCTCAGCGTCTATCGATGCTTTGAGCTTGTTAGCTAAGGTTTTACGATTAAACCATCCACGCACTGGCCCGCGATGTGTTTTTAGAGGGAAAATAAGCGTAATGTTACTAGGCACTTCATAATCAGCAGTATTTTTGAGTGAGAAGAACGTTACCTTGTGTCCCTGACTGACAAGTTCGCTAGCCAAGGTGAGCATCACTTTTTCGGCGCCGCCTCCGGCTAAAGAGTCGATAATAACCGCAATACGTTTAGCTTTGGCCGCGTTTTTTTCAATATTCAATGTGGTTTCCATGCCCTATGCCTTCATTATTTTGCTGAGTTTTTTGGCAAATTTTGGGGGGAGCGCAAAGCGTTATTCAATTTAAATGATAACTGTTGCCTAATTCGCCTAAAGGGATGTTTTTTGACACTGCTACGGTTCTGTATTGCACTAATATCACTCTGCACGTCTGGGGCAGGCGCAAACGCAAAGGGCTTTATGCCTAGCACCGTAATTTCTTTTTCCCACCAATACTGCAAATCAATGTCCACTGGGCGTCCAAATTTTTCAGAGTGTTTTAGCAATAGTTCTGCACCATTGGCACTCACTACTTGGGCACAAGTACGGGCGGGTATTTTATCAAACATCACTAATTCAGATTTACCAAGAAGCTTTAATGAGCTCGTTTTACGCGGGCGGTTTGGATGGTCCGAAAGCTTCACATAATCAAAAGTTTGCTTGGCATCTACAAGTGCTTGCACACCGCTTAAATCGCTCTGTGCTAAAAAGTCATCTTCGAGCACGATTGCGGCGGGCAATTTACGTTCTACAATCAATTTCCACACTTTTCGGTGGCTCAAATAGCAACCTATCTCACCGGGCGTGAGTGCCTTATAGTAATTCGAGGCGTTTAACTCGGGGCTATAGTGTTGCAGGCGTTCAGCCTCAGTCATAACGCGACCATCTACAGCAGAGACTCGCTCAAATGAGGCGCCAATTTTGTGCAACTCTTGCTCAACCTTACTTAAACGCTCGGTAGACCCATCTAAATTGATTACGAATATAGGCAGCATATTTCGCTTGCTCTTATGTTAGGCAGATATTGGCGACAGGCCTTTATCTGCATGGCGAATTGAACGTAAATTAGCGCTTCTATTAGTTATTATGCCATAAGCAAAGTTGCTAAAGCGAACCACCATTTTACTTAGCCTACTTTTGGCATTTAAAACAAAAGAAGGTATTACGCTGGCCAATCACTTTGTTACGAATAGGCGTCTCACATACATCGCAAGCTTGTCCGGTGCGCCCATAAACATGCAGTTGTTGTGCAAAATACCCTGGACTGCCGTCAGCTTGTGCAAAGTCGCGAAGCGTTGTCCCGCCCTGCTCTATAGCGCTGGCAAGCACAATTTTTATATTATCGGTAAGAGTTTGATAACGTTTTTTACTGACTTTACCCGCGGCTCTGCGAGGGTCAATGCCGGTCTTAAATAAAGACTCATTGGCATAAATATTACCAACCCCCACCACTACTGCGTTATCCATAATAAAAGCTTTAACCGGTGTCTGTTTAGCCCGCGATAGCTTGAACAATCGTTCACTATCAAAGTCTGTTGTTAAGGGCTCAGGGCCTAGTCTTTGCAGTAATGCCAAGGGCTCATCGTCTATTCCTTGCCATAAACAGCTGCCGAAGCGTCTCGCATCATTGAGCACTAACTTTTTACCCGATGCTAATTCAATTTCAAGATGATCATGTTTTTTAAGCGGTAAGGACATATCAACTACTCGCATTTTACCTGACATACCGAGGTGCAATACCAAGGCGCCAACAGCAGTATTGATAAACAGATACTTCGCTCTGCGCGTTACGCTTTGAATAACTTGGTTTTGAGCGAGCTCCACGCTGTCTGGAATAGGCCAGCGCATTTGCTTTTGATGCACATGGATATGCTTAATTCTCTGCCCTTCAAGAAACGGGGCAATTCCCATTCGGGTCACTTCGACTTCGGGTAACTCAGGCATTATATACTTCGCTTTAAAAAGTGGATTAAGCGTCTGGCGGCAGTAGCTGCGCCAATGTGGGGAAATCTAACAAGTAGAGCTCGCCGCCATAAGTAACATAAGCCGTATTGTCGACTTCAAGTAAGCCCATGACCATTGGCGTTGCTTCTCCAGCGACCGATAGGTTTACCAGATAGTCTGGCGATGCAGTAAGCTCTGATGCAAGATTCTCAGGGCTAGGCCTTATTAAGGCACGTTGCCATTGCGCAACTAAAGCGTCTATATCTTCGCTTTGCATATTGGGTAATTGTGCCTCAGTGGGCGCCATTACACGCCAGCCTGTACCAATACGCTCGAATGTCATTTGGTTTATTTGTAAACTAACAATAAAGTCACTTTCTTTTACAACTGCTTGAGTACCGCCCTCAGCGCTGCCAAAAAGGCGATCGTAGTTGAGTAGCACAATTAAAATGAGCATAGAGAAAATTAACACGTTATTCCAAGCTTTTTGTGTCAGTCGTAGCATCTATGTTCTCAGCATGTTGTCATAAGGTGAGTGAACAGCTTAACGTATTTTATACGCGGTAAAAACTAAAAACCCAGCCTAAGCTGGGTTTTTATGGAGACTTAATCTGCTCAAAGCTTGAGCATAGACATAAATGCCTATTTGATTTTCGCTTCCTTAAACATCACGTGTTGACGAATTTTTGGATCAAATTTCTTTATTTCCATTTTACCCGGCATATTACGCTTGTTTTTGTCTGTGGTGTAGTAAAAACCAGTTCCAGCAGATGATACTAATTTGATTTTATCACGCATGATACTATTCCCTATGAAGAATACTTAGATTTTCTCACCACGAGCACGGATATCAGTAAGTACTGAATCAATACCCTTCTTATCGATGATACGCATACCTTTAGCAGTAAGACGTAATTTAACGAAGCGACTTTCGCTTTCTACCCAAAAACGGTGTGTTTGAAGGTTAGGCAAGAAACGGCGACGCGTCGCGTTTCTAGCGTGAGAGCGGTTGTTACCCACTGCAGGACGCTTACCTGTAACTGCACATACTCTAGACATTTTTGTCTCCAAAAAACTGTGTTTGCCGATTAACATCAGCAAACCGTATTGCTGTGTAACGCGATTAATTAAGAGGGCGCATTTTATACAGGAATGCGCATAAAAATACAACTAAAAATCCCATAAATGGGGATCTTTTCGCATTCAACATAAAATTCGAGCGTATTGTAAGGCTAATTGGGTAATAACACGACGATTATTTAAGTCCAATAGCAAAGAATTCTTAGCATTTACGTTTAATCAATATTTACAATAATCCACGCTGCGCAAATGATACCGCTCGGCCATCACCAATCACAAAATGGTCGAGCACACTTACGTCCACCAGCGCCATAGCCTGCTTAATTTTTTGTGTAATATTAATATCGGACTGACTCGGCTCAGCTTTACCACTGGGATGATTATGCGCCAAAATTACGGCCGCCGCATTGTCTTCCATGGCTTGTTTTACCAACTCCCGTGGATAAACTGCAGCGCTGTTAATCGTGCCTTGGAACATCTCTCTGTAAGCAATCAGCTGATGTTGCGAATCAAGCATTAGCATCGAAAAAACTTCACGTTGTTTATCACGCAATTGACTAATTAAATAAGATGAGGCGTCGTCGGCATGACAAAAGCTGCGTTCGCGCACCATTTGCTCGCTCAAGTGGCGCTTTTGTAATTCTATACTAGCCTGCAAAATGGCGTATTTTGCACTACCAAAACCTGGCGTAGTAAGTAGTCGCCGTTTAGAGGCCTGCAACAGCGCCCGCAATGAGCCATGAGTATGCAGTGCTGAACGGGCCAGTTGAACAGCATTTTGGCCTTTTACACCCGTTTGTAAGAAGATTGCTAGAAGCTCTGCATCGCTTAAGGTATGCGCTCCGTAGTGTAGAAGCTTTTCGCGCGGACGCTCTTGTTGCGGCCAGTCTAATATTTTCATGTTCCCATCCTTGGATAACAATGTTTTAATAATGAAAGTGAACACTCTCGTATAAGTACAAGGTAACTTTGTACGCGATTTGGAAAAATATGCAACTTGAACAAAAGAACGTATTAGTGGGTGTAAGTGGTGGTATCGCCGCCTATAAAACGCCTGATCTCGTCAGAAAACTAAAAGCTGAAGGAGCGAATGTAAGAGTGGTTCTTACTGAATCTGCGAGTCATTTTGTATCGAGCCTTTCCCTACAAGCGGTATCTGGCGAAAAAGTCAGTATGCATTTACTCGACGAAGACGCCGAAGCCGGCATGGGCCACATTGAACTGGCGCGCTGGGCCGATATCTTTATTGTTGCTCCCGCCACTGCAAACACCCTCGCAAAACTCGCCCACGGCCTCGCAGACGACTTATTAACCACCCTAGCACTTGCTACCCCTGCGCCAATATTTTTAGCCCCTGCGATGAATCAGCAAATGTGGGCCGCCGCCGCCACTACTAGTAATATGCAAACGCTGTTGTCTCGCGGGTTTATTCAAATTGGTCCGGCAGCAGGCGAGCAAGCTTGCGGTGATGTAGGTTATGGACGCATGGCGGAGCCGCTAGAAATTGTTGAGGCCTGTGCGAGCTATTGCGGAATTAACTTAGCTGGTGATTCAAAACAACCTTTTAAAGATAAGCCTCAGTCTAAAATATTGACCGGCATGCGTATCTTAATTACAGCAGGCCCCACTCGCGAAGCGATTGATCCTGTTCGCTACGTTAGCAATCACAGCTCTGGGAAAATGGGCTTCGCAATTGCCAAAGCTGCAGTAGAACTAGGCGCTGAAGTTATACTTGTAGCGGGCCCTGTAAACCTCCCTAGCCCCGATAAGGTTAACCGCCAAAATGTGGTTAGCGCGCAAGATATGCTGGAGTGTGTGGAAAAGCATGTTGCCACATGTGATGTCTTTATAGCTTGTGCTGCAGTTGCTGATTACCGAGTTGTACAAGAAAATACGCAAAAGCTAAAGAAAAAAGCACAAGAACTTTCCATTACATTTACCCAAAACCCTGATATTCTGAAAACTGTAGCAACACGAAAAAATCCTCCTTTCACTTTGGGTTTTGCTGCCGAAACACAAAACCTCGAAGCTTTTGCACGTGCAAAGCTTGAGAAAAAACATCTGAACATGATTGCTGCTAATGACGTATCAACGCCAGGCTTAGGCTTTGACTCTGAGCGAAACGCATTAATGGTGATCAGCAAGAATATGACGCATCAATTAGCCCCAACGACTAAAGATGCACTCGCTCTAGAGCTTCTATTATTGATGCATAAAGAGTATAAACAAACTAAAGAAGTCAGATAGGTTACACATGCCTGCAGCAAAAAAACCAAATAGAAAAGCACAAATATTGCAATCCTTAGCGGGTATGCTCGAAACACATCACGGTCAACGCATCACTACCGCAAAATTGGCAGAAGAGGTGGGTGTATCTGAAGCCGCCCTGTATCGTCACTTCCCCTCAAAAGCGAGAATGTTTGAAGGCTTAATTGAATTTATTGAAGAAACCTTGTTTTCACGTATCAATAAGATTGTTAATGACGAGAAAGATGCTTCTGTTCGTTGCCAGCTAATCTTGCATTTACTATTGGGTTTTGCTGAAAAAAACCCAGGGATCACGCGCATTTTAAATGGCGATGCCTTAATGGGCGAACAAGAGAGGCTACGTGAGCGCATTGCGCAATTGTTTGACCGTTTAGAAGTTCAGTTAAAGCAAATTTTACGAGAGCGAAAGCTTCGCGAAGGTAAATCTTCAACAGTAGATGAAGCGCTCCTCGCCAATTTATTGATTTGTTTTGTCGATGGTAAAATTAACCAGTATGTTCGCAGCCAATTTCAACGCCGCCCTACAGCGCAATTTAATGAGCATTGGGCGCATATTAAAGCGTCGTATTTGTAAGTTAATATTTAGAATAGATTTCATTAAAAAAGGGCGCTTATTTAAAATAAGCGCCCTTTTTTATGTCTTTAACTTAGGCTATTTACGCCCAAATGTTTTTCCAAAGAAGCTATCTTCATACCACGTTGGCCGTTGCTCAGCGTCAGCTAGGGTTTTACCTATTTCAAAGTTCACCTGAGTAAAGGTGCGAGCCGCATTCCAATTAAAGTCTTGCGACATGTCATCTGACGGGCGGTGATAATGCGTGGCTAAAAAGGTATTGAGTACCTCACTACCATCAATCTCTGGATCTTTGGATTCAATACCCGTTACTAAAAATACCGCCGGTATGCCTTGGCGAACAAACGCGTAATGATCTGAACGTGTGAACAGGTTAAGTTCTGGCCATGGATCGTCAGTGAGCTTTATGCCTGCGTTTGCCGCAGCACTCTCCACATAGCCCCCCATAGTGCTATGACTCGCACCAAAGGCAATAACATCTGCAGATTCATAAGTTAATAGTGGCATGTCTAAATTAACGTTAGCCACTAATGATTCTAGAGCAACCGTTGGGTTTTTTACAAAATAATCGGCGCCTAACAAGCCCTTCTCTTCACCAGTAACGGCTAGGAATATAATCGAACGTGCAGGAGCTTTTGGCAAATTCGAAAACATACGGGCGGTTTCAATCAACACAGATGTACCCGATGCATTATCAAGGGCACCATTATTAATACGATCTTTTTCAACAGACTTAGAAATCCCTAAGTGGTCAGAATGTGCCGTAAATACGACGTATTCATCTTTCAGCAGCGGGTCACTACCAGGTAAAATGCCTGCGACATTTGGGCTGGTAAGTTCGGTGTGGGTAGATTCGCTCTTCAGATGTGCACTAACGCTCAAATCAAAGCCAGCAGGCGCTACATCTTGCTCTAGGAGCTCGTAAACATCAGCAATAGAAAGCTCTGCATCTGCAAAAAGCACCTCGGCAGTTGCCATGCTCAAATAAGCTCTCGCTTTAATTTCAGGGTTACTGTTGCCAACATTACCTTGAGGGTCAACCCAACGCATTCTGGGCGCATGGATAGACGTCAAAGAACGCTCATATGGGCGCCTTTTTTCACCTGCTGGCGTTTGCAAAGTAATATAGCCCACGGCGCCGTTATCTACCGCGTATTTTGATTTTTGCGCACCTGAAGATAAATGGGCACCCTCTTCGCTGTCAAGGGTGCTCGGCTTACCGCTTAATGCGACAACAATTTTGCCTTCTACATCTAGGTCTTTATAGTCGTTATGACCAAACTCGTCGGCAATAATACCAAAACCTACAAACACCAAAGGCGCTGCAACTTCACTCGTTACGCTTACAGGGTCGGGGCCCATTAAAAAGTCTTTAGGATAGTCGAAGGTAATCTCTCCTGCAGAGGTGGTAATCGTTAATTCAGGAGACTCCTGCACCAATAGCGCTTTACGAAAGCCCACACGTTGCATAAAGCTGCCGTTGTCGCCGCCGCCCTGCAAACCATACTTTTGAAATTCGCCTGCAATGTAAAGTGAGGCAATTTCATGGCCTCTTGTACCGGTGTCGCGCCCTTCAAGCAAATCGTCGGCTAAAAAGGCCATATGTGCTTTGATGTTTACAATATTGGGCGATGCGCTTTTTGATTGCGCTGCGCTTGTTTTGACGGCGCTAGTTTGACTGCAACCTAGTAGCGCTAGGCTTATTGCCGTGCAGGCAATGATGGAACGAATAGAATGAGTTCTGAACACAATTAATCCTAATGTTAATAGCGAGCGTTAATTATTGTCGGCTTTATATCATAAGAAGCATGCCCTATGCTCGCAGAGCTTGGTAATATTAACATTTTCTTACATAATCATATACGTATTAAGAATGTAGATAAATAACTTGAAGTTAACGAGTTTACATACAATCTGCAGCTTCCACCCACTTGCATTCAGTAAACAGATACCGTATAAGAACATACATTCTTAAACTATTTTGCACTCAAATGCCTAAACAGCCTAAATATCAACTAGAGAAAATATTAGAAGAGGCTTTGCCTTTAGTCATTAAGCTAGGGTATCGCGGATGCTCTATGGCAACTCTTATCTCAAGTACAGGCTTTAATCGCCGAGCTTTTTACTTGCACTTTAATAATAAAGAAGACTTTTTTGAAGCTTTGCTCAACCACTATTTATATGCGCATTTAATGCCATTGAGTCAGCATTTACGCGCATCTTTTGACGCCCAAGAATGTATCAATAATTACTTTGCCGCGTATCAACAGCATATTCAGGGTAAAGGCTGCTTACTGACAAAATTAGTGGTGGAGATGGGTAACGAAAACAAGGCGATACAGCATCAAGCACGTTGGTTTTACGACCAGCTACAGCTTGAATTTATTGCCTTGTTAGAGCGCGCCCAACAACACGGGCAACTCGCAAAGCATATTAATATTGAGCAACAAACCCTTAAGTTGAGCTGTTTGGCACAAGGTTTTGCAGTGTCGAATCATGTAGTGCAAGGCGACCAAGACGCTGCCCTGCTTATTAAGTCTATATTTTCATTGCCTGCTTAAAACGACGCCTTATAATCCTGCGTCACATCTACCAGGTTACCCTCCTGCAATGCATAAATAATATCGGCATTTAATATGGTTTCTTGCCTGTGGGCAATGACAATGCGCGTCATATTGAGTTGTTGTATGGCTTGATTAACATAGTGCTCAAGGGCGGTATCTAAATGGCTGGTGGCCTCGTCGAGTAGCAGTATTTTGGGTTTGCGATATAAAGCACGAGCCAGTAAGAGGCGCTGCTTTTGGCCACCCGACAAGGCACTGCCCATATCCCCCACAAGAGAGTTGTAGCCCATGTTCATGTGCGAAATATCATCATGAATACCGGCCAAATTGGCCGACTCTGCCACCTGCTGCATGTCTATTTTGGGGTCAAAAAAGGCGATGTTTTCAGCGAGTGTGCCCGACATAAGTTGGTCGTCTTGCATTACCACGCATTTTTGGCTGCGATAATTGCGCAAGCCAATGTGTTTGATATCGATGCCGTCTACTTCGATTTTACCTGCTTCAGGGCTTTGTAGCCCTAACATGACTTTCATTAAGGTGGTTTTACCCGCACCCGAAGGGCCAATAATCGCAATATTGCTGCCTTGCTCAACATGTAAATTCAGCTCATTAAATAACAAAGGCTCGTTGTTGGCGTAGCGAAAGCTAATATTTGATAAACGCAGCTGACCCGCTATTTCCCGTATAGGGGCGTCGAGGCCTTCGTTCTCTTTGTCTGTAAGGGCAATATCCGATAAACGGTCGAGGTGTAAGCTGGTCATTTTAATATTAATAAGGTTATCAATTAGCCCCGCCATTCTATTGGTAAACTGATTTTTATAGGCCATAAAGGCAAAGAGCATGCCCACGCTTATATCGCCAGTCATTACCGCAAGTGCGGCTAAATACACAATGACGATATTTTCAATGCCAAACAATGTGCTATTAATGGTTTGATAGGAAATCATCCATTTACCGAGTTTGTAGTTTTGGTTGACCGAGTCGGCGTATTTGTTTTGCCAAACGTTTAAACGCCGAGTTTGTTGACCAAACAACTTTATGCTTTGCATGCCGCGCACGGTTTCCATAAAGTTAGACTGCTCTTTGGCCTCGGCCATAATGCTGGCTTCGGTTAATTGATGTAAGGGGCGATATAAGGCAAAGCGAATAAGGGCATACAGCACAACTACGCCTAAGACCACGAGGGCGAGCGTTGGGTCGTACAAAAACATCATAATTAAGACAATAATGGCCATTAAGCCATCGACCACGCCTTCAACTAAGCTATTGGTAAATAGGTCGCGGATAGCATTTAATGAGCCAAAGCGCGATACCACATCGCCCATATGGCGCTTATCAAAATAGTTTAGGGGTAAATGGACTAAATGGCGCATGAGGTTAGTGGCCATTTGCACGCTCATCATGGCACCAAGGTGCAATACCACCCAACTCCTGAAGGTTTGGGTGAGCACTTGAATCAGCACTAACAAACCAAAACCCAAGGCAAGTACCACCAATAATGGCTTGTCTTGACTCACCAACACCTCGTCTACCACAAGTTGAGTATAGTAAGGCGCAGCTAACATAAAAAATTGCAGTAATAAGGATAAAATAAACAGCTTAGTGAGTGAGGGCACTAAACCTTCAATACGTGTCCAAAATGCGGTGAGTCCTAATTTAACCCGTTCGTCTTTCTTTTTAAATTCGCTGGTAGGCGTAAGCTCAAGGGCGATACCAGTAAAAGATTTGTCGACATCTTGCATAGTTACTGTGCGCTCGCCCATGGCAGGGTCGAGGATGGTAATGCTAGTGCGGCGAACTTTGGTTAACACCACGAAGTGATTCATGTCCCAGTGCAAAATACAGGGCGTTTTGAGGTTTTTTAAATCATCCAAATCTAGCTTAAGTGCGCGACCTACCATGTCTAACTGCTCAGCTAAGGTCATAAGCTGCTGCATATTAGCGCCTTTGAACGACACACTATAGCGGTTGCGTAAAGTGGTTAGGTCAAGCTTGTGGCCATGGTGATTGGCGACCATAGCCATGCAGGCTAGGCCGCATTCGGCGGATTCGGATTGGTAGGTCATATCTACAAATTTGATTCACGACTAGGGTTACCCTTTAATTTAGAATCACGAGCATTATATAAACTACAGATATCAAAAAAGAAAAGTAGCCAAACAAAAACTGCCTCTAAATAATTGCCATCAAGAAACAAGTAAACAGCAAATCCTAAGGCTAACAAATCTATTAAAAACCATATAATGCTTGTAATTGTTTTTTTAGGCCATTCAATTGCGACTCTTGTGTCTAAAAGGTGAGAGTATATTTTTCTCACGCTAAATGATGTTTTAGCTTTTTCAAGTAATAAGACCTCCTTACTTCCATCATATTTGTATAAAACTGCCTCAAATTTAAAAGAAGCTATAGCAAAAAATGTTGGAGTACCAACGATCAAAAGTTCACCTACATCTGCTTTGATACGATATTCATATTTACCTTTAATATTGCGTAGGGTTACTTTACCTTCATCTCGAGCTAACTCGTTACCATTAGACGTGAGAACAAAGTGAGGATTATGAAGCACATTGGAAAATATTTGGTATCTATTATTTGCCAATATAAAAGTATATTTCATTCCATTTTTCCAATATCAAAAGGCACATTAACTCTGCAGATGCAGAATTAATGTGCAAATAGGACATTCAACGAAAGATTACGTGAGGCTAGTTTTCGTTGATTTTCTTGCCTGCTTTATCAGCCATTTGTGCGAGTTTATAACCCGCATATATCTTTTTCGCAGAAGCGACTGCATATATAACTAACGGAGCCGCACCACCATTCACATCTTCTACTTGCTCAAATTTCAATTCTTGCATATCATCTCTCCTTGAGATTATTTTAAGTTTAGGTTTTATATACGCCCTTGCAGGCTTAAAATGGGCTCAAGCAACCAGCTTATTAAGCTGCGTTGTTCAAGCACGACATCTGCGCTTAAGGTCATTCCCGGTTGCAACGGGACTGCATTTCCATAAGCGCGGATTTCTTGCTCACCCAAAGCCACCTCCACTCGGTACACAGGCTCTTGGATGTTAATTGGCATTTCTACTTCTCCCGGCAACAATATTGAATTGGCTGCATGGGTCACTTCTCCTTCAAATAAACCAAAACGTTGGTACGGAAAAGCATCAAAACGTATTCGTGTGTGCTGACCGGCCTCAACAAAACCAAAAGCGCGGGTAGGCACCAGTAATATGGCTTTTAACACATCATTAGTGGGTACAATGGTCGCCAGTGGTAATTGACTGCGTATGGCCGTACCAGCCTCTGCCACTAAATTAGTCACTTTACCTGCAATAGGCGCGGTCAGTAATACTTGCCCACGGGCACTGGCCTCGGCTAATTGTTGGTTGATGCGGGTTTTTTCAGTATTAAGCATCGCCAGTTGTTGGGCATGCTCTGAGGGCAATTGCTTTAACTGCGCGGTTAGCTGCTCTATTTGACTGCTTTGCGTTTGATAAGAGGTGGTTAGCTCCGATACCTGCTGTTTAAGCGACAACATCATGTCTTGTTGCTGAGTCATGTCGTTTACCGCAATTGCGCCTGTGCCGACTAATTGCTGCACATTGCTGAAACGCTGAGTTTGAATCGCGAGGCGCTCATTGAGTAAGGTGAGTTGTGCTTGTGCTTCAATCAGCGATTGTTTACTTGCACTAATGCGCTGGCTTAAGGCTTGAGTTTGTTGATTGTGCTGGCTGGTCACTTCATTGGCACGAATATCAATAAAGCTCAGTTGCTGATTAAGGGTATTAGCCATTAAGGCCGTAACGTTTTGACCGTCTGATAAAAACTCAGGGATGTGAATAAGCGCTAAGGGGTCGCCGGCATTTACCATGTCGCCGTTATTCACATACAAGGTATTGACCACACCCGCGCGCTGCACAATGATTTTGGCAAGGCCGGCTGAGGGCTGTAAGTAACCCACCACGGTTTCTTTGCGATGAAAAGACGCGTTGATGAGAAACACGAGGCTAATAATCACTATAGCAAGTAAAGAGAGGAGCAATATTTTTGATGCTAAGGGCTGGGCAATAATCACATCGCCATCTAGCTTGGCAGATTGATTGGCAACCGCTTGCGGTCTAAACAGTCCTTGTTGATGTGATGATGTCATCGCAATTTTCTCTCAATTAATTACATTACAACGTGAGTAATTCAATGCGTGTTCGTAATTCCTTTACATGGCTTTAATGTATCATCAGAAAATACTATTTAAATTCGTTTTTATTTGACGTTATTACTCAGCTTTTTTGATGGTTAGCTCGCTTTAGCCAATTGTTATTAGCAATACGCGCCTCTACTGATGAAAAAACCCACGTTATTTGCACTTGATTTGCGGCTAATTCTAGGCTAATTTAAGGCTATGAAATGGAGCCCAAAATATACCATTAGCAATCGCTTGTTATCCATAATACGTGAAATAGGTGAGTCTACTGGCGAAATAAAAGCGAAATCACTTGCACCAACTGCAATTGCAAAGCTTGAGATGAATGCAAGAGCGCTATCTTCTTATGCCTCTACAAGTATTGAAGGTAATCCCCTTCCACTAACTGACGTAAAGCGATTATTAAAGGCAAAAAAAACGCATATTCGAGACACTGAAAAAGAAGTACTGAACTACAACAACACTTTGCAAGTTCTGTATAAATCGGTTCGCGATGGAAGTTTTGAACTCACTATAAAATCAATAGAGCGGGTGCAAGGGAAAGTCACCAACGGCTTGATGGAAAATCCTAGTCAATGCGGTGCCACTCGAAATGATCCGGTAATTATTCGCAATCCACGCAAGGTAGATGAGATTGTGTTTATTCCACCAGACGCTAAAGATGTTAGAGGCCTTTTAGACAAACTCCTTGCATATATTAACGACAATATTGGAAGCATAGACCCGATTATTCTTGCTGGCGTTTTTCATCGCCAACATGTGATTATTCATCCATTTATGGATGGAAATGGTCGTACAAGCAGATTACTTACCACCGCTATACTTGGTAAAGCTGGTCTGGATTTGTTTGAAATATTCAGCTTTGAAGATTATTACAATCGTAACATTACCCGTTATTTCAGTTCTGTAGGCTTAACGGGGGATTATTATGACCATCAGGACAATATTGATTTTTCGGCTTGGTTAGAATATTTCGCCGAAGGGATTCTGGACGAATTACGTCGAGTTATTAAAGTTTTAGAATCAAGACCGTCAAAAGCTCCGAGATTGGAGCCACATCATCGTCTAGTCTTAGAATATATTGCGCAGCATGGCAGTATCACTCAGCGTGAATATGGCGCAATTTCACAACGAAGCTTAGCTGCTCGAAAATTAGATTTTGAAAAGCTTATTGTTTTAGGTTTTATTGAAGCAAAAGGAATAGGTCGAGGTATTTATTATGTACTTAGTGATGACAACTGATTCCGTAGTAAGCACTTAAGGTGGTTAGTTGCATCATCGTAGACTGTGCTTTAGTTTAAACATTTTCGGTAAACGTTAATTCACCATTAACGGTGAATAATAAAAACGCATTTTTGTTCCCCCTCTTGTTTAAATATATCATTAGCAAATACTTGCGCTGTTTGAATGTGTTGACATTTAAGCCCAAGGCGCTTGAATTCACAGCTCTTTGGCCCAACTTATTTAGCCAATGCAGGGTTAATCGGTAATCAATATGAACAAAGCACAGGCCATCTATAAGGTTCAGTTTATCAGCAGCGGACAGCGTTACGAGGTATATGTGCGCGAGCTGCAATCCAGTCAAATCTTTGGTTTTATTGAAATTGCCGACTTTGTATGGGATAACCATACTGAAATAGTGCTTGATCCTAGCCATGAAAAGTTAAAAGATGAGTTTGGAAAGGTAAAGCGTACTTATATTCCGATGCACAATATATTACGCATCGATCAGGTAGAAAAACAAGGTAGCGCAAAAATCAGTAAACTGTCTGACAACGTCACCGCCTTACATTCGCCTATTTATACACCCAAAAAATAATGCATGTGGGCTTAAATATAGCCTGCATAGCAAAATCAATAATAAACGGGAAATATCATGAAATCACTGCTAGCGATTATATTCATTGGCTTGCTGAGCCATACAATACAGGCGAAACAGCCTGAGAATGATAGTTCTCAAACCTTATTATCTTTACTCGATAGTATTTGGGAATATGAACTTACTCAGTTTCCCTCCATGGCACGGTCCGAAGGTAAAAATCCCACTGCTAGCCTCACCGACATTAGTATGCCCGCCATGCAAGCGCGATTTGAGCAGTTTAGTGAATATCAGCAGCAATTAAATGCAATTGCTTTGGACTCACTCAACGATGAAGACCAAATTAGTTATTTGATGCAGGCTTATCGCTTAAGTAACTACATTGATAACTTTCGCTTTAAAGAGTACAGAGTGCCCATCACCTCTGAGTTTGGCTTCCATAGCAGCCTTGGACAAATCCCTGCTAGCACCAGAATAAGAAACCAACAAGAGCTAGAACGTTACTTTGCATTGCTTGATGCGGTGCCCACTAATATGCAATTGAATATGCAATACATGAAAGAAGGTCTGGCACTAGGCCACTCGCAACCTCAGGTTGTATTGATTGGATACGAAGACAGCATAAGCCCTTTTACTGGCAAAGCCATTCAAGAACATCCATTCTACGCCCCGATACTTGCGGCAGACAGCCTTATTTTGAATGATGCACAACGTGATTTAGCAAAACAAAAAGTGGCAAACGTACAGCAAGCCTACCAAGATTTTTATGATTTCTTTGTAAATGATTACAAGGTAAATACCAAAACAGATATTGCTGCTAGCACCTGGCCTGATGGCGATGCATTTTATGCCAACCGCATAAAGCATTACACCACAACTGATTTAACCGCAGAAGAAATTCATAATATTGGCCTTGAAGAAGTCGCGCGCATTCGTAGTGAGATGCAGGAAATTGTAGACTCACTTGAATTTGACGGTGACATTAATGCCTTTATTGAGTTTTTGCGTACCGATGAGCAGTTTTATGCGCAAAGTGCAGAAGAGCTAATTATTATTGCCTCCTACATTTCCAAGAAAATGGACGCTCGGCTGCCTAAGTTATTTTACAAAATGCCGCGCACTCCTTATGGTGTTGCGCCGGTGCCAGACAATATTGCACCTAAATATACAACGGGTAGGTATATTTCACCTCGTAGCGACGACGAGCCCGGTTATTATTGGGTTAATACCTATGCGCTAGATAAGCGCCCTTTATATGCACTACCTGCGTTGACCTTGCATGAAGCGGTACCTGGACATCACTTTCAAATTTCGTTAGCAGCTGAAATGGATGATTTGCCAAACGTTCGCCGCAAAACTTATATATCCGCTTTTGGTGAGGGTTGGGGCTTATATTCAGAATACTTAGGCTTAGAAGTTGGAATGTATGACGACCCCTATGACAATTTTGGACGCCTTAGTTATGAAATGTGGCGAGCATGTCGCTTAGTAGTCGACACTGGCATGCATGTATTTGGTTGGAGCAGAGATAAAGCGCTTGCCTATATGTTAGAAAACACCGCCTTAAGTGAGCATAACGTGCGCACCGAAATTGACCGTTATATTTCCTGGCCGGGTCAGGCTTTATCTTATAAAATTGGTGAGATAAAAATTAAAGAGTTACGAGCACGGGCGGAACAGGCCCTAGGGGATAAATTTGATATCCGCGCCTTCCATGATGCGCTACTCGCTCATGGTTCAGTGCCCTTATTTATACTTGAACGAAATGTTGATGCTTTCATTTTAAATCAGCAACATCTATAAACTATTTTATTATTTCTTTTTACAGTCACTTTAAAACAAGGACGTTACCATGAAAAAACTTATTGCATTTATTGCAGTGCTTATTATAGCTTTAGCCTTAATAGGCCCTAAATTTGCCGGCAATATATTTAACCAACAACTTGATCAATACATTGAAAGCCTCAACAGCACAGGTGTGTATCAAGTTAAGGTGCAAGAGCGTCAGCAAGGATGGTTTAGTACTCAAGCTACTATTGAAGTGGCGATAGTGATGGCTAATTTGCCTGCTAGTACAAACACTGCTGACTGGCAGATAAACTTTCAAACTCAGGCGCAACATGGTCCTGTTCTGACAAAGGGTGGACCTGGTTTAGGCTGGCTGAGTTGGTCCGTGAGTCTACTTGACGACCAGTTACCCAAAGACATTACTACTAATGCAACAGGCCCTGTGTATCAAGCTAATGGAAAAATGGGCCTTTTGGGCGGCACCTCTTATAAAGATAAAATAACAGATATTACCTATACCGATGCAGCCACAAATATTAATTTATACATACAAGGTTGGCAGGGAGAAGGTTATTTAACTGGAAGCTCCCTAACATATAGTGGAGGCGGCGCTAACATTGATATGAATATGCCAGGGTTATATGAGTTAGCACTCAGTGGACTCGCCTTGTCGGTAGAAGCTGAAGGCTCGCTTACCAATATGACCGCAGGGCAACTGATTGATAGCCTAGCCTCTATAAGCTTAGAGAAAATGGAACTCAATAACCTTCTAGAAAATACCACAATGCAAATGGATAGCCTCAAATTTGATTATAGTATTGCGTTAGACGATGATGCGGGTTTAGCCGATTTTAATAGCGATTTTAGCTTAGCCAGTTTAAGTTTTCCGGGCTTTTCCCTGAACGATATGGTGATGAACACACAAGTAAATAATTTAGAACAAGCTTTTCTTAATGCCTACAATGATATGAATAAAGCAGTGATGCAAGACCCGCAACGCGCAGAGCAAATCATGCAACAGGCCATGCAAGAATACTTACTACCACAGCTTATGGCTGAGCCAGAGTTTAATATTACGCAATTAACTGGCGTGATTAATGGCGGCAATATAGACATTACTTCTAGCAATAAATTACTTGGCGTAACAAGTCTTCCTGACACTATGGAAAATAATGATTTCTGGTTAGAGCACTTAAGCTCAAACTCACAAATGGATGTCCAAGACAGTGCCGCTAAATTCATTTCAGCAATGGTGCTTGAAACTCAACTTGCTGCTAATCCAGAGTTTGCAGCGTTGGAGCCTGAGCAGCGCGCACAAATTATTGATCAACAGAGTGCAGCGACACTAGAGGGCCTAGTTCAACAGGGACTCCTAACTAAAACAGCTGACGGCTATAGCATGTCGTTCGATATGCAAGACGGTAAAGCGGTTTTAAACGAAGCGCCTATTCCTTTATTTAACTAGTTAGCAGTTAATTAGTACAGTTCAGTAAATATTCGACACTAGGCTCCATTTGGAGCCTTTTTTTATTGTCTTATTAAAAACATATATAAATAAATGCCTTAGCCTTATTTAAAAGCCTTAAGTAGTGAAAAGCTTGATCCTTCGTATTAAATATTTATACTGTATATATGTACAGTGTAAATAAGTGCCATATGAATCCTATTTTGCATGAACTTGAAGCTAAGCAGTGGATATGGACAGCCGCGAGCGAAAATCAAACATCCTTACAATCCAATCGCATTACTACTGGGTATGAAGCATTAGATGAGGCTTTGTCAGGTGGCTTTCCTGAATCAGGAATGATTCATGTAAACAGCCACCTAGGCTGTGGTGAACTCCGATTGATGCTGAATGTTTTGCAACAGCGCACGCGCACAGAAGGTGAATTTCAATGCGATAGCTTAACAGTGTTTATCGCGCCTCCTTTTATGCTGAATGCTGAATTTTTATTAAATGAAAATGTTGCACTTGAACATTTACTGGTAATTTCTCCGGCTGATCAGCAAGAAGCGTTATGGAGCGCTGAGCAATGTGCAAAAAGTGGAGTCTGTGACGCAATATTTTTATGGCAAAGCAACCTTACACAAACTCAAGTACGGAAATTAGAGCTTGCTGCGTTGCATGGTGACTGCCATTGTTTTTGGTTTGATAATAGTCAAAGCTTAACTAGCAACCTACCTTTGAGTTTATCGCTATCGCTCATACGTGAAAATGAGAGCATACAAGTAAAAGTAAATAAGCAAAAAGTAGGTTGGGCAAAGCCAGCTGTTAGTGTGAAAGTACCCTTTAAATGCCGAGTGGGCTCTGCATTTCAAAGCGAGCGCCGAACTATCAATAATGTTGTTCAAATTAACGCGGCTCCCTAAGCTGGAGATAAGCGATGCAATTTGATACTTGTTCACTATGGATTTACCTGCATTTTACACAACTGCAGTTAGACTTAATTGAACATAGTCCAGCGGCCGATGATGAAACTCTTGCAGAGCCACGAGCTATCTATCAAGTACAAGATAATCAAATTGTGCAAATTAATTCTGCGGCTAATAAACGAGGCATTAAGGTCGGAATGGGATTGGCCAGTGCAAGTCTGTTAGACCCCAAACTTAAACTACATGAATATAATGGCGATCTTGAAAAAGGAGCCTTACAACATCTAGCGAACGCTTTATATTTAATCAGCTCTGATATCGTAATTATACCTCCAAATGGCTTAGTGCTTAGAGCGCAGAATATGCTCGCTCTGTACGGTGGCTTAAGCACCTATTGGCATCATATTTTACAGTGTTTAAAAGAGCATGGTTATCAATATCAAGGTGCGAGCGGCTTCTCTATTCAGGCAGCAAAGTTAATGGCAAAGCAAGGTTTAGGGATTATTAGTCAAGACCGTTTAGCTATTCAAAAGAAGCTGAGTCAATGTGCGCTAACACCCTCCGACATCGACTATAAAGATTTAGATAAGCTCAAACGTATTGGTATTCAAAGCATGGAAGAGCTAACAAGCATACCTTTGTCAGAGCTAGCAAATCGATTGAGTCGCTATAGCATTAATATTATTGCTGAGCTTCGTGGACAAGCACCATCAAAAGTAAGCTTCTTTCAACCATTGACGCGTTACGATGATTATATTGAGCTACTTTATGATATTTCATTGGTCGATAAACTCATCCCTGTACTGGGGCATGCATTTAATAAACTTGAGACCTTTTTATATACTCGAAATGCATGCTGCCTTCATGTTGCTGTTGATTTTTATCAACGTGAGCATGTGCCCAAGAATATTAAGTTTGATAGCGCTTTAGCGATTTATAAACA
>Ga0307978_1000912_pt1 | contig 23323 bp, 25 predicted proteins | sample OrgLakmetage1056_FD_203151 | JGI IMG/M metagenome (GOLD analysis project Ga0307978, IMG submission 203151) | Saline water microbial communities from Organic Lake, Antarctica - #1056 | ecosystem: Environmental > Aquatic > Non-marine Saline and Alkaline > Saline | place: Antarctica: Organic Lake...
GGCTTGTGCCGCTGCCGAAGGGTCTGGACACACGTCAGGCGATGGCCGTGGGCACCGCCGGCTTCACGGCGATGCTTGCGGTGATGGCGCTGGAAGATCACGGGCTGAAACCGGGCGACGGGCCGGTGCTTGTGACCGGGGCCGCGGGCGGCGTCGGATCCGTGGCGACCGCGATCCTCGCGCATCTGGGTCACGAGGTGGCCGCCGTCACCGGACGCCCCGAGCAGGCGGATTATCTGCGGGGCTTGGGTGCGGCGCAGATCGTGCCGCGCGAGGAGCTGAGCGAGGTCACGAAAAAGCCGCTTGAGGCCGAGAAATGGGCGGGCTGCGTCGATGCGGTGGCCGGTGCGATGCTGGGCCGGGTGCTCAAGCAGATGCAGATGCGCTGTTCGGTGGCGGCCATTGGTCTGGCCGGGGGGGCCGCGATCGAGGGCGCGCTGATCACGCCGTTCATCCTGCGTGGTGTGAACCTTCTGGGAATCGACAGCGTGCTGCAGCCCTACGAGGGCCGTCTGCGCGCATGGGAGCGGATCGCGCGAGATCTGCCGATGGACAAGCTCGAGGCGATGGTGCAGCCCGCAAGCCTCGGCGATCTGCCCGGGCTGGGGCGCGATATCCTGAACGGTCAGGTGAAGGGCCGCGTCGTGGTCGATGTCAACGCCTGACCGGGGCCGCCATGAAAGCGATGCGGGGCGGATCACGATCCGGCCCGCAGCGGCGGCGGATTTCGCCGCCCTCTGGCCGATGCTGCGCGACGTGATCCGCGCCGGCGAGACCTACGCGATCGACCCGCGCCTGTCGCGCGCGGCGGTGCGCGCGCTCTGGATGGAAGCCCCGCGCGCCACCTATGTGGCCGAGCGCGGGGGCGAGATCGGTGCCGAGATCGGGGGCACCTTCTACATCAAGACCAACCAGTCGGGCGGCGGCGCGCATGTCTGCAATGCGGGCTTCGTCGTGGCCGCGCAGGCCCGCGGGCAGGGTCTGGCGCGGGCGATGTGCCTGCGCGCACAGTTCGAGGCGCGCAGCCTGGGTTACCGCGCGATGCAGTTCAATTTCGTGGTCGAGACCAATACCGGCGCGATCGCGCTGTGGGAGCGGACGGGACCGGGATCGGACGTTCTCTACCTAGTAAGGTATTGATCAGACGTATTTAAATAACGACATCACTCCAGGTGTGATGACTGATCGGCTATCTCAATGACTCCATGGTCATCCCGCAATCTGAACATGTATAAGCCGACCACCTTCTTCGGCGGACAGAAGGATCTGCGCGTTCTCAACAAGCGCGATCTTGCCGCCTATAGGAATTTTCTGCCCGGAAGCGGCGTCCTTCATGTCGGTAAGACCTTCATTCACGAGATACCAAATACCCTTGTGTTCCTGAAAGTAGCCTACGCGCTTCTTTTGGGCTTCCTTTAGGTGCTCGTTTGGGAACACTTTGCGTGAGGCGTGCCAAGGGAAGAGCGACTGACCGTTCCAGACCATAATGCGATGATCGTCGCTGAGAAATCGCCCCTTCTGCCGACTGGAATAGAGGTTTAGCACTGGAAGACTTGTCCCGTGGGGTGCGCCGCAATGCGGACAATGCGGATTGCGGGAATTGTCGAACACATACCAACCCATTTCGCAGTTAGCACTGCAAGGTTGGATCATGTCCAGCGTGCGCACGAGCGCCGTCTCCCATTCGGAGGCCGATGGGCGTTTTTCCGGTGTATGCAGGCCGTCGATGAAAGAGCGATAAAACAGTTTCTCTAAATGCGGTCCAGCCATCGAAATTGGCCTCTGATCGGGATCGCCCCAAGGCAGCGCCGCAGGATGGAGATCGGACGGATTAATCCGATTGCTTTTATCTGAGGGGTGCTCGACAAAGACGGCACGCTCGCCCATGCCCAGCGCCTCGTCCTTCATCGGATCCGCATCGTGTACCTTGCGGCCCCTTAGGGGGTGTCGGTAAAAGAGATACATATAAATTAGCACAGCTAGTGCATGACGGTCCGTGGTCTGGCTCGGCAGTTTGCGATTCGGATCTTCGCGCTCGAAATGCTGTGTTGCCACGACCTCGGGCGCGATGAAGTCCGGCGTTCCTACCACGTCCGGCGGATACTTGCCCGGCACTACAAGCCCGTCGATATCGATGATACACGCACGACCCGTAGTCGGGTCAAGAAGCACGTTCTTATAACTAAGGTCGGAGTGACTTAGGCCGGCCATGTGCAGTCTACGCACCGCCCGGGCAATTGCGAGCCCGATCTGAAAATATGCAAGCCAGGTACCCTTCTCCCGCGGGTCGAGATGCCGGTCGCGGTTGGCACCAACGAACCATTTTCCCTCCTTGTCCCGAGAGCGGATCTTTAGTTTATCATTTTTATTCGAACCATGTTGGAAGAAAAACGCGCTGTCATAGAAGGGAACTACCACTCCAAGCCGACCTTCGTGTTCGACTACGTCGTATGGCCAGCAGAAGTGTTTTTCCCAGAATGGACCGCAAGCATTGTCGAGAAGGTTTTCACGGTAGCGTCCGGTAATTTCAGTGAGCCGATCGCGAAGAGCTCGACTGTTGCCGCCTTCCCGAAAAAAGCCCACGACATAATCCTTATCTGGGTGAAAGTGAATATCCTTCATGCCACCGGAGGCCTTCACTTCGTTTTCGAAGACGATCTCGGCACCTTTGAGCGATTTGACTCGTGTCGTGCTCATGCGGTTTCCTCAGGAATGAGAAGCGCAATTGTCCGGTCATCGTGATTACCCTTCGACCAGAAACCGAGCCAATCGATAAGCTGCTGCTCGAGCGAAATATTGTCCGGAGATAGCTTTACTTGAGCAGTGAACTGATCAGCCCAGAACTTCTGCCAAGCATCCGGGTCGGCCAGCACCGCGTCGGTAGGAAAAAAGGGATCTGTGATCCCGTCAGTCATCAACGCAAGGGCTGTAAACGACGGTCGGATTGTGCAATGAACCCGGTCGATCACCGCCTGGGGATCGTCAAAGATCGAAGGCGACAAGAAAACTGTCTGACCGGCAAACTCGCCGCCATCGGGTTTGCATAGCATCTCGGCGGTCCCGCCAGCGCCGTCAAAGACCACTGTGCCACCATCCCCGACTGAAAAGCTTGCGATGAACCAACCCAGATCGATTTTGCGCGCAATCGCGCAATGTAGCGTCGTGGAATAGGCGCTTGCTTCAGTTCCAGCGGCCTCGGAGGCCGTGAGGATCGCCTTCATCGCGTCATGCGCTGCGCCCGCCAAGACCGGATACAGCAGATCACGTCTTATGCTTGCCATCTCCCGATCAGGATCGGTTTGCCAAGACGTTAGGCGCGCCATGAGATTCGTATCGAGTTGTGTATTAACGCTATTAGAGAGACTTGTCATAGCAGCCGCGCAGGCTAAGCGGGAGCCTTCACGTGAGAGCTGGGCCGAGCCCGCCCCGTCTGCCACCGCCAGAAAATGCCAGCCGCCTTTCTCGGCCTGAACAGCGCAATCATCCTCGCGAAAACCACCCTTGCGAGCATGACTGCGCCCGCGTAGGCTGGCAGCCACCATGAAGGCATCTCCTTCCGCTGTCATCACCACCTCATCTGGTTTCCAGTGCAGCGCGGTCTTGTCGCTCGGCATGCTGGTCCACAGGTCGCGCGGATCCGCAATCACCGTCAGCCGCGCCTGTGCAGGCCTCGGTTTTCCGTCTGGATCGGCAATGTCGAGCGTTAGTAAAAATTCCCCGGCTACCTCAGGCGTGCCGGCTAAGCCACCATCTGGAGCCCTTGATAGTCCGCTTCCGCCATCGTCATGAACGGAAAGCACCGGTCGATCCGTCGTCGCAGCGTAGGCTTGTCGAACACGCCCGTTTGCAAGCCGGATCTCAATTGGTCGCGGCGGGGAAGTACGCCCGAGCCCAGAGACCTTGGGGATTCCGCATGGAACCATCGCCTCGATCGGCCCTTCGGCGTCCGAATCTACCGACTGTTCTGTCTCAGGTTGGTTCTTCTCCACCATGTCTGGCCGCGCCGAATCGACGTCGCCATGCCCCCCGTCGGATATCCCGTCTGCTTGAGTGGAGGCGTTGTCCAAGTAGGAAGTCTGTGAAAATTCTGGGCCCCCACGCGCAGCTTCGGTCGCGCTCTCTTCCGGTGTTTTGGAATCTGTGACGCGTGAAGAAGCGAGCGCGCCCGGCGCAGTAGCAGTCAGGGCCTGCAAGCGGCGATTGGAGCGGTCCTGAAGCAAGTACAGGACGCGCCTCTCATCCTCAGTCAGCCCGGTGAAGGGCCCGGGCACCTCGTTCGGCATCTGGATATCCGCAGTGCGCGCAGCCGCGATCAGTGTACTGAGCTTCGCAAGCAAACTCTCGATCCGTGGATCGGATTCGGGAAGCTGGTTCCTGGGCCGCTCGGTCATCCTTGTCCTCGCGTAATATCAAAGCCGGCGCCATCTCCCGACGCCCCATACACACCTTGCTCGCCACACCATGGGCAGGTTTGCGGACCGTCACCCCTGACGCAGTGGATCCGGCCGCATTGGCACATCGCCATCCCGAACCGTGCACGACAATGTGGACAATCGGGCTGGCCTATAAGATCTTCGCTGCTGACACGGCCACCCCCAAAAATGCCATTGGAAAGCTCGAAGTAGTCTTCTTGCACGGCAATCGCGCCCTCGAGCGCGTAGGCGCGCGTTCGAAACAATTTAGCGAGTTGCGGATCTGCTGTCTCGAAGCGCCCCATGTGACGTTCGTACTTCACAAGATAAGGTGCGCGCGACTGCGCGCAGCGTCCGATAAATATCGCGAAGCGGTCGTCCACTCCCTCGAATGGCAATCCACCCTCACTCCTTCCGGCATCGCGGTCGTCTATCTTGGCCAGCGAAATGCCTTGCCCAGTGGTCACGCTTTGGGAGGAGGCCTTCACCGAGTTGCTGATCCAGGCGATGAAGCGCTTGAAAGACCCCTCGACCGTGTCGTCGAGCGCCATCACGTCTTCGCCGATTCTGTCGAGTACCCGGCGATCGGCCATCCCACCGATTGAGACCGCCACGAGGGAGACGCGGGGTGCATATTTACTCTGCCAGCGCGCGATCGCCGGCTCGGGGTCGTCCGTCGGCACCCCGTCGGTGAGCAGGAAGACCATCGGTCGCCAGTCTCCCTTCCTCTCGGCCGAACTGCGCGTCACGTCGCGGTCGATCGCATCCATAAGATGCGTGAGCGCGGCACCAAGCGCCGTGCCACCACCCACTGGAAGATGCGGCGGAACGAATTCAGCTAGTTCCGTCATCGGTGCGAGCGTACGTGGTCTGCCGGCGAAGCCTATGACTGAAATCCAGACCATCTCCAGAGCCTGAGGATCGGTCATCAAGTCCGATACTATCGCTCGCATGCCCTGCTCGAGAACCGCGAGAGTTTCGCCGGCCATGGATTCTGAAACGTCCACGACGATGTAGACTGGGAATTTGCGCATCATAGGACCACATTAATTTCGGGCGGGGGTGGCGGCAAATCTTCCTGTACAGCGGACCCAACGCTGCGCCCACCTTGGGCCAGCACGTCGCTAACCCATTGAAAGAACTGTGCGAAAGAATTGGCGTCCATCGTCTCTAGGGTGACAACGTGATCACAGAGCGGCTCGATGTCCGCGCGCTGGGCCTTAGGGCCGGCGGCGCATCCAATAACATTTGCGAAGCCGAATTTCCGGATCACCGGCACCTGTTCTTGAAACAGCGCGGTGTCAGAGGGCTTGCCGTCGGTCATAACGATGAGCAGCGGCGCCCAATCGCCCTTCTGGTCCATTGTTCCCTTACGCACGTCGCGCCCAGCCTGCTCGGCGAGCATTCTGAGTGCTTCGCCGAGATGTGTTGGGCCAGAGTCCGGAGTGGTGATTCGCGGCAAAACGAGGTCTTCGAGCGCGGTCATAGGCACCACGGTCTGAGCTTCGCGATCAAAGGTAATGATCGTGAGATGGACGGTCTCGAGCGCATACGGATCTTGACGGAGGGCACCGAGGAGAGTCTCCAAGCCCATATTAACTGCCTCGATCGGTTCGCCGCGCATGGAACCGCTCGTGTCGAGGAGGAGATAGACGGGTAAGCGTCTCATGATTGGTCTCCCTTTTTGAGAGTCCGGATGACATTGCAAGTATCAGGTGAGCCGGATTTCCGGAGGGGGCGGTGGCAACTCGTCGAGCGTGCCGATATCGTCCTTCCGTAGATCGACCTTCTGCGACGAGGTTGAGATCGATGCCGAGACCCATTTGAAGAAGGCGGAGATCGTCGAGGCGTCGGCGGTATCGAGCATCACTACCGACTCGGTGATCTGCTCGAGCGTGGTGCGGTCAGCCTGCGGACCAGCACCACAAGCCACGACCATTCCGGGCTTGGCGGCGCGGAACGTGTCGAGGGCGGCTTCCCAGTCATCGTTCGGCATCCCATCGGTCATCAGAAAGACGATTGGCTTCCAGTCTCCTCTTTGGTCCTTGCTTGCGCGCTGAACCTCTCGGAACATCGCCTCGCCTGCAAGCGTGAGCGCGGCGCCAAGAGCTGTCATCCCTGTCGCTTCGATCTGCGGCACTTGGAAGTCTGCTAATTCCGTAAGTGGTACGACCTGCCGCGCGTCGTTGTCGAAGGTGATAATGCTCAGATAGGCCGTTTCTAGCGCGTAAGGGTCTTGGCGCAACGTCGAAACTAGCAGGTCGAGCCCATTGCGCACTGCAGCGATAGGCTCTCCGGTCATCGAAGTGCTTGTATCAAGAAGAAGGTAGACTGGAAGACGGCGCATTTGCTCACCTCTTGCTTTCTAAATGTATCTTATCCAAGTGGGTACGACATGCGCAGATTTGCTACCTGATTTTCGAACGTTTTGTAAGACGATCAGCCACGTCGGCGAAATCCCGGTCAATTGCATAGAGACCTGCAAGGAGTTTACGACACGATGTCCCGTCGCCCATTTCCAAATAGGTAAGTGCGAGTTCATACCACGCCGTTTTCTGAAGATTACTAGCAGATGGGGCCTCTGCTTTCACCTTCTCATATGCCTCGATAGCGGATACGTAATCATCACCTTGTAAATGACATCTTGCACAATAAAGCAATAATGTAGCAGAGACAACTGGGTCTGTACTTTCTACCTGAAGACAATCTTTTATCGTTTCTAGTGACGACACAGGCATATGGTGCTCAATGGCCTCCAAGGTGATTTCAGCAATGGATATTGCCACAATCGGGTGACAGCCGTGTTTTGCGATCCTCCTAGAAAGCGTCTTATGAGCCGAAGACAAGTCGCCTTGTCTTTGATACGCCTCCGCCAATGCAAGCAAGGTCCCCGTTTCGGTTGGTGTGATAATCGTTGAAATTTCGGGGGTAATTGGAAGTGAAACATTGGCGGTCACTTTTTGTAACGAAAAAAGCGCACCAAGCGAGCCCGACCGATCCAACGCCTCTTCGAGAGAGGCAGCAGCAGCAGCAGCTTGATTTTGCTGCAAATGGATCATGCCCTTTAGCCAGGCAGCATCTGAAACACGGTCTAACTCGGAAAGGATGCTGCATGCTTCCTGCAAGCGGCCCCGCTCGAAAGCCAAAAGAGCTCGCAGAAGAAGAACTCCGTCGCGCGTGCTGCTTTCCGCGCCATCCGCATTCTCATGGTTTCCAATGGTCGAAACGTCTTCTGCCGCTCTACGCTCACGATTTACGATCAAGCCAGAGTCGTCGTCACGTTGGTCGCTTTTCACTTTTCGAGTGCGTCTCTTCGTGTAATGAAAACCTGTTCCAGGCAGACCAACCGTTGTTGTAGTCCCCTTGCGGCCAATGGTGTGCTTTGCTCCGCGCGGACCGACGGAGAGGGACGGACCAGATTTGCTGAGATTCAGAGTCAACCCTGGAATAATGTTAATTCGTCGAAAAAACCTGAAACTCATCAGACCCCGCCCACTCCAAGTGCCAGCATTATCACGGTTGCATCGTATGCAGCGTCATTGCCAGCATTCGATTCTTTTTTGTAGACTGCACGGGACTTGCCCACGTGTCCACCCTGACATACAAGTCAAAAGGTGGCGCAGGACCAACGCGGCACCCGCAAAAAGCCAGAGAGGTCAAGCACATGCGCCGACTAGCAACAGTAGCCAAGATCATAGCCGCGCTGACGCTGGCAGCGGCGCTGCACTATGCGCTTCCCCAAGTCGACGTGGTTCGCATCGTCGGCACCGACGTCAAACGTGTGGATTCCACGCAGCAAACACGCGAGGAGACTGCCGACACGGATCTCCGTACAGTGGATGTCTACTTCATCCTTGCCGAAACGTCGGACGGCGACGTGCGAAACTACCGCAACGAAGATGCCCTCATTTACGGGAAATTCGACAGTTCTGACCTGCATACGCGCGCCCGCTCGATCAGCCAAAATCAGGCGAATATAGTCGCGATCCGACATTACGGCTGGCGCATCTCATTCTTGTCGATGTTTCCGAACGCTGTGGCCGTCTGGGAAGTCGAGTCCGATTATCGGCACCTGCCAATATTCAACATTATAGTCCTTGGCCTCCTTGTGAGCGGGGTCGGCTATGTCATCTTCCGTCTTCGCAAAATTCGCGCGCGCCTTGCGAAGCAGCGCGCCGAGCGCGAGGCGGAGCGAGCCGCAGAAGAATTCCGACGTGCTCAAGAGCGCGTGGCCGTTTCAGACGCTACAGCCGACCGTAACAAGGCTCGAGACGACTTCCTCTCCGAGGGCTCAACCGTCAGCGAAGCACCTCGTCATAATTCGAAGCAAGACCGTAAGGGAGAATAGCATGGACGGATTTACCAATCCGGTCACATGCACCCATGCTCTCCACGCCGGGTTGCTCACTCTCTCGATCAGCCATCAGAGTCAAGATGGACTTTTTCAAATCGCAGAGCGGGAGAACCCCAAGCGCGCCTTTCTGTTTGTTTCCAGAGTCTTGGGACGTCATATCCCCGTCGATCCCGCCAACCATCGTGCCGTCCTCTCCGCGCTTGTTGAGCGCATACTACCGCATATAGGGGTCGGTTCCGTACTTGTCATGAGCTATGCGGAAACGGCGATAGGCCTCGGTCTAGGAGTTTTTGACCTTCTTGCGCCGCGGGTCCCAAGTCAGCGTGTCGGCTACCTACCGACGACCCGTTTCCGTCCCGAGAACCTCTCGCCTTGGTTTGCCACTCGAGAGGAGCACAGCCACGCGGTTGATCACATGATTTTCCGTCCCTTGCCTGAGGTTCTGCCTGACGGGCATGACATGTCTTTAGTGCTGGTCGACGACGAAACGAGCACCGGCAATACCTTCGCCGGATTAGCCGAGAGCCTAGAGCGACAAGGACTTGAACCCGCCCGGGTCGTGCTCGTCACGTTGACCGACTGGTCCGACAGTAAGAGCACAGGCATCGTATCTAAGATATTCCCTCGGGCGCAGGTCACCGCCGTTTCCCTTCTCGTCGGGGCTTATTTTTGGGAACCTGCGCAGGGCGCAGCCCTGCGTGCCCTGCCGGTGGGCTGCGCCCCGGAATGCCCCCGCTGGACGCCCGCGGTCGATGCAGCATTTGGCGTACCTCGCATGGGAATAAGTGCGGAGGCACATCGCGCCGAGGTCGCGGAGTGGCGTTCCCTCGTCGATGGGCAGATTATCGGGCGGATCGCACCGGGCGCGCGGGTGCTTGTGATCGGCAGTGGCGAGCATGTCTGGCATCCCTTCCTGGCCGCAGAGCAGATCGCACAGGCCGGCTACACGACCCGCTTCCTCGCCACCACGCGTTCTCCGGTTGTGCGAGGACCCGTTGTGCGGCACCAGATCACCTTTCCGGATCATTACGGCATCGGCCTCACCATGTATCTCAACAATGTTCAGCCTGAGGCTTGGGATGAGATTCTTTTGTTTACAGAAACCAACTTGGATGGGATCCCAAACACGCTTCGGACTGCCCTCGGCAAGGGCTGGATCATTGCAGCCGATGGCATCACGCCGATGACAGGAGAGACCTCATGAGCCCTGTCGAGATAGCGGACCGCCGCCCCATCCTTTACACCGATCTCGACGACACGCTCTTTCAGACTTCGCGGAAGATGTCAGAACCTCCTTGCGAGACACGGCTCGCGGCTATGGCCACAAACGGGCACCACAGCTACATGAGTTTGTCTCAGGCACGGATGACGGACTGGTTCTTGCGGACCACGTGCATGATCCCCGTCACCGCGCGCTCTACAGAAGCGCTGTCGCGCTGCCGCATTCCGTTCGAAAGCTGGCGCATCGCAGCCAACGGAGCTGTTATCCTAGATGCCCAGGGTATTCCCGACCCCTACTGGGCAGCGCATATCGCGGCAATCTCGCGCGACTTTATGGTGAGGCTGAAATCCCTCAACACCGTTCTATCCAACCGAAACTGCGACGGGCGCTTCCGGCACTGGATTGTCACCGAGTCGGGCTGGCCAATCTATTTCTGCGCCAAGTCGAACGGTGCGGAATGTTGGCTTGAAGATGCGCTAGATCTTCTCCGCCCCGTCGCAAAAGATGACTTCGTCGAGCACCGCAATGGCAACAACGTTAGCTTGACGCCGATTGGCATCTCGAAGCGACGGGCGGTTCTGCATCTCGACGAGAGAATTGGTGGTGAATCCTTGCGCTTTGGCATGGGCGATAGCCTGACTGACCTTCCTTTTATGGGCGCGTGTGACATGATGATCATTCCCCCACGTTCTCAACTGGAAACTGCCATCGGGAGGGGGTGATCATGCGTGACATGCGCAATACCATCCGGCACAGCTACGCTTCCGAGGATATCACGGTCCTGCTCACGCCGATCACAATCGCGCCAATAGACGTGGCAGAGAAGGAGCGCCTCATCCAGTCGGGACACGCGCATTACTCGGAGATGATTTCGGAAGAGCGCCGGCCCGATGACCGCTACATGGCGATCTACGAGGACGCGCTCAATCGGCACGCGGAACGCATCGCCGCGGAACTAGCAGGGCTTGCGCTTGCGATCACGGTCGAGATGGCCCGCGGCCGCATCTCGCGCCAGGTCACGCTGTGCTCGCTGGTGCGAGCCGGCGTGCCTTACGGCGTGCTTCTGCGCCGAGCCTTGGCGCGGCTCGACGTCGACGTTGCCCATTTTGGAGTATCGATCATCCGTGATCGTGGCCTAGACCGGCAGGCGATGGACTATGTGCAGGCTGCGCGACCCGAGGCCGACATCCTGTTCGTGGACGGTTGGACGGGGAAGGGCGCGATCTCGGGCGAGTTGGCCAAGGCTTGGAAGGCCCTGTCCGGAAAGGAGGCCCTGCTTGTCGTATTGGCCGATCCTGCTGGCCATGCCTGGCTTTCGGGATCGCATGAGGATTGGCTGATTCCCAGCGGGATCCTCGGCGCCAACGTTTCCGGCCTGATCAGCCGCTCAATCCTGAAACCCGACCTGCTGGCACCAAGCGACTTCCACGGTGCAATGAAGGTTGACAATCTCGCTGACATCGATCGGTCGCAGGACTTCGTGGATTGCATCACCGCCCGCCTCGACACGGCGCTAAAGACCTCGTTGCCCGCGACCGGAAAGAGAAGCGCTTATCTGCGTGTACAGGCAGCGGTTTGCGTTGGAGCAATTGCTGGCCGACATAGCGTGGAAAACCTAAATCGCATCAAGCCTGGGATTGCTGAGGCGACACGTGCCGTGCTTCGCCGCCGACCGTATAAGGTTTTCCTGCGCGACTTGGACGACCCCGACCTTGCAGCGCTGGTGCATCTGTGCCGCCAAGATGGTATCGAGATGGAGGTGGACCCGAATGCGACAGGTCCTTATCGTGCAATTACATTGATTAAGGAAGCATCCTGATGGCCCGGTTCGACGCATACAGCCTCGGGGCAACGCTCTACATGCCAATCCTTCACCCGAAAGTTGGCGATATATTGCATGGCCGTATCACGCCGCCGGCCCACTCGATCGTTCTTTGCCTCGAGGACGCCTTGGCCGAGCCCGATGTGCCCGATGGTCTAAAGAAACTCGACCTGCTTCTTGCCGAACTGCCCAATAGCCTGCCCGTCCGGACCTTCCTGCGTCCACGCAACCGTGAGATGGCGAGAAACCTCTGCGGAAGGGCGGCGGGAACCGCAATAGATGGCATTGTAGCACCCAAAATTTTACCAGACACGCTGCCGGACTGGATGGCAATGGCCCAAGATGCGGACCTCACGGTCATGCCGACACTGGAGAGTTCGGTTTTCTTCGACCCAGGGCAGATCTGCGCGCTCAGAGATATTTTTGAGGACACACAGGACGATACCAACCGGATCGCCGCGATCCGGCTCGGAGGCAACGACCTGCTGGCTTCGTTGGCGCTCAGGCGAGAGCGTGGCATCACTTCTTGGGAAGGGCCGCTCGGGTGGATTTTGTCTATGGCGTCGTCGATCTTGGTGTCAGCCGGTTATCCGGTCGCTGCGCCGGTATATGACGTGATCGACGACCTAGAAACGCTGCGTCGTGAAGTCACGCGCGACGTGGCCGCTGGGTTTGTGTCCAAAACGGTGATCCATCCCGCGCAGGTTTCTATCGTGACCGATGCCTTTCAAGTAAAGGATGCCGATCTCAAGCAGGCGCACGCGATACTCGACAACGAGGCACGCGCTGTCTTTCAGCTCGGGGGCGTCATGTGTGAGCCAGCCACTCATCGCACTTGGGCCGAACGGATCGTGACCCGTGCTGCCACCTTTAACACGGACGCTCGAGTCACCCCCCAAGAAAGCGAGTCTGCGTTCGGATGACACGCCCATCGTTCTGGTATCGGCTTCTGCAGAGACTTGAGACGCTCCAGCGCGCGGCTTTCGATCCGAAGCCACCGACTGACACGGTGGCGTTCTCGATCGCCTTCATAGCGCTGTCGGCGAAGATCGCGAAAGCAGACGGCGTAATAACCCGGGACGAGGTCACGATGTTCCGTCGCATCTTCGACATTCCGCTCGAAGAAGAACGGAATGCCGCGAAAGTCTACAATCTCTGCCGCCAGGAAACGACCGGCTTCGAGAGCTACGCCCGGCGCATGGCGAGGGAAGTGCAGAGCGATCAGCACGGAAGCTCCATCTTGGGCGACGTGCTGGATGGCCTTTTTCATATCGCCATGGCCGACGGCGAATATCACCCGAACGAGGATGCCTACCTTAAGCGGGTCACGGACATCTTCGGGTTGGACAGGGCTGTCTACGAACACCTGAAAGCCCGCCACGTGCCCGATTTCTACGATCCCTTCCGCGTTCTCGGCGTGGCACGTGATGCATCGTGGGACGAGATCCGCGCGGCGCGGATCTCTTTTTTGCGCGATAACCACCCCGACATGCTGCAGGCCCGCGGCCTGCCCGACGAGATGATTGAGCTTGCCAACGAGCGTGTGGCCGATATGAACGAGGCGTTTGCGAAAATCCGGTCAGAGCGAGAGGGGCAAGTGAAAAGATCCTGAATAGATAAACAGCAATCCACTCTACAAGGAATTCCCGGTTTCCAATCTGGAGATCAACATGATAACTAATCCTAAATCGGAGGGAGAAATCGAAATGGGTATATCGCTCAGCAAAGGGCAAACGATCAACCTGTCTAAGGACAGCGGTTCGAGCCTGACCAAGGTGTTCATGGGTCTCGGTTGGGACCCTGTAGTGCAAAAGAAAGGTGGCTTTCTCGGGGGCATTTTCGGCGGCGGCAGCCGCGGCGGTGAAGATATCGACCTCGACGCGAGTGTCATCGTGCTCGATAGCGGCAAAAAGGTGCTCGACACCGTCAGTTTTTCACAGCTATCTTCGAAAGATGGTTCGATTCGCCATGGCGGTGACAACCTCACCGGCCAAGGCGAGGGCGACGACGAGGTCATCTATGTCGATCTCACCAGCCTGCCGTACCAAGCCACTCATCTCGTATTCACTGTGAACAGCTTCCGGGGCCAGACCTTCGACGAGGTCGAGAACGCCTTCGCCCGGCTGGTGGACGACACCAACCAGAAGGAGCTATGCCGATACACGCTTACCGAGCAAGGCCGACACACCGGCGTCGTCATGGCCTCGATGAGCAAGGGTAGCGACGGCTGGCGCATGACCGCACACGGAAAGCCCTGCCAAGGCCGCACGGTGAAGGACATCGCCAAGGACGCCGTCGCTATCCTCTGAATCCTATTTTGCAAGACAGGAGACTACGAATATGCCGATGAACTGGCTTCGTGAGAACGTCACCAAGGCCCGCGCAAACCTCGCCGCCGAGGTGTCCAAATTCCAGAACAAGGCCTTCATGGAAGCGGTAGTGTCAGGCTGCGCCCTCGTGGCTGCCGCCGACGGCTCGATCGACGCGTCGGAAAAGCAGAAGATGGCGCAGTTTCTCGAACGCTCGGACGAACTTAAGCATTTCGACATCCGCCAGGTGATCGAGGTTTTCAACAAAGCAGCGGGGGATTTCGAATTCGATCAGGCTATCGGCAAGGCAAACGCGCTGAAGACGATCGGCAAGATTCGCGGCAAGGACGACCAAGCACGCTTGTTGGTGCGGGTGATCTGCGCCATTGGTGCCGCCGACGGCGATTTTGACGCCGACGAGAAAGCCGTGGTACGTGAGATAGCCCAAGACCTCGGCCTCAATCCTGAAGAATTTGATCTCTGACTATCCTAGCCCGTTGAATGCTCTACTGGCCTCTTTTTGCGCAAAAGGAACTCAATGCACTCTTTGGAAACCTACCAACTCGCGATCATCGCGCTGGCCGCCATTGCATTCGGGATCTGGCTACTTATCAAGGGGGGCGATTGGACTGTCGATAACGCCGTGGTGGTAGCAGAGCGGTCCGGCCTTTCAAAGCTGTTCATCGCCGCCACCATCATCGCATTCGGAACAAGTGCGCCAGAGTTGTTTACATCAATCAACGCCAACATGTCGGGCTTCCCGGGCATATCCGTGGGCAACGTTGTGGGCTCGAACATCGCCAACGTGATCATGGTGGTCGCCGTTTCGGCAATGATCGCGCCAGTTGTCTTTGACCGCAAGGAAGTGCGTGTCGATACACTTGTCATGCTGGTGGCGACCGCAGCGATGGTGGCGGCAATCCTCGCCGGTCTTTTGCCCCGCTGGGGCGGCATCGCGATGGTGATCGCTCTCGCGGGTTACGTCTTCTACCAATACAAGGCCTCCAAACTCGACCTTGACGAGGTAGAGGAACACGAAGCCGAAGGGCCCGCGCCAGGCCTGATGCTGCTTGCGGGCATCGCTACGCTGGTCATCGGCTCGGAGATCCTCGTGCAGGGCGCTGTCGCCGGTGGAGTAGCGCTGGCTGTTCCCGAAGCCGTGATCGGCATGACGGTCATAGCCTTCGGCACGTCCCTGCCCGAACTGACCACCTGCGTGACGGCGGCGCGCAGAGGCCAGAGCGATATGATCATCGGAGGGATCGTCGGCAGCAACATATTCAATATCTTTTCGGTTATGGCGATCTCGGCCGTCGCCAAACCACTGATTATCGAGCCGCGCTTCGCGGCCTTTGACATGCCCATCGTAGTGGGCGTGACGCTCGTATTTGCAGTGTTCCTGTTGTTCGTTGGCCGCATTGGTCGAATCGCAGGCGGCGCAATGGCAGTTGCCTATCTCGCTTTCATCGTTGCACAATACACGATCTTTAGCAGCGGTTTGCCCGCTATCCCATGACGAACACGCAAGATTCCGCGACTGAAAGGAGGATCAACAATGGCACTGTCACTTTCCAAAGGTGGGAACATCTCACTCTCCAAGACGGACCCCGGCCTCAAGAAAATCCTGATTGGGCTCGGCTGGGACGAGCGCGCGACCTCTGGACAAGAGTTCGACCTCGACGCCTCCGTTTTCATGGTCGACAGTAGCGGCAAGGTCCGCGGCGATCACGACTTCATTTTCTATGGTCAACTGCAAGCCCCCGACGGATCTGTGACCCATACTGGCGACAACCGCACCGGTGAGGGTGAAGGCGACGATGAAGCCATCAAGGTTGATCTCGAAAAGATTTCGGTCGATATCCAAAAGATCGTTGTTACCGTAACCATCCACGATGCCGATAAGCGCAGCCAGAATTTCGGCATGGTACAGAATGCGTTCATCCGGGTGGTAAACGATGAGGCAGGGTCCGAGGTCGTCCGCTACGACCTAACCGAGGACTACTCCACCGAAACAGCTATGGAGTTCGGCGAAATCTACCGCCACAATGGCGAATGGAAATTCCGTGCCATTGGCCAAGGGTACAACGGTGGCCTGATGGCAATGTGCCAACGCTACGGAATCAGCGCCTCGGCGTGATGGACTCTCTAACCGATCTGCAACGTGCATGTCGGTTTCCAACCTCTCTCACAAAAAGGAGATGCTCGAATGGCAGTTTCACTTTCCAAGGGCGGCAATGTTTCGCTATCGAAGGAGGCTCCAGGCCTCAAGAACATCATAGTGGGGCTTGGCTGGGATCCCCGGGCAACCGACGGTAAAGAATTTGATCTCGACGCGTCGGTCTTTGTCTGCGGCGAGAACGGAAAGGTTCGCTCGGACGCGGATTTCGTTTTCTACAACAATAAGGTCGGGGCCGACGGCGCGGTCGAACACCAAGGCGACAACCGATCTGGCGAAGGCGAGGGTGACGACGAACAAGTGAGAATAGATCTTTCAAAGGTCCCAGCCGACGTTAAAAAACTGGCTTTCGCAGTGACGATTCACGAAGCTGAAAGTCGCGCTCAGAACTTTGGTATGGTCTCCAACGCTTTCATGCGCGTAGCGAACGCCGACGGCGAAAATGAGCTGGCGCGCTATGACTTGTCAGAGGATTACTCAATCGAAACGGCGATGGTCTTTGGCGAGGTCTACCGCCACGGTGATGAATGGAAGTTCAAAGCCGTAGGACAGGGTTTTGGCGGTGGACTCGGTCCGTTGGCAACTTCCTTCGGCGTGAGTATCGGTTGACGCTATCCGATTCGGGGCCCGCAGGGGGGATTTAAATGAATCCTTTCGTGACAGTCGTGAAAACAATTTCGTTCGGTTTGGGGTCAAATTAAAGCGTGGAGAATAGGGGCGTGTATGAAGGTGTCAGTTCTCCAATCGCGAAAAGCACGGAACGATTACTCAGTTTGCGCCTGAAGGGGAGTGTTCGAATAAGGCTCGTTACATGACCTTTCAAACATTATCGAGGATATGCAGATGACTGATCTGACCATGGGCGCCAACGCGTCGCTCGACGACACTACGCTCACGGTTGACTTGGTTCTTCCCGGCGGCGCAAACATCGACGTTGCCGCGCTCCAGATCTACCCCAGCGGCAAGGTCCGCGGAGACGGCGATATGTGCTTTTATGGTCAGACCGAAATATCTGGCGGTGCGCTTAGGCTGAGCGCAGGAGGCAAGCCGCGTTTCGACCTTGATCTTGCACGCCTATCTGAAGATGTAGAAAAGATCGTGCTCACCGCCACAACCGAGGACGGCAAGACCTTCGGACACCTCGGTGACGTGACGCTGAAAGCGGGTGGCCATCGACTCGTTATCCCCGGACAGGGACGGAGCGAGGCCGCGCTCATCCTAGCAGAAATCTACAAGCGGAATGGTTCGTGGAAGATTCGCAACGTTGGCCAAGGGTTCGATGGCGGACTTGCGCAGCTCGCTATGCATTTCGGCGTCGAGATCGCTAACGATGGTGGTTCCAATCCAGTTTCGCCCGTACCGTCTTCGCCGGCACCCGCTGCAGCGGCATCTCCTGCCGTATCTCTCTCAAAAGTTAGTCTTACTAAGAGTGAGAAGACCGTTTCGCTTAAGAAATCCGACGGCAGGTTTGGCAAGATTCGCGTTAATCTCAACTGGAACCAGAAGAAGAAATCCGGTGGCCTCTTTGGGTTGGGCAAGACAGGCATTGACCTCGACCTCGGGGCCTTTGTCGAGCTTTCGGACGGAGGTCGTGGTGTGATTCAGGCGCTCGGCAATACGTTCGGCGATTTCAATCGGGAGCCCTATGTGAAACTGCTCGGTGACGACCGGACAGGGGCTGTTACCGATGGAGAGTGGCTGGAAATCAACGGGGATCAATGGCCCAGTATCCACCGCATTCTCGTTTACGCATTTATCTATGACGGAGTGCCGAACTGGCAAGAGACTGATGGCGTGGTGCGTTTCCTAGTACCAAACCAGCCCGAGGTTGAAGTCCAGATGAATGAGTATGGCTCGCGTGACAGCATGTGTGCAGTAGCTGAACTTATTAACGAGAACGGCCAAATCTGCTTCGAACGTAAGGTCGATTTCTTTAAGGGGCATAAATTCATGGATGAGGCATATGGGTGGGGCTTCTCGTGGACAGCGGGCCGAAAGTGAATGCTGCCTGCCGACCTTCTTTGATCATACATGACTGGGAGCCGCTATCGGCGCTTCATCTAAATTATCAGACTTGCAAATAAACTTGAGCTGGCGCGAAGATCTAAGCTTTTTACGGGATCCCCTCTCACGGTTCCTGCACGAGCACTTCGCATATTGTAAGCAATCAGCTGACCACGCTATTCAGAGGATTTGCGGCTCTTTTCCGTGTGCAATTTTCAGTCTCATGACTGCGAAGTGGAGAAATCAATGCCAATGCTTATATTTCGTATCCGAAATGGAGGTTTTTTTATTGGCCCGGAACGATGGCTCATAGACTGCGGTGGATACTTCGATTTTCGGCTTGGAGTTATTAACCGTAGGATATATAAAAATAGTATCGACACGCACTACACTATCCCGCACATTTACTTTCTTTTATTTGCTCCTGTTTTTGGTGTTATTTTTATCGCCGCGCTCACCCTGAAGCTATTATTTTGGAGCTTCCATCGATTTCTGCGTTTCTTTCTGCGGCGATGAGGGTGACATCACAATTCTTTACCGAGACGCGGCTAATCTTTCGCAATTCCAGCGCTCTGTTGCTGGAGAGATATGTCGTCTAGGCTATAATCCATTATGCCAGCTCAAGCTACCCTGACAACCGCAAGCGTTTCTATTGCGCAAGCTAGTATGGAAACCGGATTGCTATACCTTACGTGACCCCGTCTGTCAGGGATGTTGTCCGCTGCTCTACTTTTCCTCTATTTCTCAGGTGGGCGGGATAGGATGATGACTTGGGCTATTCACTGGAACGAAAAACGGCTGTGCTGAAGCGGATGCTGCCGCCGAACAGCAGTAAGGCTACGGCGGGAGCCGTCTGACTTCGTCTACGATCCGATGATAAGTCCGACCTTATGTCCGATTTCATTCACCGCCCTCAAATCGAAGTTCTCTCCGCGGCCGATGGCGTTCGCCGTCGGCGATGGTCGGATAAGGACAAGCTCCGGATTGTCGAGGAAAGTTTTGTCGGCCACCGGCAAGTTTCGGCCACGGCGCGGCGGCATGGCATTTGCCGATCGCTGTTGACGATCTGGCGTCGGCAGTATCGAAACGGTGAGCTTGGTGCGGCCCGCCCGGTATCCTTCGCCCCGGTGACCGTGACGCAGGATGTCCCGACTTCTCGGCCCGGGCCGGTTGATCCCCCTGATCCCTCACGGACCTCTCAGGTGGAGATTGCCCTGCCAAATGGCCGTCGGCTTATCGTGGCCCCCGGTATTGAGATGGGAGCACTTGCCCGGATCCTGTCAGTGGTGGACGAGCAATGATCGCGTTTCCGGCGGGCACGAAGGTGTGGATTGCGGGCGGGGTGACGGATATGCGGCGCGGTATGAATACCCTTGCGCTGGCGGTTCAGCAGGGTCTTGGGCGCGATCCGCATGGTGGCGAAATCTTCTGCTTTCGTGGCCGAAAGGGCGATCTGGTGAAACTGCTTTGGCATGATGGGGTCGGCATGTCGCTCTACACAAAGCGGCTGGAGGCGGGAAAGTTCATCTGGCCGGTGAGCCAGGATGGAACCGCTGTTTCGATATCTGCGGCGCAGCTGGCCTATCTTCTCGAAGGGATCGACTGGCGCAATCCGCGCTGGACGCAACGCCCTGCAAAGGCTGGATAATTCACGCTGAAGCGCCTGTTTTTACTGGCGATCTGGGGCATCTGTGGTAGTCTTCTGCCATGTCAGACACCGCTTCCGAGATCGCCAGATTGCGCACTGAACTGGCCGCGCAAACAGCCCGTGCGCAGGCCGCTGAACGCGACCTGGTGCAGGCGCGCGCCCTGGCATCCTGCACCGAGGCGATGGTCAAGGAACTGAAGCTGGAGATCGCCAAGCTGCGCCGCGACAAATACGGCATCTCCTCCGAACGCCGCGCGCGGCTGATCGATCAGCTGGAATTGCAGATCGAAGACCTGGAAGCCACGGCGACCGAGGATGCGCTGGCCGCTGAACAGGCGGCGCAGGACGACAAGACCAGCACCGTGGGCACCTTCACGCGGCGCAAGCCCGTGCGCAAACCCTTCCCCGACCATCTGCCGCGCGAGCGTGTGGTGGTCGAGGCCCCGACCAACTGCACCTGCTGTGGTTCCGACGGCATCGTGAAGATGGGCGAGGATATCACCGAGACGCTGGAGGTCATTCCCCGCCAGTGGAAGGTGATCCAGACGGTGCGCGAGAAGTTCACCTGCCGGACTTGCGAGAAGATCAGCCAGCCGCCAGCGCCGTTTCATGTCATCCCGCGTGGCTGGGCCGGGCCCAGCCTGATCGCCATGGTGGCCTTCGACAAATACGGCCAGCATCAGCCGCTGAACCGCCAATCCGAGCGCATTGCGCGCGAGGGTATTGATCTCAGCCTCTCCACTCTCGCCGATCTGATCGGTCATGCCTGCGTGGCGCTGACCCCGATCCATGAGCTGATCGAACGCCATGTGCTGGAAAGCGCGCGCCTGCATGGCGATGACACGACGGTACCGCTTCTGGCGCGTGGCGGCACCAAAACAGCACGGCTGTGGACCTATGTGCGTGATGACCGGCCATGGGGTGGCCGCGCGCCACCCGCCGCCTTGTTCAAGTTCTCGCGGGATCGCCAGATGATCCACCCCAACAAGCATCTCGCGGGGTGGCAGGGTGTTCTGCAGGCTGATGCCTATAGCGGCTACAACGACCTCTATCTGGACGACCGCAGCCCCGGCCCTGCGCGCAGCGCGCTCTGCTGGAGCCACGCGCGGCGCAAGTTCTTCGAGCTGGCCGATATCGCGGGCAACGTGCGCAAGAACAAGCCAGCACATGATATCTCACCCGTCGCTCTGGAGGCCGTGAATCGGATCGACGCGATCTTCGATATCGAGCGCGAAATCAATGGCATGGACGCAGATGCCCGCCGTGCCGTGCGGCAGGAGCGATCCCGACCGCTGGTCGAGGAACTGCGCACCTGGCTGCTGGAAGAGCGCGCCAGACTGTCGAAGCACAACAGCGTCGCAAAGGCCATCGATTACATGATGCCTCCCAAAGGTGACCGATGGGATGCCTTCACCGCTTTCCTGGAGGATGGACGCATCTGCCTGACCAACAATGCCGCCGAACGCGCCCTCCGAGGGATCGCATTGGGACGAAAGTCGTGGCTTTTTGCCGGATCAGAGCGCGGCGGCGACAGGGCGGCCTTCATGTATACCCTGATCGTCAGCTGCAAGATGAATGACATTGACCCGCAAGCCTGGATGGCAGATGTCCTGGCGCGCTTGCCAGACATCACCGTGTCACGCTTGCCTGAATTGCTCCCATGGAACTGGAAGGTCGAGCAGGAAGCAGTCAAGGCCGCGTGACCGCGTCCCTCGCCGGATGCTTACGAACAGCATGACCATTCGGCAATTGTCGCAGGAGGAAGGCATCTCGGAGGCGACGCTTTATGACTGGCGCGCTAAGGCGCGGCGCAAAGGGCAGCTTCTGCCCGATGCCGATGCTGGGCCCGAGGGATGGTCGTCGGGTGACAAGTTCGCGGCGGTGCTCGAAACCGCTGCCTTGAACGAGGCTGATCTGGCCGAATACTGCCGCAAGCGCGGGCTTTTTCCCGAGCAGATCAAGACATGGCGCATGGCTTGCGAGCAGGCGAACGACTGGGAGCGCAGCAGTACGGCCCGGATCGGCCAGGCGACGAAAGATGACAAGAAGCGGGTCAAGAACCTGGAGCGGGAGCTGGCCCGCAAGGACCGTGCATTGGCCGAAACCGCAGCGCTTCTGGTTCTCAGAAAAAAGGCGGCAGCGATCTGGGGGGGCGACGAGGACGCATGATCAGCACCTCAGATCGCGAAACCGCCGTTGTTCTGATCGACAAGGCCGTTACCGCTGGCGCATGCCGCATCAAAGCCTGTGCGGAGTTGGAGCTCAGTGAGCGCACCTTCAGGCGGTGGACCAAAGACGGTCAGGTTCACGCCGATCAGCGCCCCCTCGTGCCGCGCCCGGAGCCGGCCAACAAGCTGAGCGAAGCTGAACGCGCGACCGTGCTGGATACCTGCAATTCCGAAGAATTTGGTAGTCTGCCGCCGAGCCAGATCGTGCCGAAACTGGCCGACCAGGGGCGGTATCTGGCGTCGGAGTCCAGCTTCTACCGCATCTTGCGGGCGGATGGGCAGCAGCATCACCGGGGCCGGGCCAAGCCGCCGGCCCGGAGCAAACCACCCGCCAGTTACAAGGCCTGCGCGCCCTGCGAGGTCTGGACCTGGGACATCACCTGGATGCCGGGGCCCGTCGTCGGCATGTTCTTCTACCTCTACCTGATCGTGGACATCTTCAGCCGCAAGATCGTGGGCTGGGAGGTCCATGAGCGCGAGAGCGCGGATCTGGCGGCGACCCTGATCCGGCAGGCGGTGCTGGCCGAGGGCGGCATCACGCGCCCGCTGGTGCTGCACGCCGACAACGGCAGCCCGATGAAGGGCGCGACGATGAAAACGACCATGGAGAAACTGGGCATCACCGCGTCCTATAGCCGCCCGCGCGTCAGCAACGACAACCCGTTCTCCGAAGCGCTGTTCCGCACCTGCAAATACCGCCCCGACTGGCCGACCAAGGGCTTTGCCACGAAGGCCGATGCGCAGGCCTGGGTGAAATCCTTCGCCAACTGGTATAACGGCGTGCACCTGCACAGCGCCATCCGCTTCGTCACGCCAGATGCGCGCCACGCCGGGCTCGATCGCGCAACGCTCGCCAGCCGCGCCATTCTCTACGCAAATGCCCGCGCGCAAAATCCGGAACGCTGGTCAGGCAAAACCCGCAACTGGCAACCCGCCGGACCCGTCTGGCTCAACCCCGAAACCGAAATCAGCGCCCCTGAAATCAGAGACGCCGCTTGAAAGCGGCGGACAACTTCTTTGACAAACACCGGTGATGCATCACAAAAAGCACAGTCACCGGGGCCGCTGTCCTGACATGTAGCCGACTTACATCATCCGATACTTTCAATTTCTCGGCCGGAGTGGCTCTTAATTAAGGCGAGGGCGTC
>Ga0307978_1000914_pt1 | contig 23287 bp, 21 predicted proteins | sample OrgLakmetage1056_FD_203151 | JGI IMG/M metagenome (GOLD analysis project Ga0307978, IMG submission 203151) | Saline water microbial communities from Organic Lake, Antarctica - #1056 | ecosystem: Environmental > Aquatic > Non-marine Saline and Alkaline > Saline | place: Antarctica: Organic Lake...
CAACATTTCTCGTCGCGCTGAGAGACTCATTATCTGTTCCATTACTCACCCCAAAATTACAGACGCTAGTTTGATTTTAGGTGAGTCAACGGCATTCAGTTAGTTAGTTTATTAATGAGTCAATGCGCCGGACAGGATAGTTGACGCCGAACACATAGCATTTTTTAGTTGGTTTTCCGGGGCTGCACTTTCTCCGCGTCGTGCGAATTTCGGTTCTGACACTGATAATCGTATCGAGCCCTTTTGAAGAGCCCTTACCCGATACTTTCACATTATGCCCTTTGTTTTTGGTGAACTTTTAATAAGCTGGCTCGCATTCTGTCATTTCTACATTGTTATTCGCTATGAGATTTTGATGTAGCAATAGTTAAATTATGAGCTTGCCAAGGCTCAACGACACTCAGTGTCGCATCAGCCCTGTAAAGTGAAATCAAACTAAAATGCATCTTGAGAAATGATGCAAATAAAGCTAAGTTTAACGTAATAAACTGCATCATTGAGAATACTGCATGAGTCTGTCGATCAACGAAAGTGATTACCTCAAGAGTTTGGCCGATATTCACCCAGGTTATCCGTTCCGCGGCAGTCTCCCCTTAAGTGCCGAAGGCGAGGTGTTTGTCGTGCAGTTCCGTCACACCGTCGTAGGTAAACGTTTAGACGATGCCCGCGGGGAACATTTGGATCGCGCAACCCTCACTGGCCGGAAACAACCCACATACCTTCGGCCTGGTGATATTCTTTTCATGGCCAAGGGGGTCCGAAACGACGCAGCGTTGATAGGAGATGTGCCCCCCAATACAGTGTGCACGCCGAACTTCTATCACATCCGCCTCAAGCCGGTATGCGAAAACCTGACCTCGGCCTTCCTCGCCTGGCAACTCAATCACCTAGATGCTCAGCGTTACTTTGCTATGTGCGCCCAAGGTTCATCTGCGTTCAGTATCACCAAGTCCCAGCTGGAGAATCTGCCAATCACCATCCCACCCATCGAGCAGCAAAGGATCATGGTCAATTTGGCGGATGCGGCAACCAGAGAACAACAGTTATTGAACAAACTGATCGAAAACAGGCAGCGGATGATCAACGCCGCTGGCCACCACATTCTTCATCCTTATGAAACCAAAGAGCACTGATATGGACAACGAAGACATAAAGCAAGAACAGATCAATAAAGCGGTCTGGAACGCCTGTGACACCTTCCGGGGAACGGTTGATCCAAGCATCTACAAGGATTACGTCCTGACCATGCTGTTCGTGAAATACCTGTCAGACGTTTGGCAGGATCACTACGACAAGTATCAGTCCGAGTTCGGCGACAGCCCTGAGTTGATCGAAGAACTGATGAAGAACGAGCGCTTCGTGCTGCCTCGGAATGCCGGCTTTTATGCCCTACATGATCAGCGTCACGAGCCGGGCAACGGTGAGCGCATCGACAAGGCCCTGCACGCCATTGAAGAGGCCAACATTGTTAAGCTGGCTGACGTGTTCCAGGACATCAGCTTCAACTCGAATAAACTGGGCGACGAAAAACAGAAGAATGAGATCCTGCGGCACATTCTGGAAGACTTCGCACGGCCTGACCTGAACCTGCGCCCGAGTCGTATCGGGAAGCTGGACGTAATAGGCAACGCCTACGAGTTCCTGATTAAGAACTTCGCGGCTACTTCCGGCAAGAAAGCTGGTGAGTTCTATACCCCACCGGAAGTCTCCGAGCTGATGGCCGAGATCGTTGGACCCAAGGAAGGTGACGAAATCTGCGATCCGGCCTGTGGTTCCGCTTCCCTGTTGTTGAAGTGCGCCAACCAGATTCGCAAGGGCCACGACGGATCAAAGAACTTTGCCCTGTTCGGTCAGGAAGCCATCGGTAGTACCTGGGCGCTGGCGAAGATGAACATGTTCCTGCACGGTATCGACAACCACAAGCTGGAATGGGGCGATACCATCCGAAACCCTTTAATGCTGGATGAAAACGGTGGCCTGAGGCACTTCGACATTGTGGTGGCCAACCCTCCTTTCTCGCTGGAAAAGTGGGGTGTTGAAGGTGCTGAGAGTGACCCCTACGGACGTTTCCGTCGCGGGCTGCCTCCCAAGAGCAAGGGTGACTACGCCTTTATCCTGCACATGATCGAGACAATGAAGCCGAAGACCGGCCGCATGGCCGTGGTTGTTCCCCACGGTGTTCTATTCCGGGGCTCCAGTGAAGGTAGAATCCGGCAGAAGCTGATCGAGGAAAACCTGCTGGATGCCGTGATCGGCCTGCCCGAGAAGTTGTTCTACGGCACGGGCATTCCGGCCGCCATTCTGGTTTTCCGCAAGGACAAGGCCGACGCTAACGTCCTGTTCATCGACGCCAGTCGGGAGTTCAAATCCGGCAAGAACCAGAATCAGTTGTCCGATGAATCCATCGCCAAAGTGATCGAAACCTACAAACAGCGCAAAATGTCAGATAAATACTCCTACCTGGCCAACCTAGTGGAGATTCAGGAAAACGACTTCAACCTCAATATTCCCCGTTACGTGGACACCTTTGAGGAAGAGGAAGAGATCGACTTGATGGCTGTGCAAGCAGAGCGGATGGAGATTGAGGCGGAGATTGCGAAGCTGAACGAGCAGATGGACGGTTATTTGAAGGAGTTGGGTTATGGTGCCTGATGGATGGGGGAAAGGTACATTTGCGGAGGGAATAGATCTGATTTCTGGCCAGCATGTAGAAGCTCAGTATGTAAATGAGGTCGGAGAGGGGTGCTCCTATCTTACCGGTCCAGCAGATTTTACGAACGGGAAAATCATCGTAACGAAGTATACCGATCAAGGTAAAAAGTTTAGCCAAAACGGTGACATCCTGATTACCGTGAAAGGTTCAGGAACCGGTAAAGTTATCAAATCCAATGGCAGCTATGCTATAAGCCGCCAATTGATGGCCATTCGCCCTACTAGTTTCGATGCGAGATTTACTTACTACAGCGTGGTTTCAAGCTTAAATCGTTACGAAGGTGCAGCAGCCGGCCTTATTCCAGGAATATCGAGAGAGGATGTCTTAGGCACTCCTCTTCTGATACCTCCTATGCCCGAACAAAGAAAAATTGCCCAGGTCCTCTCCATCTGGGATCAGGCCATCACCGCCACCGTGCGTCTGCTTGAGAAAAGCCAGCAGCGCAAAAAAGGGTTGATGCAGCAACTGCTGACCGGGATGAAGCGGTTGCCGGGGTTTGAGGGGGAGTGGAAGAAAACAAAACTGGATTCTATGATTCAAGAAGTTAAAAAAGAAAAAGTGGATCAGCCGTCAGCGATAGAGTTACTTACAGTGAAGCTGCACTACAAGGGTATTGTACCTTCAGGTAAATTTCCCACTCCGACATCGAACGGCAGACCGTATTATCGCCGAGCTGCTGGAGAGCTAATCATTGGTCGCCAAAATATTCATAATGGTGGAGTGGGCATTGTGCCTGATAAGTGCAATGGTTTGATTGCGTCAAATGCAATATCAAGCTATGAGCCGGCCGACTCTGCTGATATCAATTTTATTCGGTATTTTATGAGCACCGATCGCTTTAGATTCATAGTCGATAATTTATCCGGTGGCACAGGCCAAAAAGAATTAAGCTCTCGTGAACTTTTAAAAATCGCAGTTAAAATGCCTTCTGAAAATGAGCAAAAAGCTATTGCTGAAGTTTTAGCTACATCAGACGCCGAAATTCAATCCATTCAACACCTTTTAAGCGGTTTAAAACAAGAAAAGAAGGCCCTGATGCAGCAGCTTCTGACTGGCAAGCGACGGGTAAAAGTGGAGGCGGCATGAACACCACACCTCAAGGGAATGAGCAGCATTCCAGTCACATCCCTGCCATTGCCACGCTGATTAACCTTGGCTGGATTTTTCTGCCGGCTGCGGAGTGTCAGGCACTGCGAGGCAATCAGCGGGAAGTAGTGATGAAGCCTGTTCTGGAGCAGGTGCTACGCCGGCGCCGGTTTGAGTTCAAAGGAGAAGAATACCCACTCTCCGATCAGGCCATCGACCAAATCGTTCGGGAAATCACCACGCCGTCCATGGCCCAGGGCCTGATGGACGCTAACCAGTCTGTTTACGACATGCTGGCCTTAGGTATCACCGTGACGGAGTTTGTCGGTGGCAAGAAGGCCCAGCCCACAATTCATCTGATTGACTGGGAGAACCTGGATAACAACGAGTTCCATGTCACTGAAGAGATGGATGTGTTGTCCGCCCAAGGCACCCACACCCGTCGGCCCGATGTGGTGGCGTTTGTGAACGGCATCCCTTTGGCGGTGATTGAGGCCAAGCGAGCCGCTTCCGGCAACCCCAACAAAAACATGGTGGAGGAAGGCATTAGCCAGAACCTCCGCAATCAGAGAAACGACGAAATTCCCTACCTGTTCGCCTTTGCCCAGCTGCTGTTTTCCATCAGTCGCAATGATGGCCGGTACGGCACCACCCATACGCCAACCAAATTCTGGTCGAAGTGGAAGGACGAGGAGTTCGACGACGCTCATATCCAGGGGATCAAGAACCGCTCTTTGTCGGCGTCGGACAAGAACGCCCTGTTCCAGGACAAGCCACCGAAGATCCGCGCCTACTTTGAGCAGCTCTGGTCAAAGACTGTGCAAACGACTGAACAAGACAAACTACTGGTCGGCCTGCTGGATAAACACCGTTTTTTGGAGTTTCTCCGGTTCTTTATCTTGTTCGATCGCAAGATAGGCAAAATCGCGGCCCGTTACCCGCAGGTCTTCGGCATCAAAGCATTACTGGAGCGCATCTCTGGCTTCAAACCCAACGGTGAGCGCCGGGGCGGCGTCCTCTGGCACACCACCGGCTCTGGAAAGTCCTTCACCATGGTCTATCTGTGCCGGGCTCTGCTAATGAATGATGATCTGAAGAACTGTCGGGTCATTGTGGTCACTGACCGGGTAGACCTGGAAAAGCAGCTTTCCAAAACCTTCCTGACCGGCGGCGCCTTTGGCAGCGACATCGCCGGCAAGAAAAGCGGCGACTCCCTGGCGAAGACTCGCTCCGGAAAACAGCTGGCCGAGCGTATTGGTCGCGGCAGCGAACGCATTATCTTCACCATCATCAACAAGTTCGCGTCAGCCGCTAAACAGCCGGAGTGCTACAACCCGTCCGAGAACATCATCGTCATCGTCGATGAAGGACACCGGAGCCAGGGTGGTGAAAATCATCAAAGAATGCGCCAGGCTCTGCCCAATGCGTCGTTCAATGCTTTCACCGGCACCCCCCTGCTGAAGAACGAGAAAAGCGAAACCGCTGAGAAGTTTGGCTCCATCATCCACTCGTACACCATGAAGCGGGCGGTGGAAGACGGCACGATTACACCGTTGCTCTACGAAGAACGGAAACCCTTACTGGAGGTGAACCAGAAGGCCGTCGACACTTGGTTTGATAAGGTGACTGCGGCTCTATCAGATCAGCAGAAAGACGACCTCAAACGCAAGTACGCCAAACAGGGCCAGATCTACACGGCGAACGACCGTATTAGGGTCAACGCTTTCGATATCAGCGTGCATTTCAGCGAGAACTACAAGAAGGCGGGATTAGAGCTCAAGGGGCAATTGGCTACTGACAGTAAGCTCAGCGCAATCCGATACAAACAAGCCTTGGACTCTCTTGGCCTGGTCACCAGTGCCGTTGTAATTTCCCCCCCGGATACCCGTGAAGGAAATACCGATGTCGATGAAACCAACCTGCCGCTGGTGCAGGACTGGTGGAAGAAAAACGTCACCGGGGATCCTCAGGATTACGAGAAGGACATTATTGAAGACTTTGGCACCGATGGGCCGCCGGATATCCTCATCGTTGTCGACAAACTCCTGACGGGCTTCGACGAACCTCGCAACGCGGTGCTCTACATTGATAAACAGCTGAAGGGGCATAACCTGATCCAAGCCATTGCCCGGGTGAACCGACTGCATCCACAAAAGAATTTCGGCTATCTGATCGACTACCGGGGCATTCTTAAAGAGCTCGATACCGCCATCCGGGACTACCAAAACTTTGAAGACCAAACCCAAGGCGGTTTTGCCATCGAGGACATCGAAGGCCTGTATTCCAACGTGGACACCGAATATAAGAAGCTGCCTCCTCTACATGACAAACTCTGGGGCTTCTTCGGACACATCGATAACAAGCTGGATCCGGAACCCTACCGTCAGGTTTTCATGCCCAAATACGAGTCGGACCCGGACGGTTTGGAAGTGGATACCCGTCAGGCGCTGCGCGAAGACTTCTATGAGGCTATCACCGAATTTGGTATGTGCCTCAAAACGGCACTTTCTACCCAAAGCTTTTTCGAGGATAAGGCCTTCACCGAAGCCGACATTCGACGGTATAAAGCGGACCTGAAGTGGTTCTCCGACCTGCGTAAGACGGTTCGAATGGATGCACAGGAAACCGTGGATTATTCCCAATACGAGGGTCAAATCCGGGATCTAATCGACCGGTACGTGACCGGTGTTGACGTTGCCCCCGGGGATGAGCCGATACTCATCGATTCAGTGGACAACAATCCAGATAACTGGAGCGATGAGAAGACAAAAAACGAAACCGACAAAATCAAGACCCGAACGAAGAAGACCATCGAGGAGAAGCTTGGCGACGACCCGTACGCCAAGCAGGTGTTCTCGGCACTGCTGAAAGAAGCCATCGAAAAAGCCGAGTCCATGTTCGACTTCAAGGCTAAGTTCAAGCTGTTCAGCGACCTAGAAGCCATGGTCGAAGAGCGAAATGTGCCCGATCTTCCCACCGATGCGTTTCAGGGCAACAAACACGCCCAAGCCTACTACGGTGCCTTCAAGCTAATGCTAGGAGATGATTTCGCAGTATTGGAGGCGGATAAGGGTGAGCAATTGATTGAGGAGGCCTTCGAGATCGACAAAGTGGTGAACCGGGCGGTGGCCGAAAACTCCCTGAACCCTGCGGGTATCGAACAGGATGTTCGCAAGTCGTTATTACCCCGTTTGTTCTCTCTGGTCGGGCTGGATAAAGCCAAAGAAATATTGGATGAAGTGGTGCAGATTCTCCGCAACGGGGGAGCGAAGTGATGACCTCTGTGGCGTCGGTGCCCGAAGACAAGCCGCGTGAACACCTGGCCAGGTACGGTGGCAGGGAGTTTCGATATCAACTGTGCTACCTACTAGGCCATACCAAGGCAACCATTAAGGTGCATGTGCACCCCAACGGGAAGGTTCAGGTTGATGCGCCGGAAACAGCCCCGCTTTCCGAGATCAAATCTGCGGTGCAGCGCCGGGCCCGCTGGGTACTAAAGCACTTGGATGGCATCGAAGAGCGCAATCGCTATGTCCTACCGCGACAATGGGTAAGCGGTGAAAGCATGCTGTACCTGGGCCGGAGATATGTGCTGAAAGTCATCCCTGATCCGGAAAAGCCAAGGATGAGCTGCAAGCTCATTGGCGGCCAACTGCGGGTGCAAGGGAACAAGATAACCCCAGAACGAATACAGATAGCGGTTCGTCAGTGGTACCGGAACCGGGCCGAGGAGGTGTTCCAACGTCGATTGGACCTGATGGTCAACACACTGCCGTGGACAACGACGGCGCCAGCTTGGCGAATGCTGGAAATGCAAACACAGTGGGGCAGTTGCTCACCGGAAGGTACGGTGCTTCTAAATCCACACCTTATCAAAGCGCATACGAAGGCAATTGATTACGTGCTGCTGCATGAGTTGTGTCATCTGGTGGAGCACAATCACAGCCCGCGCTTCTACGGGCTATTAGATCGGTTTATGCCGGAGTGGCGAGTTGTTAAAAACAGCTTGGACAACCAAGTAGAGTCAATTCTGACTTCTTCCTCGGATGTGGTTTAGCAAACGCTTTCGATCAGTTGCGTCATTTTCAGAAGGAGGTTGCACGAACTCTCAGTAGTCAGCAGCACTGTGTGCTCAAGCGTTCATCTAACGGTGATGACCCACCATATTGAGTTCAAATATTAATGCCCGCTCAATTTTGGCCACATCAAGCGTCACAATAGAGTACACCCATAGGGGATGGTGCAGTGTGACACCTAAAGTCGTCACTATAGGGTGTAAAATGTATTTTGTTACAGTATCATTATCGAAAACACCCTAATGTGACATAAACACTATGCCCCGTATCGGATATGCACGTGTTAGCAGTGCCAGCCAGGATCTGGATATTCAAATCGGAAAACTGACAGACGCGGGTTGCGAAGTGATCCGATCCGAAACGGTATCTGGTGCTTCGCGCGATGGGCGCACCGAGCTGGAGACTGTGCTTGAGTTCTTGCGCCGTGATGATGAGCTCGTCGTTCATCGCCTTGACCGTCTTGGTCGTTCTACCCGTGACGTACTGAATTTAGTCCATGAGCTGGATACTCGGGGTGCTTCATTGCGAATTCTTGAGCCAGATATCACGACGAAAGGTGCAATGGGTCGAATGATGATCACGGCCCTGGGCATGGTCGCGGACATGGAACTGACGTTTATAAAAGAGAGGCAACTTGCCGGCATTGAGGCTGCAAAGCGAAAAGGAATTTATAAGGGCCGTCCAAAAATGATCGACGAAGCCGAAATCTGCAAACGGATGGCAAACGGAAGCACGAAGGCCCAGATTGCCAGGGACATGGGTGTATCACGAATGACGGTTTACCGTGCCTTACAAAAACTGCCGTCTACTAAGGGTGAGTCAGCCTAAGGTTTCCAAAGTTGCAAACCATCTCTGAGAGAGAGCGAGGTGCAAACCAGTCCGCCGTGATTTTTCGATCAGATGGTTGGTTTTTCAGGGGATCGGCGAAAACCGGTTTTTACTGGCACCACATTATGCAACTTGGTTAACTGGAATGGTGAAGGAGGCTCTACAGGCACTTGCGTTGAACTGAGAATATGCGGGTAATTTGTAGCTACATTGATGCTACAAATAACGAGAGGTATTCATGAGTTCTGACTCTGTGGTGCGTGCCCGAACCGGAACACACGCCGATTTGTTTCAGGAATAGCTCAGCCCTGATGCGTCGTCATCGCATAAGCATCGCTACCACTTTCCGTTCACCGTAACCGCGATTATGCGTAGTGGTTTACAAACCCCGGGTCTAATGAGCATTCATCTGCTACCACTCTAAGTCAATGAGCGCATTCTCCTTGGCCATTGTGAGCGCAACCTGAAAAGGGAGTCGCCTTGAAGTTACCAAGGCAAACCATATTCTGCATGGGCTTTAGCTGCTGCTTGCGTTGCCTGGTGCGCAGGAGTGGGCAATCTTCTCAAGGGCAGCCCGAATGGCAACCGGAATGGGTGTTGAGGTATTTTCGGTACGGTTCACGAATACGTGCACCAATTGCCCAATGGCAGCGGCGTTAGGTTCCCCTTCGCCGAAAATGGCGACCTCATAGGTCACCGACTTGCTGCCCACCTTGCTCACACGAAGTCCCACTTCAATCGCATCGGGATAGGCGATGGGTTTTTTGAACTGACAGTTTGAACTGACGATAAAGCCAACCACCGGCGCGTTATGAATATCTAGCCCGCCCTCTTCAATGAGGTAACGGTTGATGGCGGAATCAAAGTAGGAATAGTAGGTCACATTGTTCACATGGCCATATATGTCGTTGTCCATCCATCGAGTGGTGATCGGATAAAAAACCGAAAAATTTGCGCGGTCCAAGGCATTACTCCCTGTGTCAATCATTGAATAGAATTACCTGCCGAATGGCCTTGCCGGCGGCCAGTGCTTCAAAGCCCTCGTTGATCTGCTCCAGCTGGAGCGTGGCGCTTAGCAGCTTGTCCACCGGGAGCTTGCCCTTGCGGAACAGGCTGACATAGCGAGCAACGTCCCGAACTGGCACGCAGCTGCCGACGTAACTGCCTTTCAGGGTGCGCTCCTCTGACACTAGGCTAACCTGCTGGATCGCAACTTTTTTGTCTGGATGAGCTAGGCCACCGGTAACTGTGGTTCCACCCCGGCGTGTGACCTGATAAGCAAATTCCAGAGCTTTTTCCGAGCCAGCCATTTCGATGGCACAATCGACGCCGCCATTGGTGAGTGCTTTGATGGTATTCACGCAGTCGTCTTCGGCTGAGTTAAATGTGTGGCTGGCTCCGAGTTCTTTTGCCAGAGCTAGTTTGCTATCGTCCAGATCGATGGCAATGATCTCACCAGCACCAGCCACCAGAGCGCCAAGAACACTATTTAGTCCTACGCCACCAAGTCCGATCACAGCCACCGTTTGCCCGGCTTTGATGTCGGCGGAGTTGATGACTGCACCCACACCGGTCAGTACCGCACAACCGAACAGGGCAGCGTGGTGAAAGGGCAACGACTCATCGACTTTTATCAGCGAATTCCTTGATACCACCGCATGATCGGCAAAGGCAGAAACGCCGAGATGATGATTAATGGGTGTGCCGTCTGTTCGGTGCATGCGATGAGAGCCGCCGATCAATGTGCCGGCGTTATTGGCTTTGGCAGCCGGCTCACATAACGCCGGCCGGCCCTCGGCGCAGGGTGCGCAATGGCCGCAGCTTGGCACGAATACGGTGATCACATGATCTCCTCGCTTCAGATCATGAACACCGTTACCTACAGCTTTCACAACTCCCGCTGCTTCGTGGCCCAGTGTCATAGGTACCGGGCGGGGCCTGTTTCCATCAATCACAGACAGGTCCGAATGGCAAATACCTGCAGCTTTGATCTGCACCAGCACCTCGTGATCGCCGGGTGGGTCAAGAATCAGCTCTTCAATGACCATGGGCTGAGTATCGCTATAAGGCCGCTGAACGCCGATGGCTTGGAGGACGGCTGCGCGGATTTTCATTGATCTTCTCCCTTTGTTTGGTGCTTGTTCGGGATGTACGCACGCTACTAAAAATCTGATGGGTTAAGACGATAGGATTGGAACCTATGTCTTTTGCCTCTGAGAAAGCTGCGTCGATGTCTTTTTGGCCGACTGTAACGCGCGATTTCCTTGTTGTGGCCACCGCGCCAGAAGCTCGATGATCGAGTGTTAAGCTCCTGACTTCATGACATTTCCTGTAAAGCTTTGGAGTCCACAAGCGGGTGTTGGCGACTCGTTTGTCCGGTCAGCGTACGTTCGAAGAGTTCTAGAAATTCGTCAGCTACTTCGTCGGCTGTTTTGCGACCGTCGTCGCGATACCAGAGCGGCATCCAGTTGAGAGCGCCCAGTGTGTAAAGTGTAGCAAGCCGGGCGTCGCACGCGCCGATGGTGCCATCGGCGATTCCTTCTTGAATAATTTCCACCGTCGCATTCGATATTTTTGCGCGCCGCTCGATCACACGACCCTTTTCTGGATTTTTAAGCGAGTCGACGTCCACCAGCACCGGACAGGTGCCAAATTCGCCGAAAATACCCTGCATATACCGTTTGCAGTAAATCAAAAACTTCTCAAGACCAGTAGAGCCTGTCGCGTGCGCGAGCCGCAATGCTTCTTCGCCGTGGTTCATGGCGTGCATGTGGAGTTCGAAAAGGATCTGCTGTTTGTTCTTGAAGTACCGATAGAGAGTTGGTTTGGTGATCTGCAGCGCCTCCGCCACGTTATCCATTGAAGTGTTCGCGTAGCCCCCGCGGTTAAACGCAGACGCCGCGACGCTCAGAACGGCATCACGCTTGCTCTCTCGCACGAGCTCCCGGTCGAAGGGTGACCGGCCTGCTTTCTTTTGAGCGAGTTGTCGTTCTGTTTTCTGTTTTATATTCATGCCTACAGTCCTATGAGCCACTCTAGGTTTAACCGAAAAATGTCTCTGTGAGCTTTTCTTGCCATTCGATACTCTCCAGTGCTAACTTCTTACTGACAAGTATAACAACTTACTAACGAGTATAAAACAATGAACCTTGCCTTAACGTTACTGACGGTTGCGAGGCGACTTCCTAACCATCCGGCTGTAACAGAGGCCGACTCCACTCTTACTTATAAAGAATTAGCTGCGCGGGTTTTGGCCATAGCAGGAAGTCTCCGTGAGAGAGGCTTTTCACCCGGCGACCGGATCGTGGTGTGTATGGAAAACCGCACTGAATTCTTCGAAATGCTTTACGGGATCTGGGCTGCGGGGCTATGCGCCGTTCCGGCCAATGCAAAGCTCCATCCTTTGGAAGTGCGTCACATCGTGGAGAACGCTGGCGCACGGATGTGCGTGACCAGCTCCTCCCTGGAATCAGGCTTGCGCCCTGCAATGCCCGAATGCGTTCAGGTAATCGTCGCCGGGGGCGCAGATTACCACAACCTTTTGAACGGAACGGCGGCGGGTGTTGTCGAGCGCGCTCCAGAAGATCCGGCCTGGATTTTCTACACCAGCGGCACCACCGGTCAGCCAAAAGGCGCGATCCTGTCGCACCGAGCGCTGCTCGTCATGTGTCACTGCTACTACGCCGACATCGACTACCTTGATGAGCGCGACACCAACCTGCACGCAGCGCCGCTATCTCACGCCTCTGGACTTTATGCGCTGCCTCATATCGCTCGCGGCGGCCACCAAGTCATCCTGACCGGCGGTTTCGACCCATCCCGTATCTTCGAGGCGCTGGAGAAATATGAAAACGTCACGCTGTTCGGCGCGCCTACAATGGTTTCGCGCCTCGTAAGCGCCGCCGAGACAGCGCAATTAGACACTCGAAACCTGAAGACGCTCTACTACGGTGGCGGCCCGATGTACGTCGCAGATCTGAAAACAGCTCTGTCAGTTTTTGGACCAAAACTCTATCAACTGTTCGGTCAAGGTGAGTCGCCCATGACAATCACCGGGCTTTCGAAGGCGCAACACGCCGACACGACGCACCCCCGTTACGAAGCACTCCTCGCGTCGATTGGGTTCCCACGCACAGGCGTCGAAGTGCGTGTTGTCGACGAGGACAACCGAGACCTGCCTCATGGAGAGATTGGCGAAGTCCTTACACGTAGCGACTGCATTATGCTTGGTTATTGGGGTGATCCCGATGCAACTGAGAGCGCACTGCAGGGTGGCTGGCTGCATACTGGCGACCTCGGGGCGTTGGACGAAAGTGGATTCTTGACGCTGCGAGACCGCTCCAAAGACATGATCATCTCTGGCGGCTCCAATATCTATCCGCGCGAGATTGAGGAGGTGTTGCTGCAGGAGCCGGATGTTGTGGAAGTTTCCGTGGTAGGCCGCCCGCACAAAGACTGGGGCGAGGAGGTGGTGGCTTTCGTGGTAACCAAGCCAGGAGAAGACGTGACACCGGAGCGGCTCGACGCGATCTGCCTTGAACACATCGCCCGTTTTAAACGGCCTAAGGAATATCGCTTCGTTGAGAGCCTTCCGAAAAATAATTACGGCAAAGTCCTGAAAACGGAACTGCGAAAGCGTCTTCAAGAGAATACAACGCACCAGGAGAAATCCCCATGACCCGACGTGTTAACGTCATTGGAATCGGCTCGACCCGGTTCGGCCCACAACCGGACAAAGGAATCGTGCAACTCGCCATTGAGGCAGCCGAGGCCGCCATCCGCGAAAGTGGCATCGAACGAGAGCGCATTGGCGCGCTCTACTTCGGGAATTTCATTAGTGGACCACTAACAGGCCAGGAGGTTTTGGCCGGAATCGTCGCGGACAACCTTGGTCTCCCGAATATCCCTTGCACCAAGGTGGAGGGCGCATGTGCATCGGGCGGAATCGCCTTCCGACACGCGAAGCTCGCCGTGGAGAGTGGGCAGTGCGATGCCGCTTTGGTCGTGGGTGCAGAGAAGATGACACAAGCGCCGTCGGCAACGATCACGGCGGCGCTGAACTGTGCCATGGACAATCGCAGTGACGGCGATTCAGGACTGACCTTCCCCGGTTTTTTCGGTATGGCATGGCGGCTATACGAGCAGAGATATACGCTGACGCGCGCCCAAGTATCGTCAGTCGTTCGCAAGAATAAAGCAAACGGTTTGCTCAACCCGCTTGCGCAGATGGGGCGCCTCCTAAGCGATGAGGAGATAGAGCAATCACCATTCATCTGCGATCCGATGCGTCTGTTCGACTGCTGTCCAACGTCCGATGGTGCCGCAGCTCTCGTCCTTGCTGCAGACGAACTGGTTACAACTGCCGGCGCCGTGCCCGTTCGCATACTCGCCTCGGCGCAGACACGTGGGGCCGCCCGGATTGCAGGACATCCCGATCTTTGTAGCTTTGACGCGACCGTGTCGGCCGCAAATCTTGCTTTCAAGGAGGCCAGAATCGACCGTTCGCACATTGATATCGTCGAACTCCACGACTGCTTCTCGATCGCGGAGATTCTCGACAGCGAGGATCTGGGACTCGTTCCGCGAGGCCAAGGTGCGCATTGGGCCAAAGAAGGCCGAACCGCCGTTGGTGGTGATCTTCCGATCAACCCGAGCGGTGGGCTGCTGGCCAAGGGCCATCCCGTCGGTGCTACTGGGGTCGGGCAGATCTATGAGACGGTCCTGCAACTGCGCGGCGACCATTCGAATCAGGTGAAGGACGCAGCTTTTGGGCTGACGCATAACTTGGGTGGAACCGGCGTTGCTTGCACGGTCAACATCTTTGGGAGGCACGATGCCTAAGCGAGAGACAGAAGACTGCCAAGTCAAGGCGCTGCGCTGCGAGAAGTGCGGAACGCTCGACCCCGGGCCGAGAGAGCTCTGCCCAAAATGCCATTCACCCGAGATGACGGATATTTCCGTTCCGGGTGTTGGGACATTGCTTTCCTGGACAACCATTCGGCGCCCTCCAACCGCTTTTCGCGAAGATGGGCCATACCACATCGTCGTTGTTGATCTGGACGTGAAGCTGCGGGTGACGGCACGGCTAGACGCACCATCGCCCGGAGTCTCTCCTGGCGCACGTGTCAGATGTGTCGGCACCAAAAACAATGTTCCGATTTTTCAGGAGACTGATGCATGAGCAAAGAAATTATTTTTGAGCGTGACGGCCGTGTCGCGATCATCACTATTAACCGTGCAGACAAGATGAACTCACTCGACTTCGCTGCGAACGAAGAACTGGTCGACGCTTGGCGCGAGTTCGATGCAGATGACGACTTGCAGGTCGCGGTTGTGACTGGAGCAGGCGACAAGTCATTCTGCGCTGGCGCCGATCTCAAAACTTACACCATGGATTTCGCTAATCGACCCGCCCCCGAATTTCGCTCCCGTTACACTAATGGGCTCGGCATTGGCGGCATAACTAGGGGAATGGAAATCTACAAGCCGATCGTTGCGGCCATAAATGGCTTTGCGATCTCGGGCGGTCTTGAGCTGTCCTTGGCTGCAGACATCCGCTTTTGTTCTCCGAACGCCGAGTTCGCTCTTCAAGACGTTAAATGGGGTTTTCATGCCTGCGATGGTGGCTTGATCCGGTTGCCGCAGATCGTCGGCCACGGCAATGCCATGGAAATAATTTTGTCGGGCGAGCGCATCAACGCAGAACACGCTTTGCGTATCGGACTCGTCAATCGGATCATTCCGCAGAATCAATTACTGCAGAATTCCTGCGAGTACGCGGAAATGCTAGCCAGGCGGGCACCTTTACCACAGCGGTTCGCAAAGGAAGTAATGAAGCGATCAGTAGGCCTGCCGATGGAAGAGGCTCTACGGCTGGAATCGCGATCTTTCTATGACCTCGGTGGAACCGAGGACATAGCGGAGGGTACAACTTCATTCCGTGAGAAGAGGGAGGCAAACTTCAAAGGCAGATAAATTCCACCGATATTGTATTTGCAGAGCTCCAAAAAATTAGTGGGGTCGAAGCAATCTACGATGCAAACAATAAAAAAGGAAATAGATATGAAATCAATATTGAAAGCGATAGCTATCGGGGTGGCCGCTACCCTAGGTTCGACCTCGGCGCTGGCATTAGACGTCAAAGTCGGTGTCATCCAGGGCTTAAGTGGTCCGCCGGCGATTGTAGATTTCGGCGAAAGCTATCTGCAGGGTATTCGCATGGCGCTCAAGGAATACAAGGCTGAAGGCGGTACCGCAGGTATTGAATTGGTTGTCTACGACGACGAAGCAAATCCGCAGCGAGCCGTCAGCTTCGCGCAACGCCTTATCCAAAACGATAACGTGTCGGCTGTGATGGGGACGGTCAGCAGCGGCAACGTCATGGCTTTTGCCCCGATTTTGCAACGCGCTGGCATTCCGCTCATCGCTGGCCCTTCGATCGCGACCGGCATCACAACCAAGTTTATCGACGAAGATCCGAGCTTCATCTTCCGTTGCTCAATGGTTGAGAAATTCCAGATCGACAAAATGCTCGATTGGGGTATCGCGAACTTTGACAAAATTGGCCTCCTGCATTCGACCACTGGTTACGGTACCTTTGCGGCCGACGAGATCCAGGAAGGTATGGAAGAGCGCGGCGTGAAACTGGTCGCAATTGAAGCGGCAGCGCCCGGTATCAACGACCTAACACCACAGATGATCCGCATGCGTGACGCCGGTGCAGATCTGGTGCTGAGCTTCCATGAATCCTGGGAGCTGCCGTATCGCGCTTTGCCCCGCATCGACTACAAGCCAACCTTCGCGGGCAACTGGGGCCTGTCGTCAGAAAAGGTCATCGACGTTGTTGGCCGTGACGCAATCGAGGGTACAGTGATGGGCCAGGCGCTTGACCTGAACGATCCCAAGGCTGCTGCGTTTGACGAACGGATGCGTGCGGAGTTTGGCGCAGCTTATCGCTGGCCTGTAGTGGCAGCCCTCGGCTATGACGGCGGACGCATAATGTTTAAGGCGATCGAGAATGCCGGCTCGGATGATCCAGCAGCGATCCGCAACGCTATCGAGTCGATTCAGGAGGTCGACGCGATCTCGGCGATCCCGGCCAAACCCTTCTCGGCCAACGACCACGAGTGCCTCGACCCCGAAGACGTCTTCCTCGGCGTGTGGCGTGATGGTCGCGTTGTCCGCCTCGAATAAGCTTGCTCGCTTCGGCTGATCGGCCTTGCATCGGGTTCGACCGATGCAAGGCCGATCAATTTCCCTATCAATGACCTGATCAGCGTGGACGCAGATGCTAGACACATATCTTCAGATTCTTGTTAGCGGGCTGGCTATGGGTGCAATTTATACACTCACAGCCAAGGGCCTTTTCATTGCTCACCTCGCTACGCACAAGTTGAACTTCGCCCAGGGGGACTTCCTTATGATCGGGGCTTTCCTCTCCATGTCAATGATGCTGGCCGGGATTCCGGTGCTGCTCACAGCTCTGTTGGTGCTTATCGCCATGGGCCTTCTAGGGTGGGGTCTTGAGCGGTTCGCCATTCGCCCTCTGGACCGTTTTGGTCTTGGGGGTGGGGGGGGCACCTATTCGTGGATTCTGACGACGGCAGGCGTTGGACTCATCCTGCAAAACATCGCAGAGTTGGTCTGGGGGAAATCGTCTCATTATTCGCCGCCTCTGTTCTCAGAAGGACGCGGTAACGTCATCGAGATTGCTGGAATCAACCTGTTTGCCGAGGAGATCCTCGTCATGGGTTTCGCCACAGTGGTGGTTGTCTTCTTTTATTACATGTTGTTTCGCAGTCGTTGGGGGCGCGCCGTTTACGCCGTCGCCTTCAATCCTGAGGCGGCAATGCTCTTAGGTATTGACGTTAGGCGCACGGTCGTCCTTGTCTTTGTGCTGGCGTCGCTACTCGCCGGCGTCTCGGGGATACTGATTGGCCCTTTGATCACTATTCATCCCCACATCGGTCTTACATTCACGATTAAAGCACTCGCGGTTGCGGCGATTGGAGGTTTCTCGAACCCACTCGGCATTCTGATCGGCGGCCTTTTATTCGGTGTAACGGAAGCTTTTTCCAATTATTACGACTCAGCGTTTGGTGATCTTTATCCACTTCTTTTCGTCCTAATCTTCCTCGCTTTTCGGCCCAGCGGGCTGTTTGGCGAGACACGGGCTGACGTACGTTAACTAAGGGAGGTTCGAATGAAACGTTTCGTTTACATATTGATGGCGATCGCGATCGGAGTTTTCCCGTTGGTGGTTGAGAACACCTTCTACGTATATCTCGCCCAAACTGTTGCCTTTACGTCGATAGCCGTCATCGGGCTAAATTTTCTGCTTGGCCTGTCGGGGCAGATGTCGCTCGGACAGGCAGGCTTCTATGCGATAGGCGCTTATGCCAGCGCCATTCTTGCCACCGATTATGGGTGGCCGCTCTATGCAGCAATCCCGTTCGCATTAATCGTATCGGGGATAGCCGGCGCGCTCGTCGGCTTGGTGGCTATGCGAACACGTGGACTCTACCTTGCGATGGCGACGCTGGCCTTCGGCTTTATCGTCGAGATCGTGGCTCAGCGTTGGGTCGAGCTGACTGGCGGAACGATGGGACTCATGGGCGTGCCGACCCTCGATTTCGGTAATTTCCGCATGGGACCGACTTATTTTTTCTGGGCGGTCGGCTTCGCATGGTTGTTCGTCCAAATTGGGAGTGATTACATTTTTGCGTCACGATGGGGTCGGAATCTGCTGGCTATCAAGGACAGTGAGAGCTTCGCTCGGACCGTTGGCCTGAATGTGCCGGTCTGGCGCACCGGGGTGTTTGTCCTCAGTGCCGTTCTGGCCGGTCTGGCGGGAACATTTTTCGCCCACCAGAACGGCTTTGTCAGCAGCGACGCCTTCTCAATCCAGATGACGCTCGCCCTACTGGTGGCGGTCGTAATAGGTGGTCTGGGGCGAAGCTACGGTCCGGTGCTGGGTACGGTCATCCTACTGGCAATCGACGAGGGTTCAGCCTCGTTGCACAATTTTAGTTTGATGATCTACGGCGGCATTCTCCTTCTTGTCCTTTTGGGCTTCCCAGAAGGCGCGACAGGCGTTATCCGCAAGCTAGTGCCGTCGGGACTGCGCCGTGCGCTCCTGGTGGCGCCAAGTTTGCCCGTGGCTGCGCCTCTTGAAGAGGTGTTTTCCCAAAAGCGACGCGGCGAATCCGTCGGCCTGTCGGTGGAGGCTATTTCCAAGTCTTATTCGGGCATCCTTGCTGCACAAAACGTCAATCTGTCTGTCGCTCCCGGGACGGTCCACGCTCTGATCGGGCCGAATGGCGCGGGCAAGTCGACTGTGATTAATGTGATTGCGGGGCTTTACGACGCCGACAGCGGACGGATTCGGATTGGTGATACTGACCTTACTAAGCTCCCGGCGCACAAACGGGCGCGACTTGGCCTTGCGCGGACATTCCAAAACCTTCAGTTGATTGGAAGTCTTCCGGTGCTCGACAATGTGCTTCTTGGGATGGAATGTGACGCCCAACATACCGGCGGCTTCTTGCGTTGGCTGATCGATCCTAATCATGAGCGTGCTGTGCGCGGGCAAGCGATGTCTATTTTACAGTTATTTGGCATCGAAGAGTTTGCAGGTCACTATCCTGATGATCTGTCCTACGGTCACCGCAAGCTGGTGGAGTTGGCGCGTGCCGTCGCCCAACACCCGAAGGTGATGTTGCTCGATGAGCCAGTCGCCGGGATCAATACCCAAGAGGTGAAGGAGATCGGGCAGGGGATTCTGATGCTGCGCGAGTTAGGCATCACCGTGCTGTTGGTGGAGCACAATATGGAATTTGTTATGCGCGTATCGGATCGCATTACTGTACTCGACTATGGCCAAGTGATCGCCGATGGCGTTCCGGCCGAAGTTAGAGCCAATCCTAAGGTAATTGAAGCCTATCTGGGCGTGGAAGGGGAGACGACATGAGTTCAACCCCGCTTTTGAAGGTGGACGCGATTGACGCCTCCATCGGAGCGATCAATATCCTACATGGCGTCTCGCTATCGGTTGCGTCTGGTGAGTTAGTAACCGTCATCGGTGCCAATGGTGCCGGCAAGACGACCCTTCTACGCGTGATTTCCAACGTCCTGAAACCGCGTGCAGGCAAGGTCGTGTTTGATGGTGAGTCCACTACCGAGGTTGATGCGCATCGCCTGGCGCGTCGCGGACTTATCCATGTTCCGCAGGGCCGACAGATTGTCCCTACGCTAAGCGTCTACGACAACCTGATCATCGGAGCCGAGCGCTCAGAGATCGTCGATTCAGAGGCTCTCATCGAGAACCTGGAGCGGGAGTACTCGCGCTTTCCGGTATTGCGGGAGCGGAAAGATCTAGCAGCGGGGTCCCTTTCCGGCGGCGAGCAGCAGATGCTTGCTGTCTCGCGGGCGCTGATGATGCGACCCAAACTCCTTATGCTTGACGAGCCCTCGCTCGGCCTCGCGCCGCAAATCGTCAGGACTATTCTCAACGCATTGCGCCAGCTTGCTGACGAGGGACTCGCGGTTCTGTTAGTCGAGCAGGTGGCCATGGCTGCGCTGTCCGTTGCCGACAACGCTCACGTTCTGCGAAACGGTGAGGTTGCTCTCTCCGGTACCGCATCTGACCTGCGTCGGGACCAGGCGCTGATCGAAAGCTATCTCGGCTGATGGAGAAAACTGATGACATGAACGCGCGCGGACTTGTGGTGAAGCAGTTTGGTGACTGGCGAGATGCCGAGGTCGGCAACGTCGAATTGTCACCGGACGGGACCAACGACATCCTTGTTGATGTCGAAGCGGCATCGCTGAACTTTCCTGATCTGTTGCTCATTGAAGGGAAGTACCAGACCCGACCTAGGTTGCCATTCATCGCCGGGCGCGATGTTGCGGGCGTGAATGTGGGGTGGAAATGACGCGTTTTAGCGCTGGCGATCGCGTTACAGTCCAAGCCCCGCACGACGCCTTCGCCGATCGGATCGTGGTGGCCACCGACCGAGCGGCGCGCCTTCCGAGTGCGTTGAATTTCGCGGCCGGTGCGGCTTTGGCAACCGTTTTTGCTACGGCGCACGTCGCGATCGACATTCGGGCCCGCTTGCAACCTGGCGAACGTGTCTTAGTCACTGGTGCAGCTGGAGGGGTCGGTTGCGTGGCGCCATACTGATTGCGCTCGTATCTTCAGAGCAAAAGGCCGCGTTTGCCCGGACGCATGGGGCCGAAGCGGTGATACGAATCGATCTGATCGGTGACCTTCGCGATGGCCTGCGCCAAGCGCTGAGCGACGAAGGCTTCGACGGAATGGACGTCGTTGCCGATGTTGTCGGGGCGATGTATTCGATGCCAGCTTACGCGTTCTGCGCCCCTAGGGGCGCTTGCTTGTCGTTGGTTTCACGTCCGGGCGCATTCCCGAAATGCGGGCAAACTATGCTCTGCTCAAGAATATTGCGATCTTGGGTTCACCCCTCGAACATTATTTAGAGAGCTCTGGTGCAGCGGTGATGCAGGCGCTTGAGAAAATCCTTGTCGAGATACCGGCGGCCGACCTCGTGCTCTGGCCGCCTGAAGTCCTGCAATCGTTCGTTCGCGAATCAGACTGTATTTAAACTCGCCTAATGCGCCAAAAATATGAAACACGAGCCGGCCATCGACGCTGGTTGTATCAATGGCTTCAGTGAGCGATTTAAAGCCGATTTCTCGATCGTTGAGGTCTTGAACTATCTCAACCAGGTCCTTGAGAGATCGAGCAAGCCTATCCAGCTTCCAGACGATCAGAGTATCCCCCGATCGGAGCATACGGAGGCATTGCGACAGCTCCGGTCGTTCTCGTAATTTGCTCGTTACTTTTTCCTGAAAGATCTGTTCGCACCCTGCTTTCTCTAAGCGTCCACCTGGTATTCAGGATTTTGGTCTTGGGTGCTGACTCGTGAATAACCTATGATCATAAAAGGTACCTTTTTTTCTCATAGATTGGTGCACATGATTGTTGGACACAAAACAATAAGGAAATCGGTATTTTGAGTGTGTGAGGCGAACGTCCAGAAAACGACCGTTATTTGGACCCTCGTCTTTTTAGTGCGGAAAATTGGGCGGCGTTTATAGATATTTTGATCGCCATCTGTATGATGAAAGTGTGTCTCTTGGTCAGGATGACTGAGGGTCCATGCCGGCTCTTGTGCCTGGCTAAAATGCGACACCTGCCTAGTGGTGTGACTGCCAGGGAGAGGCCGGCTCTACTTTCGATCCTGAACGCCAGTTTTTCACACTCCTGTCGCACCTTTTAAATAGCCCCTTCTATCTAGCGCGTTGGCATCATTGTGCAGGCCGCAGTTTTTTTGATCAAAATAACGGGGCTTTAAAAATAGACTTCCTAGCCTGCTTATTAATATTCCCAATGTACGTTTTTACGCTCCAGGTTGAACCACTTTAGGCAGTGCAGATCCTGAATAGCAGGCGCAGAGGTGGTATTGAAGGTTTTTCAGCGGCGCCAGGCCACCATTATGGTCCTTCCATTGGGGAATCTGGTTCTTCCATTGCTCCACACAAGGGCAATAAAAAACATGTGAATCGATTAGATAGTGGTCCAACTCACGCACAGAACTTCATATCGAGAGCCCCAACTCACGCACAGAACTCTATACCCGCTAATGCGGGTTTGAGGTGCTGCGTTTAGCATCCAAGGTTTCCACCGGCTCCATAATAGGGGGTTTGATGGAGCCGCTAGGCCGGAAAATCTATCAATCTCAGTATTCGTAGCCTGAAAACGCTATTTGGTAGGAAAATCTTATCAATTTCTAGCGTAGGTAGTCTGGTGGAACCGTTAGAATTAAAAAACCTGCTCCAACTCACGCACAGAACTCTATATCCGGCCCCAACTGAGTTATTCAGCTTTTTGGGTTACCACCGGCTCCACAGTAGGTAGTTTGATGGAGCCGGACAGATAGCTTCATGGACCTGAATGGCCAGAAAAGACCATAAACATCCAAATTCAGGGCGCTAAATAGAGTCATTTTAATAGGTGCCCTCATGAAACCGGTAAATCCGTGCAAATATGGGCAATTTCCTGGAGCAGTAATGCTCACCGTGGCATAGGCAGTTTGGTGGAGCCGGAATGGTCAGTTTCATGGAACCGGAACGTGAGAAAAGCCTCTGGCCACCCGATTTTAGTCAGTTTCATGGAGCCGGCCGGGCCATCTCGGCATAGTCAGTTTGGTGGAACCGCTGGTTAGGAAAATTCGCTCCATCTATCGCACAGACTTCCATACCCGGGCCCCAACTCACGCACAGAACTCTATATGCTGGCATGCCCCGAACTGAACTCACGCATAGAACTCTATACCTCAGATGTAGGGGCAACAGATTCCATACTACCGGCAACAGATTCCGTGCTACCGGCAACAAAACCTATGTTTTCGATTAAAAAAACAACCAATCAGGGCGTGAAACCGTCAATTTTTGCCGTTTATCAGCTGCAGAGATGAAATTTGGAGTGTGAAACACCAATCGTGTTGCCGTTCGTTCTGGCAATACCTCCAGGGTTTTAACGGTCTAATTATAGGCAGTCTGGTGG
>Ga0307978_1000916_pt1 | contig 23226 bp, 16 predicted proteins | sample OrgLakmetage1056_FD_203151 | JGI IMG/M metagenome (GOLD analysis project Ga0307978, IMG submission 203151) | Saline water microbial communities from Organic Lake, Antarctica - #1056 | ecosystem: Environmental > Aquatic > Non-marine Saline and Alkaline > Saline | place: Antarctica: Organic Lake...
ATGCCATTCTCATTCGGCTCTGTCCGGCAGATATCCTTGGGATGGTGCGAAGTGACAAGGGCCATGGTGAATTAGGCACGTTGGAGAGAGAGGAGGGTGAACAGTACGACGTACAGTATATGCGATACGCGGTAGGAGCAATGCCGAGTATTGAGTACATGGTGCGCAACGCGCAACACGCAACACATCGTCGCCTCTTCCTTCTGGAGAAGACGAAACGGCGCGTCACCGCGCAACGGACATTATTTCTTTTTCCGTTTTCCGTCTTGCGACTTGCGATGCGATCGATGCGAACTCTGTCGGTCGCGGTCGTCCGTGAATAAGGCGTTCGCAACTTGAATCTTGTTTGGTTGACAGTCAAATCAAATTCTCGAAAGCGAACATCATAAAGAAAACGACACACGACACCCTCATCACGCTACGAACACCCCTACCGGTACCGGTACTTCAGATTCGAATCACACAACAAAGAAACGAACAGCCATAGCAACAATAGCAAACGAAGAACGCATCATGAATGAAACAGAAGTTGATGACAACTCGAAAGGCCCAGCGCTAGTCTTTGGAGCCTCGGGCGAACAAGGCCGCGCCGTGGCCGAAGGTCTCTTGGACGCAGGCTACGCCCCGGTCTACGGTTTTACACGCAGCACAGTTGATCCATATCTAACGGATGCGCTGGGTGTCACCCTTTTGCAGGGTGACTTGCAGAACCCAGACGACTTGCGAACCGCGTTCTTAACCACGAGAGCCGCCGCGATCTTTCTTGTAACCACGACGGAAATGCCCACCGAGCTGGGCCAAACCACCGGATTTGCGGATGCCGCACAGGCAGAATACCAAGTGATTGTGGAGTTCTTTGAAATTCTCAAGGAATGCTACGAAAAGGATGGTGTCGGGAGACACGTGGTATTTTCAATGAGAGACAATGTACAAGCCGTGACGCGTCGCGTGCTGGAAGAAACGGGGGACTTATGGATTGATCCATTGGACGATGGCAGTGTTGTTCCTCATTATTCTGCCAAGGGTCGCGGTGGAGAGTACGCCGTGCAGTTGCTTTCGGCTCTGCCAGAGTTGAAACTCACGTTGTTGACGCTGCCGTTTTTGTATTCCAACTTTCTCGGCTTTTTTACGCCTCTCCCCGTGCAAGGACGTACCCAGTGGATCTTGGCAGCGTGTCTGGGTGATGGTTCCAACAAGATTGACATGATGGGCGTAGATGATCTGACTGGCATTGTTCGTAAGTACCAAACAAACAAGCAGAAACCGAGCTTTTGTGATTAGCTTAGACCGAGTGGTATTGCATATTTGTGTCCGTAGCAAACGTACACTAACCCTTAATATCCAATATTCTCTCCTTTTTTCGCAGCAAACATTCTCGCCAATCCCGACAAGTACGACTTCCAAAACCTTCGTTTAGTGGGTGAACAGACTTCCATGGACGAAATTGCAGCAGCCTTTTCGGATCTCTTTGGCAAAGACGTCATATATAATCCCTTGACGGTCGAGGAAATCGCCATGCTACCGTTCCCAACTGCACCTGCCATGGCCCAAATGTGTCAGTTTCTCAGTGATCCACGCATGCTTCGGCACGATTTGAAAGCGACAATCGAAGCGGCCTTTCCAAAGAGACCACACACCTTTTCCGATTGGCTGTTGACACACAGTGACGCGACGCCATTTTCCCGCGTCGGTCTTGACTTGGATGCTCCCAACATTGAGTCGGTGACCGTATTTGGTGCCACCAGCTTGGAGGGGCAGTCGGTGATCAAGGGATTGCTCGCGGATACTCGAAGAAAGTACACCATTCGGGCCACGATGCGTCATAAGGATAGTGAAGAGGCCAAGACCGTTCAGGCACTGGATCTGGAACGTATCTCGCTTGTATACACTGACCTGGACGACCGAGAGTCGTGTCAACAGGCCGTTGATGGAGTAGATGGCGCCTTCTTGGTGACTGATTTCTATGAAGAGGCTGGACAAGACATGGAGGTGGAAGAGCGACACGCCAAGAATGTCATTGATGCCTGCGAGGCCTCTCTGACTGTCAAGCACTTGGTTTTTAGCACAATGGAATCGATTGATGAAATGAATCGTCTCCTCAACCTTGGTCTAGGCAAAGTCAAAGATGGCAATGGGAAGGAAGGAAGAGTCGTCCAGTTTGATGCCAAGTCGCGCGCAGCTGCATATGCAAGGACGAAGAAGCTTTCGGTGACGTACGTCTTGATGCCTTGCTATTCCGAGGTATTTTTCGACATGATTGAGCGACGAGACGACGAAGACGGAAAGAAAAGACTTGTTCTATCTGTACCAATCAAGGACGATGCCAAGGTTATGTGCATGAGCGTAGAGGAATTGGGCCCCGCCGTTGCCAACATTTTCGGCTCGTACCAAGTCTACGCTGGTCACGAGATTGGATTAGTAACGGACTTTGTCTCTGTCAAAGATGTTAAGGATATCATTGAGGAAGTTTTCTTCCGAGACAGTACGGCAGAGGTGATAATCGAGAGTGAAAATATGACCACAGATGAATGGGTCGAGGCCAAGGATACGTATATGAAAGACCTCGGCCCCATGTTTGCGTACATGGCTCATTCTGATGCAGTCAAGATGCGACGCTCGATCGCCAAGACGCTCAAACTTGTCCCGTCTGTGCGGCCGTTACGTCAATGGGTTGAGCAAAACGTTGATAACGCAGCCTTTCGAGAGAAATTGGGTCTCCGATAGTTGAAACAAGCTTCTCGTAGCAGAGCTATAGCTACTAGTATGATGAGAGTAAATATAGTTGGCCGCCACGCCTCTTTGCTACTTGAGAAAATAAACGTGGCGTTGCCACTCCATTCTAAATAATAATGAGTGAATTTTATCGTTGCTAATACCAATTGCAATCAATAGTAGGCTGGGTACATTCAACATGGACATGTAGCTGCCGGTGGCTTCTATGAAGTTCGTAGAGAGATTGCTGCTGATGAGCTGCTCCCTTGATCGTGTTCGCTTGCTGTCCCATTAATTGAAATGTGTAGAGAGGCACCAAAACTTCGAAACTCGGCCAGCTGATCAGCTAGTGAACTAACCATGTCATCTGGATGTTGCTGCTGCTGCCGCTCTTGCAGCGATTCCATACCTGATTCAAACATTTTCAGACGGTTGCTTGGGGCACACTTTTGGGCAAAGGATGCGACAGTCGCCGATGCACCCAATTGCGACGAGTTCATGTTGACTTCGGCATGGCTGGCGGAAGAAATGTCTACGGCAAAGGGCATTTCTTCAAAGTCTTCATCCTGTGTTGAAGACGGGACAATGGCACTTCCCGCGGTGGCACTCCACAGAGATCGCCGTAGGTCGCCCGAGTTCATCATCACGGCCGAGTCGGTTCCTACCGGAGGCGCAAGGGAAAACGATGAAACAAATGAGCCCTGCTGCGGCTGCTGAAAGGGACTCGAATGCAGCAAATCCAACGACGACAGGGGAGGAATAGGGTTTTGCGGGCGAAGGCGCTGCGCTTGTTCTGGGTGCTCTACCGTGGGTGATAGGAATTGCATGGGAGGTTCTTGGGCAAACCCAGTGGGTCGGGGTGCAAACGGAGGTGTCATGGAAGATCGGGGTGGAATTAATTGACCGGAAGAAACGGGTGGGGTCGTTCCCGGTCCTAGAAAGCAGGCACCCGATGGAGGCGTCGAAACTAGTGCGGAAGGGCTAGTACTTAACATTCGACCGTCATACGCGTCCCCGGGTGACCTTCCAAGCGTCGCGTTCGTTGACGAAGGATGAATCTTCTGCCACGGAATGTGATTGTTGTAAGCGTAACCATACTCACCTTGACCCGACGGTCGTTGCATCTTACGTGACGTACCAGGAGAGGACACAATCTGGTGTTCGACAAGATGCGGGGGCATTTGATGCAACGCCGCGCGGCGCTTTTCGGTGGCAGCTGGATCTAATCCTTGCGTGTGTCTACCCTGCTCGCCCCGCTCGTCGCTCATCATGAGAGCTAGAGAGAGTCCACTCATGACTCGTTCTGGAGGTTTATCTGAACTACCAGAACCATTCGTCATGGAAGAAGGATCTATCTCGTCGCCAAGCGTGGTGTGCCTCCGATGCAAGTCAGGTGCATGCCCATGTGAATCAATTGTCGACTGTGAGCGACGTTGAAAGTGGGAGGGGTCGTACGATTGCTGTGGAAATTGCTGTCTCTTTTCAGGCTTGTGCCATTCAGCGTCCACCATATGCGCCGGGGCCGTCTGAGGTACTATTCGTCGATCGCTGTTTATTGCGTTTGTTGAATGCACGGATCCAGTGCTCCCTTTCTGAATGGGGATGGGTCTTGCTGCTGTCGAGACGCGAGGTGCCCAAAGCGGAGACTTGGTTGCATGGCCTTGAGGCAGCAAGCGCTCCACAACCGTCTTGTCAACATAAATTGCCCTCCAGCCGAGCTCACCATAAGGCGTAACCACCGAGGCTGGCTGCTGCTGCGAACGGAAGCCTTGGTTCGCTACCAAGTCATTCACATCGTCACTTCCATCGGAAACATAAAGCGAAAATCCAATCGGATTGTAGTTGCTATTCGAATTCGCGCTCCGAAAGGCCTGGGCTGGCAACAAGCGACTCCAGCAGTACAATGTCCGTAACCATATGACCACCCGCTTACAAACGTGTCGTAATTGCGCAATAGGATCTTGTGTTAAATGACCTTCTCGCTCTAGAAAGGTTTCAATTCGGCACGGAACATACTCGAGACACCATCGCTCCAGCAGCTCTCGACGCTCTCCTTTCTCGTCGTTGTGCTGATAATAGACATCCAAACGCAAGGGAACATGCAGCGCGCGTCTAGATCCCTGAAGGATCGACCGAACGCCCGCAATCTCGGGCACTTGCAGGTTGAATCGACTACCGTTGCTGCTTCCAGGCGAATTTTCCGAAGCGCCTCCGCGTGCCGCAACAATGATTTCTGCCGCTTTGGCGATCGCTTCAAAGACAACTTGGTCACATTTGGCTCGGGGGCCGTTATCAGGAGGCTGAGACGTTCCTCTCCAGTTGGAAGAGACGTACGACGACATGGTCAATGCCAAGTTCTGCTCAAAGAATGAATGGCAATAATGTCAGAATGAGTCAAAACGAATTTATACTGTAGCTAGACCTAGTCTACCGGTCGAAGTGAAAAGAACGGTAACCCGGAAAATCTCGAACGCAGAATAATGCAACCTAAGATCTCAATATATTTAGTCATGTGTATATGGTGAAGTACCAACTGTGCCCGATGCTATCGTACAAAGCGTCTACTGACTGACTCTACCAACTGTATCGAGTAGACCCGGCGGACCAAAAGGGGAGAAAGCATCCGGAGGACCCTTGGGCAACATTTGGCGCTCACGTATGGCTCGATCGAAAATATCTCGCTGGTAGTCCTCCAAACGCGCCCGAAAGATGGCGGGGCCAACGATTTCTGCCAACTCCTCGGCGCATTGTCCCGCAGCATGCTGAGAAAGCTGAGAGGAGCTACGCGACTCCAAACTGGAAAATAAAAGATCCATAAAGACATTCAAGTAGAGTCTCTTGAATCGCTGCTTGCCAAGTGCATGCGCAATCAGTGGCAACTGCCGCCAAAGCGTGGTCCTCAAGTCATCCGCCTGAGGAAAGTGACGAACACGGCAAACATCCGCAACTTCGCGAAGGAGGGGAAGCAGATCGTCGTCCGTGAGTTGAATCCCACTGTCTACAGCGGTACAAGTGACGACCAGCTGGCCAATCAAGTAGAGACAACCATCGGTGGCCTCCCACGGCGCCTTTGGGCGAGTCACATCACAATTCCCACAACCGATACGCCCAGCTCCAGCCTTGCGCAGTTTTGGCGCCAGACTTCCACAACTGTACAACTGGGAATCAGTATGAGCCTCCATATCGTTTTGCCGAGCCTTGTATTCCGCTGGGGTCATGGCCGGCTGTTCGCGAGCCGATGGCAACAGTTTCGCAATCAACTCACGAATCTGAGTCATAAACTCGGGTCCGTAGGCCTGGACTGCGTTCCCCAGGGCAACTGCAGCGTCTTCGCGGACAGACCAGATCTGGTCCGTGAGCTGCTCGGTCCAGCGCTCCCAAAGCGTTTTCAACTCGGGGCGGCACTCCTCTGGATACGCCTTGCACAAGATACCGCACGCGAGACAAGCTTCGTCGCGGACGGGCCAGGACTCGTCATGAAAGCACATGAGAAGTGACTGCAAGAGAAGGTCGATAAAGGACTGCAAGCTATCATGATATTCCTTATGTTCGCCCAAACGAACAGCAAGCTCGGCGACAGCTTGACAAGCAGCTTCGCGAACGACATGGTTATCCGCGTCGCACATTTTGACATAGTAGCGACAGACAGCACCAAGGTTTGCCACCACCAAATCCAACCCCGAGTCCTTAAAGAGCATCTTCCACGTTTCGTGACTGTAGAGCTTGACACCCTGCGCCAGGTAGAAACGATTCAGACACATGCGAGGCAGCACAACGGGATAAACATCCTCAAAAGGACTGTTGAGCTCCAAGAGAATCTTGAAAAAGACGCGACATAGAACACTTGCAGCCATGCGGACCTGAGACCAATTGTCCGCGAGACCAACCTTGAGGACAGCCGTGACAGTCTTGCGCAACGAACTCGAGGACGCCGTGAGGAGTTCTCCGTGCTTTTCACTCGCTGAAGCAGCGGCGACAATCCACTTTTCGAGTACAGTCATACCCGCGGCACGAACGTGACGATTTACGTGTGTCACGCACGAAAATTGACAGTCCTGCAAGAGCTCATCTGTCAGTGGGAATTCCGTAAGAAAGTCGCCCCCCAAAGCCGTCACAAGGGACGCTAGGCAGAGCCAGTTGGTTTCAAGTGCACGCCATCCCGTGGTATCATCCAAGGCTCCAGCGGAACAACGACTGTAAGCTCCCGTTTCGTCGCGACCGGCTTCAATGTGCTCGTGAATCGAGTGAATCAAACGATCGTGCATCTCCTGGCGCATGGCCGCAAGAGAGTCGGATTCGGACCGCAGACTGACTTTGGAGTAGGCTCCAACTGACTTAGCCACGAGGGTTCTAACGCGGGGTTCATCGTGTTCGAGATGCTTCATGGAAATGGTGTGCAAGACTTGACAGAGCTCCAGAGACTCTTCGAGCGAAAGGGGGGGTAGACGAGCCGTCACCTCTTGTGTGAGAATCGTAGAGGGGACCCTTGGGCCCTCCATGTAGACGGTGGACGCCTGATTCCGTTCCGCATCTTTCTCTGTATCGTCCTGAATGGTCTGCTGAAGAACTTCCGTGGCAATGTAGAGGCCTACAGCGAGCGGTTCCCAGCGAACTTTGCCCGCGGCGGAAGTGTCTTCAATCGTGACGAGGTTCTTGAGTGCTTTCAAAACAACGCTTGAATGGCCAGTTCCGAGAAGCTCGGCTGCACTGGCCAATACTCCCTCGTCCAGCGCGGGTTTGCGCCGCTTGAGGCTTTCCAATGCTCGGGGTACGGAAGAAAAGTCCATGGTGCTGCGTGATGTTGCTTTTGTGTGGTGTGTGTCGTTTGTTGTTAACTGTTTACGTACTGTTTTCCTGTCGCCTGTCGTCGATTGGTTTCTTCGTCAACAAACCCGGAAAAGAAGCTTTGAGTACCGCGTGCTTTGCGATCTTTCACTCGATGGAGGCCTCACATTTTCCGCGATCCGATCCGGCCGTTGTTAATGTCAACCAACGGGGTCACTAGTCAGTATACTGTCACCACGGTCACTCACTTTCTCACAAACAAGATCTCGTTACTCGTTACTGTATCTCCTCCCTCTCTAATCCCTTTTCAACCGTCTACAACAGTCCGATTATGAGTACCACCGCTGAAAACAAACCCGTAATTCTCCCGCAAGAGGGCGTTGCTAAGGTCAAGAGTGTCTTATCTGGTGATACCGTCGTGCTTCTCGGCAAGCCCTTGGCCCCGAACCTGCCGCCTCCGGAAGTGCTCTTTACGTTGGAATCCCTGTCGGCTCCACGGTAAGTGCAAAGGTTGCATAGGAGTGAATTCATGACAGCCAGTTTGTACACACACACACTCATCACCTTCGCCCCTACTTTTTCATCTCGCCAGAATGGAGAGCAAGAACAACCCCTCGGACGAACCGGGAGCGTTTCCTGCTCGAGAATGGCTTCGTAAACTAGTCGTTGGCAAGTCGGTTCGCTTTGAAACTCGCAAGCAAGGCGCCAGCACTGGTGATCGGGTTTACGGTTGGTTGTTTCTCCCTGCTGCCAGTCCCGAAGAGAAACCTTTGCACTTGGCGGTAGAGTGCGTTCGTCAGGGACACGCGACACCCAAGGCTGTCAAGTATTCGAGCAAGTCAACCGACGGTGATGCCGCTACCAGCGACGCGGCAGCTGACCCTGCAGATGCACAAGAAAGCTACGAGAGTATGCTCATGAAAGCATACAATGAAGCTAAGGAAGCTGGATGCGGCATTCACGACACCAAAATACCTCCCTTGGTTCGTACACTCAAGAATGCCGGGACAGATTTTGCCGCGCTGGCTCTCGTGGAGAATTGCCAGAAGATTGCCACTCAAAAGCGCATGACTTGCGTGATCGAATACATCTTTGACGGTGGAAGAATGCGTTGCCAAGTGACCGATCCCAGCGTGCCTGACTTTCAATACTCGACCTTTACGCTGCTACTGGCCGGGGTCATTTGTCCTCGTATGGGCAATCCCAAGGCGGAACCGCCGTTCCCATCAGAGCCATTCTCTGAGGAAGCTCGTCAGTTTGTGCTGGCTCGACTCTTGCAACGCGAACTGCCAATTAGCTTGGTTGGAACTGACAAGTCAGGAGGTGCTGTTGTTGGAACGATTCATCACCCCGCTGGAAATATTTCCGCCGAACTGCTCAAGGCCGGTCTAGGTAGAATGGCCGATTGGAGCGTGCGTATGATGCCGGTCGGCGAAGTTCCAGCTTTGCGAGTGGCGGAAAACAGCGCCAAGCGCACTCATAAGGGAGTGTGGCATTCATATGCGCCTCCGGTCTTGTCAAACGCTTCGGAAATTCAGGGTACCGTTGTTGAAGTCCAGAGTGGTGACAGTGTTATCATCCTGCCCGACGGGAAGGCGTATGATTCTGAGGACGTCTTGGTTAGGGTTTCACTTGCGTCGATCCGTTCTCCGCGCCTCGGTAGTGAGGTTGCTCATCGACCGGACGAGCCATTCGCAGTTGAGTGCAAGGAGAGGCTGCGTGTCATGACTATTGGAAAACCAGTCAAGGTTCAAATCCACTATGAGCGCGATATTCCGATTCGACCTGAAGTGATCGAAAAGCGTTCGTTTGGTACCATATCAGTCGGTAAACACGCAGACATTGCCGAAGTCTTGGTTTCCGAGGGTCTAGCTGTGACGCAACGCCACCGTGATGAAGATGAAATGTCTCCTCGTTACGATGAGCTCCGTGCTGCCGAGGCCATTGTCAAGGCGGCAAAGAAGGGCGTTCACAAGGAAGATGATTACAAGGGTGGAGCGATCAACGACCTGACAGAGCCGCACAAGGCCAAGTCTTACTCTGGCTCGTTGATGCGTGCCGGCACTGTCAAGGCGGTTGTGGACTATGTGTTCAACGGAGCGCTTTTCAAGCTCTATATCCCGAGTGAGAATTGTCACATTCGCTTTGCACCCAATTGTATCCGTTGCCCGCAGGCATCACCCAACCCCGGCAGTCGACAGCAGCGTGTGGCCGAACCATTTGGAGATGAGTCCAAGCGCCACGCGCGTTTGAACTGTTTGCAACGCCAAGTTGAGATCAACTGCAGTGGCGTGACAAACAGTGGAATCATTCTTGGGACCATGTCTGTTCAGCGAAACGACTACTCAATCGAACTAGTTGGTGCCGGTCTTGCCACTGTTGATCAGCATAAGATCGACTATGGAGAAGCACCAAGGTACTTGATTGACGCTCAGGAGGCAGCAAAGGAGAGCAAGATTGGTATTTGGTCTCTTGCGCAGGCGACACCAGAAGTGGCCGTGAAGACAGCCGCAAAGGCCAAGGAAGTTTTTCTGAAGATCCGCTTGAGCGAGATTCGGAGTGGAAGTCACTTTTACTACCACGTAGTCAACGATGATGCTGTAAAGGTAATGGAGGACAGTATGAAGCTATTTACAAAGAACCACGGAACTGCGGGTGCGCCCTGTGATGTGAAGATTGGAAAGGTTGTTGCTGCATTGTTCGACGACGGTACTGGCAAAATTTGGTATCGTGCCAAGATTGTAGAGCGCAAAGGAGCAGGCAAAGTTGCCGTCTTGTTTCTTGACTTCGGTAACGTTGCAGTTGTTCCTGTCGCGACGCACCTCCGACCTCTGGACATGAGTCTTGGAGCTGATCGCATCCCCCCCGTTGCGAAGGAGGCTGTCTTGGCTCTTATCTCAACGCGTCCATTGGATAGTGAGGAGGGCGTCGATGCCGCCCGCATGCTGCAAGGCATGTGCTGGGGAAAAGATCTGACAGCCTGTGTGTTTGGTCTCGACGAGTCGGGCAAACAAGCTGTTGCCGTGGTTGTGGATGATTCGGAGGAGACTGTCAATGCACAGCTTGTTGTGGAAGGCTTGGCTCGTGTCGCAAAGAAGACTTCAGTAGATCTTCTTGTCTCTGGTATGGCGGATGGTAATGCAGTTGTGAAGTTGACGGCAGACTTGCATGTTGCCCTTGAATCGGCTCGTAAGACACGAGCTGGCATGTGGCGTTATGGTGACGTCGGGGATGATGATCCCGACACTATTTAAACTCTACCGTATCAAGCTAACTAACTTTTAGAACTGAATCAGGGAGCTTCAGCATGAAGCTAAGTAACTTTTTAGAATTGAATTAGGAAGGATCGACTCTCACTAACCGCCAAAGATATCCTTCCTTCGGTCGGCCTTGACGGAGACTGCGATTAATGCACTTCCGAGTGATGCCAGTCTGACGTTCAGCTTCGGACTGAGAAGGAAAGGTTGCCACAACATTCATAGTTTTGGCATCTACCTGCTGAATCGTATACATATCCTTGTTTGCCACCAATGTGGATGGATCCCTCCCCTTTGTGCCGCGTTCGTAGTAATCGTAGTAGATCGGAGGAAAATGCCGCGGAGATTGCCCACGTCGAAGTAGGCGCAGTTCAGCGATCACGAGTCCAATGTATGCACGTCGGAATCCCCCGCACAACAGTTTCTGGACCTCTTTTCTGACAAAGTCAACCCGCTTGGCGACCAACCAGCACTCGTCGATGCGGACGATTTGTCTCAATTTCTTTGTTTCACTATCGTCTTGTGAAAGCTTGCGGAGTTCTACCTTGAGAGCAGATGATGCGTACTCGTAGATAAAGTCAAATTGATACTCTGTAACCGACAAGCAAAACATACTTTCTTCGCCCAGCCAAAGCAATTCCAGTTCAACAGGATTGAGAATGGGGTCCGATTGAAACAGTGCGTCCTGTGGCATTTGCCGCTTCTGAGACGATGCATCGTTATCGTCTGCGGCAGCGTTCACTGGTGTGTCCAGCTCATTGTCAGTGGAGGTAATCTCAGCAGGCACTCCGCCAAGTAAGAGATGATGCGAAAACGCCTTCGTTGGTAGCGACATATGTGTTGATGCAAGTCCTGATTCCTTGGATTCTTCGCTATTGGAGGAGGAGAAGTCAGCAGTGTCTTTTGTACACCCCACCTTGAAAACAGGCGCTTCTCTTACTTCCGTCTTGTTTGACCCTTTCGCAAGCAAAGGAGCATGCGTAAAACGAGGCGGCACTAACTGCTGCTGCCAGGTTGCTGATGGATCATCCTTGCTATCTTCCGTAGTTGGAGTTGCATTTTTAGCCTGCCTAGCATCATCCTCCACGCCAGGTACCAGCTGCGCATTGTCGTGGACCACATCATCCAGAGTAGCGGGTGGCGGTGTGCTAGGAAGCTTGGGTGCTCCGTCAAAAAAAATGCCTTGCTGTTGTTGCACAATCACCCACTCAAAGCCCATGTCACTCAAATGTTTTTGTCGTTCCGGAGTCATTGTTGACGTTCCTTTAGTTTTGCTCAGCTTGTAGTTTTCCCGTTGCATACTAACCCATCGCCCCAAATAGGGATTATCCCGATAGGTATGCGGTACTCTGCAATGCCCGTGAACGTTTTTGTATTCGGCAAGCAATTCGTATTGTTCTTGCCAGTTGGAGCCAACCACGCGCCACACAAAGCCAATGTCCTCCAGCGCCTTTTGTCGAACTGGAGTCATGTCGGACTCCTTTTCTTCTGCCAAAAGTTTGTATTGGTGACGTTGTTCGGCGACCCATTCACCCAGCTCGCGATTGTCTTCTAACAATGGAGATACAAGGCAGTCTCCCTTCTTTTGGTGATACTCGCAGAGTTCCTTGAACCTGACGACCCATGTCTTCTGCCGTGGCTTAGCCTGAGCATTGTCATCGCTGTCGTTGATGCAGATGATACGAGAATTATGTGCGGAGTAAGGCGTGGTATTCGTTGCATGCTGTTGAATACCCGGCGCTGAGGAAAGAGCCGCCGGCTTGAACGAATAAGCCCCTGTCCGTTTGGAACCCTGCTTTTCAGTGGCAGACTTTGCTTGGCCTTCGCCTTGACGTTGACCTACTTGCAAAGTGTGCGGTCGCTTCCTATCGGGAGGCCTCGTCTCGGCAAATGGTAGCGCTTGCGCATCTTCCAGGTCAATCACGAGACTCTTCATCCCAGTGCTACTACTGCTAGGAATCGATGCCTTGATCTCTACGCGCGGACGTTTCTTGGCGACAGCGCTGCGAGTAGGATACGAAACGCTTGAAGCTGCTTCGTCATCGCTGCTACTGCTACTGTTACCGGTGTCTGAATCCGAGCAGAGGTCGATTACGCGAGACATTTTGAGCTGACGATACAGCTTCAGCAATAAGTATAGTACCAACGTAGAGAACGAGACAACAGGCTCAAAAGTATGTACATCCGTACGGTAGCGTTGGCAATGGCAATGTGGCAGAAAATTATGCCATCAAAGCGAAACGTCCGAAAACTGCTGAAGAAACCCGGATATAACTCGATTGAGTTTGATGGATTTGATTTTGCTAGATTTTTCATTTCCCCCCAAAACCAAAAACCATATCCCATGTCATATGATACATAGATACCGTACATACCGTAGGTGGGTACCGTTAGACTACAGACTACCGTACGGCGTTATGAGTATGACTACTGTAGACTACAGTACGTCGTATGTATTGCCACATTGCCACATTGCCACTAGGCCTACTGATACGTACTACAGTACTGTAGGCGTAGGCTACAGTGCTACAGTAGTAGCTGATAGCACTGACCCCGCCCCGCTCCGCCTCTTTGATTCGAAGGGGGTTTCCCGTTCGCAATTGATTCAATCAATTCGCTTTGTATCCGGAGTACAAAATAAATACCGCGAATTGTTGGTAAAGCGGAAGCACGGACTAGTAGGACACTGAACAAACCCGGAGCTAAGTCTATGAATAATAGTAATGAATAGCGTACTAAAACTTTTTCATTGCCGGGTGTCCCCGAATTGGAAAACCTGCGAAAACTTGCCGTTGGATCGCCTAAGTCTAGACTAGACTACCTGGCCGCCTTTTTTTCGATGACCTCTCGATACTTGAGATGTACTCTCACTTTTTTTTGGTTTTTGGCTGTTTACCCCAAGAAGGACGACGAGGAGATGGAGATCCGTGTTACCACGAGCCTTCCTGAAGAATCGAGGTCTAAGAGGGGACAACTGCGTGTGCGACGAAGATCTTCCGGCACCGCAGTACAAGAAACGGAAGGGCGACGAATGAAGTCCTTCTTCATCGTGTGCACGATGTGTACAGCTTACATTGCAGTCTCAATGGTGGGCTACATTTTCAATCTACCGGAACAACTCAAGACTCGCAGCGCTTTCGCCGTACAATACACCAAGAATATCTCATCTCCACGGGGAGACGACGACGCGTTCGTCCCCATTGTATACTCGGACAAAGAAGTTTCTGAAAGTTATTCAATCTTTGCTAAGGAAGACTTGGCATATTCTCCTCCTTACACCTTCTTTTATAATGTATATGCCGGACCACTGGGTCCAGAGGGCAAGAACACTACCGAGAGAGTTCTCTTCATTGCCAAGGAGCAAATCGAGCAACTTGGAACTGCTTCCTCCAGGGAGAGACCTGCCAAGCTCTTTTACAATACAGTGGGTCGACGCGGGGTACTCAATGAGACGTATATGAAACATTTGTGCGCAGCAAATAACATGGAATGTTTTCACATGGCACACCATACAGAAGGTTTTGAAGAAGTCACCCTCCAACGAGCTTACGACTACTGCCAATACCGCGAGGGCGACGAAACAGATCGAAGGGTCGTTTATCTACACAACAAGGGCTCTTATCACTTCAAAGAGGGAACCAACGAGGAGTGGAGACGGTCAATGACTCGTGCCGTGTCGAGCGAGCTGTGCTTGACACCACCCGACGACTCTTGCAGTGTTTGTGGTCTTGTCTTCAATTCCATGTGGATGATGGTCTTTCCCGGAAACTTCTGGACGGCCAAATGCAGCTACATCCGCAAGCTCCACCCGCCCAAGAACTTTGATGGTCGAATGGAGACCCTGTTGGCTATTCGCCGAAAAAAGATTGCAGCTAACCACTACTACCGGAACATTTTCCCTATCATTACCGATTTCGACTTTCACGGGCGAGAACGGTTTGCCGCGCTTCACTGGGTTGGATCGCATCCGTCGTTGGTTCCGTGTGACTTAACAGACGATCTTGGGCAATGGTTTCGTCCCCGTGATCCAGCTGATTTTGATTGGTCTCTCTTTCCGCGATCCGGTCCAAGTCGATTGGATCCTATCCGACAAGACCAGTACCTCTATCTTGGGGGAAATCTCCTCAAATGGTACACCCTGTACAATGAAGGGCCACCTGATTCCTCCTGGGCATTTAAGTGGTTCCCAGATGGGGATTTTTGGAAGGGCGCCATGCATAAGTACGGTAACCAAGTAGTTGATAAGGTTGTTGCAAACGTGAGCGAGCGACGGAAAAGAAAAGCTCGGACATCTCACCACGGGATGAATGGGAAAACGAAAGCACAAAATGTGACCCAGAAACCATCCTTTATCTGACTCGAGTATGTTATAGCATTTTTATATTGGTATGCTTAGGGGTCTCCCAAGTAAGAGACGTATATAGTCTATACTCTAGCCTAGCCCTACGGCTGCTAATGATCGCTATGCTGGGTATAATTAAATAAGCTTAGTTTCGCGTGTATCACGTCGCAAGCGTTTGGCACACTGCATTCTTGTCCATCATTCTCATGTTTACCAATGCAACAGTGCTGCACCTGCTTGCATGTATGGATGCGCAAAGTATGCTGCAGTTGTTCCGCCAATAATGAGCGCATATGGTCCTCTCAAGAACTCTTTGTAGTAGTCATCGGGCAACTCTTGTCGGCCTTCCAGTATAGCTTGAAAGGGAACAATCGAAGTTTTCGATTTGACGTATTCAAAGGCTTCCCCGTGTCGTGTTTCTAAACGGCGGTCTCCGTGATAACAGGAAAATGCGTGGTGGACCACCAAAACTGCGCAATAGTTACGAACAAGAAAAGGTAAGTAAGTGGTGATGGGGTCGCTTTTATTCATTGTATCGTCATCAGGGGCAACTTACTGGCCGAAGCTGCCAACGCGGTGCTCGTTCCCAACCACAGTGAATGTGCAGCACACCACAAGACCTGTCCTGCCGCTTGAGGGTGACGCGTAATGCGAGTAACACCCGTCTCCCAAAGATGCAACTGGGGTTCCTCAATGGCCGCAATCTCCAGTAAGTTGAACGTGGAGGGATATAAAAAGAGAAACGACACGAAATTGGCAATCCAAACGGCTGCATGTACTGCTTCGTTTCCACTAACATCCCAAAATTGAGTTCCTTCGTGGGCGTGATTGACGAAATAGCTAATGCAGGATAGCGCCAGCGGCAAACTAACCACGGCAAAAAGGACCCGCCAGGCCCGAGCACCAACGACAGGTTCTGCATACGTTCGCAGTCCAGCCAGACCTGAATGACTAACGGCAAAAAAGCTCAACATGGCAAAGACAGTCACGGCTGGATCGGTGGTGCCCATTACAGACTGAATGCTTTCCAAAAAGAGATCCCCGCCGTGCGGACCTGACGGCAAGATCCACGCCCACGCGACGGCTGCTAGAACAGTGCCCGTGGCAACCGAGAACTTGGTCCAGTCTCCCAAGCTTTGTTCTTTCAACGAAAAGTATGCAGCGTCATCGCCTACTAGTTCCGTCTCCGCAAGACTGTTCTCGGTAGCCGCGGCCAGACAGATGGGAACCCGTCCTACGTTTGCTGTAAACGAATATCGTGAAGGTGCAGTGATGAATACAGCGGATGAAACGGGCGTTCGGTCGATCGAAAGCGTACGCGGCAAGGAAGAAGGAACAAAGGCGGCCGAGGAGGCTACAAGAGGGGCTATAAGTAGCAGGAGTGACCGTGCTGACACCATTGTCTTGAATGCTGAGACTTCTGGAGAGGAGCGAAGAATAAGTGTGATGGGTGTTGGGTGCGCTGGATTCCATCAGCCATCAGCTTGGCGATCGCGACGAAAATCTTCAACTTGAATTTCTGAGCACCCTCATCTCCGGGTTTCTCTATCCCAAACGTAATGTATTTCAAGTTTCAAGGGCGGCATCGAATAAATAAATCTGTACTTGTAGGCACGATCTGTCTACTACAGTATGTTAGTCTCTAGCTGGTAGGAGTAAGCGTTATATAGCACAAGACATTTCCTTGTGAGATTTGGTTTGTTCAATCCGAGTAAGAAAACTTGGTGGAATGGCTGGTGTCCATATTAATTTGCCCACCCGTTCTCGAAAAGCCATTGAAGCTTCGCTTTCTCTTGTTCTTTTCCCGCTGAAAGTCCTTGCCTCGAACAGTGAGCAGCTTTTCACTCGATTTGGCTCCAAAACCTTGCTCTCCGAATGCGTGCCCGTAAGAATTGTCGGCCACGGCACCACCAATCTTGTGTGCTTCTTCTCCCCAGAACTCACTATCAACACGTTGAAAAGGTTTGCCTTGGCTAAGCGCTTGTGCCCCGTCGCTACCAGGGGTCGAAACAATGTCTAACTTGGAGGGCTTGCTCGCAGAAGGTTGCCAATCTGCAGCGGCCTTGGCAGCCAACTTGGCCTTTCGTGACGCCTCGGCCCGTTTTTTGCGCATCCGTTCTTTTGCATCCTCTTCATCTTCTTCGGAAGAGGACGAGTCATCATCACTGCTACTGTCGTCATCATCTGATGACGACGACACGTCCACGGAAGATACGTCAGACACTTCCACATCACTGACATCGCTATTGCCGTCACTGCTGACTTCATCCGGTGTGACCACTTCGGCGTTTACCACCTGTTTTTTGCTGGTTTTAGTTTTTTTTGCAGGAGGTGGTGCAATCTCCTCGTCGTCATCGCTATCGCTGCTGGAATCGTCAGATGACGATTCAGAGTCAGAATCCTCCTTGACGGCCTTTTTGCCTGCAGCAGGTGCCTTCTTCTTCTTCTTCTCGACTTTGCTTTCGGAAGACGACGAATCATCCGAGTCCGAAGCCTCGTCAGACGACGAAGAGGAAGATGATGATGAACTCGAGTCGTCATCCTTGGGTTTGGAAACGACCTGTTTCTTGGGTGCGACCTTTTCTTTATCAGCCGAATCAGAGTCCGAGCTACTATCAGAGTCTGACGAATCATCTTTGGCGGCTGCTAGCTTTGGTGGCTTTACTTCCGAGGCCGAGTCATCACTACCGCTGTCTTCTTGAGCGGCCGCCGATGCCTTGCTTCCTACTGGCGAGGTTTTGGTCGCAACTAGTTCCAATGGAACCCACTGGAGTTTTCCCTTAGTAGCACGCACAGCTACCACAGGATCGACAGTGACCTTTTTCTGCAGGGCTTTGGCTGCCGAGGCGAATCCGCGTTTCTGCAAAAAAGCGACAATCGCCGCGGTCACGAGCTCGTCAGAAGTTTCCTGTTGAGTCATGCTACCAACAAGAACTTGAAATACCTGTCTGTACTACCTCTTGCTGTAAACGTGTATGCCTATCAGTACTCTTCTTGGTCGTGTCGAAGCCAAAAACAACGATCAAAGGTATGTGTGAGAAAAGAAACGGCGCAAAAAGTGAGGATTTCGTTGGTTTTGGGGAGAAGAAAAGGACAGAAGACAGACCTCCTTCAAATAATTATCCCTAGCCTTACCGCTCTTTCTTACCGTCTACCGTCTTACTACTTCCTTGGCGCGGTTTTCCGTGTTGTTTTGCCACCCATCGACCTCCTCGTCTCACTTCTCACTTTGCTATAGGTAAGTTGTCTTCGACCATGGCGGAATCGACGTATTCACGCTCTATTCTTTGATTCTCTTGACCAGGTAACAGGCTTAACTACATCAAGCTCTCAACCTCTCACGTTTTCTTCTTTCGTCACCAACACAGTCGGAAGTCTAGACCAAACGATAAAACACAACACCAAACTACGAGCAACATGTCGTACGTCCCCCCCGTCAAGAAGGATGTCGCTCCCGCCGAGGACGAAGTCATTCACCGCATCCGCATCACTTTGACTAGTCGTAACGTGACCAACTTGGAAAAGGTCTGCGCTGACTTGAAAAAGGGCGCCGTCGACAAGAAGCTTCACGTTTCTGGCCCCGTCCGTATGCCCACCAAAACTTTGAGAATTACCACCCGTAAGGCTCCGTCTGGTGAAGGTACCAACACGTGGGATAAATTCGAAATGCGTATTCACAAGCGTTTGATTGACTTGCACGCTCCTTCGGAGGTTGTCAAGCAGATTACGTCCATTTCGATTGAACCTGGTGTCGAAGTTGATGTGACCATCAACGATCGTTAAATTCTTGTAATTTAAAGGAACTAATGCTGATGGATTTGCTGCAAATGTGCAACTGTTTTATAGCCTAGCGTTCGTTGAACGGAGTGGATAATGGGGGCCGAGCAACGAGAGCTGCCTTTGTAAACTAGACGCCCCGAGCCTCAATAGTCTAGCTTTTCGTGCGACCAGACCATCTAACGCCCTAGCAGTCAAACAGCAGATATTCAACATATTAGAGCAATAACGACATTTATCCATTCATATGTCTAGCTAGCAATACTTCTCGTGTCCTGATCATCGAACATTCGTCGAACGATGCGCACTCTGCAGGATGATCCCGAGGATCTCAATCGCGTCTCGTTCCATGTCAGTCAAACTGTTCTTCTTGTTGTCGGCAATGCTATTCATCAATTCCGCGGGACGCGCGACCGTCCGCCAAAAAGCCGAGTCCAGGCGCTTACGAAAGATCACCAGCTGCGCCGCCAGTTCGGCGTCACACTGAAAAATGATCCAGTCGTCCACGTTCAAGACGGCAGTCGAGGAGTCGTCGGCCACAGGTCTTACTGTCAGAGACGTCCCGCACAGTAACAGCAGTGGCAGCGGTGAAGCCAAATGGGTCGTTTGATTCAGAGTAAAGAAAAAGCTGCCCTTGACCATTTCCCCAAAGCAGACAAACTCGACTTCACCGGGTGGAACGTTGCATTTCGAGTTGAGGGGCTGTCCTTTGACAGCGTTGACGCTGCTCACGTGAATTTTACACTTTTTGTTGGTCATTGTCTTAAAATTGACTTCGCCTGTACCCCTGGACGCCACGTTGGGATAGAGTCCTGCGGCGACGGCGGCTTGCCAAAGTGCTTCGTCCTTGTCGTGGCGGTTGTGGTAGGATGATGAAGCGGGAGCCGGAAAGCCCAGCGAAGTCAACTCTCGCGTCAAGTTCTTGCGTAAATCAGAAATCATTTGCATGGTTGAGTTACCGAGAAAATTCTCACGACAAAAGCTGTTCCAGGCGCCCGGTCCTCGTTTGCTCAAAGCATCTCGCTTTTCCAGTGCGTGCAGGACGGTAATTTGGTCGCTTTCGCTGCTCCGACTCAAGTGAACTTTGGCTTGATCGGCAGTCCTTCGCATGTTCGGCGGAGGCAAGACAAAGGGAGACTTGTACGACATGGCAACAGCCATGTTGCTCGCCGCGCGGGAACATCCTAACAGATAGGACCAAATGACCATTTTCCCGACGCGTGGTTCCAGACTTAGCGTTGCGAGACATTGTCCAAGGTGCGTTAGCTCGTTTGTCTCCGGGAGCATTGCTCCAAGATCGACCAATAGCGAGAGAGCATTGCCGACCGACTTTGGATGCGGAGTAGTCATGGCCTTGGCCAAGAACGCCGGCACTCCGTCGTCATCTTCAGGCCCTCCAGTTGCCAAATCGAGCTTCTTGCACATCAAGCACATTTCCTCTAACGGTGTTCTCAACAACTCGCTTTCATTAAACGGTCTCATCGATTCGTGTCTTCTACTCGAAAACATATGAAAGCAGACACCAGCTTTGGTTCGACCAGCACGGCCTCGGCGTTGCTTGCAAGAAGCTTGACTGATCCAGGCAGGCTGTAGCGTGCTTGTTTTCAAATGTGGATCGTAATCCTTCTCCTTGGCTCTTCCGGAATCCACGACAAAAGAAACTGATTGACAAGAGAAAGTGTAAGTGAGTATGATAGAATCGTTGTGCAACGCATCAGCGCACGCTAACATAGGTGCGTACCATCTTCAATAGTAAGGGAAGTCTCCGCGATGTTGGTCGACAATACAATCTTGCGCACTCCAGGCTGAGGACGATACAACACCTTGCGTTGATCTTGGCTTGGGATTCCGGAATGAAGGGGCAAAATCGAGAACTTGGACTTGTTCCGGAATGGAGGCGTACTTTCGAGCAATAGATTAACCTCAGATATCTCCTGCCAGCCAGGCAAAAATACGAGAATGGCGCCGTCTCCGTAAGACGATTTCAAGATGTAGTGAAGCACTTCTAGAAGAAGATACACATCCACTTGTTCGTCATCGTGCATCGCTTGGTAACGATTCAAGAGTTCTTCGTCGGTCGCATCCAGATCGGTAGTGGCGTTTTGATTCACAGCTTGGAACGGACTGGTGCCATCCCACTTTTGGGTCTCGTCGGTGCCACCCTCGGACTGCTCATCGTGGCTGGCAAGGACTGGAGAACTGGCCGTCTTGGTCTTGGCCGGTGTTGGCTGTGGATTCATATAAAGTGTTGGCACATCACCCGCATCCTCGTCATCCTCTACTTGCACTCGTATTGGTTCGTCGACATCGTACTCCTCAAAAACTTGGCCTTGATCGTGCGTCTTCTCGCTGTTGGCACTCATACCAGGGTCCAAAAGCGAAAAGAGAGGTTCGTCTGTGTCGTCTTCCTCCGCATTGCTGCTGCCACCACCCGTACACAAGACTTCGTGAATGCCGTATTCAATGGCGTCGGGAAAGTCTGTCTGGCCACACTTTTTGCACTGAAATGGCACTCCCCCTTTTCCGTCATGACCCTCGTCTACGTATCCCGTCATTTTTAAAATATCTTCAAGAAAGAACGCTTGAACAGGAAAGGTGCGTCCCTCGACTTCAACCAGCGCGGGCGGGACGGTTGCCGCAGCCAGAGTATCATCAGCATCGTTCCTGTTCAACACTACGGCCGAGGAAAGGTTGGTCGAGAAATATGCTACCAACACGTGTGTTTGCAATGTGGCGCTCATGAGAACTAGTCGAAGGTTGGGCCTCTGGGGCAACAAATCGCGGAGGCAAATGAGCAAAAACTCGGTATACTTGTCCTTTTCGTGAATCCTGCAGAAAGTCAGGGACCAGAAAAGGCGGGAGTTAGGGTAATGGATATGCTTCCTTCGATTCACGCCTCTACTGAAAGGGTCAACTTACTCGTCAATGATAATGTGCGTGTATTCACTCAACAAGCGATCGCTGGACAATTTGCGCAACAAAATACCGGGCGTTAAAAATATGAGTTGCGTGTCGCGACTAGCCTTGGCCTCCAGTCGGACTTGGTAGCCAATCATGCCACCGACGGTGTCGTTGGGGCAGCACTGCTCCTGACTGACGCGTTCAGCGATGGACATTGCGGATATTCGTCGTGGTTGAGTACAAACGATGTTGCAAGTGGGATTCGCGTCCAACAAAAATTGTGGGACTTGCGTGGATTTACCTGCGTTGCACATAAAGAGAGAGGAGGAGAAGAAGTGAGTCAGTGTGAATGGAGGGGCAGCTTTGATTGACGGGATAGTCAGCGTCAACGCACCAGAACCTGTTTCTCCTTGTACAATGGTGACCTGGTGTCGAGCGACTGTGTCGACAATGTTCTGGGCCTGACAGTGCGCCGGTAGTTTGGCTCTGACATTCTTTTGCATCTCGTGATACTGTGGCGAGGCAAGTTTGCGCTGTTGCATAGCTGCATGGTGCCGCTGGCGATGATCCAAATCAATCCTTTTGGTGTGGCGGTGTATCGTTCGAGCTTGTTTGGATATGTCGAGTGCAGTCAGGTCACGCAGCGTTTGTTCCATAAGTGTAGCGCTACTACTACTCCCATTAGCATTCTGCAAAGCTTCCAGGAGTGCCGCTCCGGTTTCATGCGACTCCAAGGCTTCGGCATGCGTGGGTGGATACTTTTGCACGTATCTATTGAGTGCTGCCATTCCCTTTGGCCCTAACCTCAGCACGGGAATAGCGTCGACTGAATCCGTTGGCTTGCTGGTTTCTGCTCGTTTCGTCACGACAATCCGTCGCTGTTCGCCTTTGCCCGTTGATTTTGACACTAATCCAAGTTGCCCCGCCAATTGATGCACAAACTTGCGTTCCGTATTGGTCAGTGTCGCGGGTAACTCCATCCTTTTGGAAGTCGAGTCCTCGCGGAGATTCATGAGGAGCTGGGTCAAGCGAATCCGATCCGTCTCGGCGACTGTGTGTGCGTCTGCTCCCTTTTCGCCATTGCTGAGTTTGTTGTTGTTATTGGGACGAGAAGGTGGATCATTATGTGATGAATGTTGAGGAGGAGGAGGGAAGCCGTTGCTTCGATTTGCTTCACTGCCTCCTTTCGATCTGCTGCTGCTGCTAGTAGTATTGTTATTGGCAGTACGAGTAGTAGCGCTATCGGATCGCCCCCCTCTTCCTCGGCCACCTCGTCCTCCTCTTCCTCGTCCTCGTCCTCCTCTTCCTCGTCCGCTTCCACGTCCTCTGCCTCCTCCTCTCGCTGGAGTATTCGCAGGAGTACCGCTCATCTTGTTGTTGCCTTTACCGGAAGACTACTCTTAATCTATTGATTGATATTTGATATGAATCAAAATACCGGTAGACTAATCT
>Ga0307978_1000931_pt1 | contig 23001 bp, 15 predicted proteins | sample OrgLakmetage1056_FD_203151 | JGI IMG/M metagenome (GOLD analysis project Ga0307978, IMG submission 203151) | Saline water microbial communities from Organic Lake, Antarctica - #1056 | ecosystem: Environmental > Aquatic > Non-marine Saline and Alkaline > Saline | place: Antarctica: Organic Lake...
GTCGATTATTATCATTTTTGCCGCTTCTTTTTTAAACTCGGCAGTGTAGCGTCTTTTCTTCATGGTGTGATCCTCTCGTTAAGAGAATCCCGTGTCCACTTTTCTCAGGCCAGATCAAAGGAGAGACGATAGCCAGGGCTGAGCGCATTGGACAGAAGCAGAGGGACATCCAGTCGAGCTACTCAATTCCGTTCGTGCCTCACTTCATGAGCACTCTTCACGATATAAAAGAGAATTTTGACACCGCTTATTGGCGCTAATTTACGCTTATAAAATGAAAAAAAGAAAAAGCCCCGTAAGTGTTCATCAGCGAAAATTAGCGGTCTCCGGCTCTGCCGGATTTATTATGATGAATAGGAAAGAAAATTGAGCCTATGTGAAGAAGTCTTAGCCTCATCCCCAGAATAAAGGCTACATCCAGTCAGAGCTGGACAATCCCATTTACGCCGCCGGTAATTCAATAACCATTTTAAACGCCACACTTCACCGGCTGGGATACCAGTCTTCTACGATCTCAAAAGATAGCACTTGAAAATCCGCCAACGAAGAGCATAGTTTAAATAATGGGTTACACCGAAATAAAGCAAAATATCAGTGAGCTGTCCGAGCGAGAGAGGCGCGAACTTGTCGCCTATATCGTTCAATTGGAGGAACTAACAGAAGAAAGTTATATCGATAGAATTACGGATAGAATTGACGACACTGAGAATTTCGTCAAGTGGAACGACATAAAAGCAGAATTTCAAGAAACTTGATGGAGCCATTTGAATTACTTCTCCACAAAGAAACTCTCGATATATTACGCAGGACTCGGGGCGAGAACAGAAAGCAACTCAACAGTTTGTTCTCAGTTCTGCCATCAAATCCTTATCTTCAGTCGGATGCATCATATGAAGACAGGAAAGGTAGAATAGTTCAGCAACTCAGAGTCAGAAGCTATCTCATCGAGTATGTTGTTGATGACCCGATGAAGGAAATAAAAATCTTAGAGCTTAAGAAACTTGTCGATTAGAATGAAGCGAGATCAAGGCGGTGCTGGACAACGTCGCTAATGCGACGTGCCAGACCTCGACATTCCCAAAAAAATATGAAGACAGAAAAGCACGGTTTTACGCCAATATCCAAGGAAGCTTTCGTTGAGAGCTATTTGAAAAATAACCCCGGAGACAGCCGGGAGGAAATCGAATCGGCGATTGAGCGATCCTTGGACTTTTACAGGAATGGTAAGAAATGCACTTGTGGTAATCCAATCTGGGTCGTCGGCTCAGCCGTAACTGGTGCAGCTTGCTTCACATGTATTACAGGTGAAGGGAAGCCTGATGAAGATTACGAGATCGAGGAAGCGATCTGACACGTAATCGAGAATCAGTCGACGCAGACAACCCATGTAACCCGCCCGAAAATCCTAAAAATCAACTGGACGACTGAGCCCTTGGGCTGGGTGTCTGGTCTTTACGTAGAGAAAAATTGAATGAAATTTAAAACCGCAGATGGACGCCGATTGCTTCGCCATCTCCGCAGAGCCTCCGTCACGCGGATTTAAGAAAAGGAATTACAAATCCCATCTGCGTTTATCAGCGTCCATCTGCGGTTTTAAATTATCCAATCTGACATGATAGACGAAGGTCTGCCGCAGATGGTGAAACAAAGCACTCGACCAGTCGGCAGTCTTTGGCCAGATTCGGGCTATATCCAGTCGATGCAGTGAATGTGAGTAACGCCGCCAGTGTTAATCTAAATCAGTCGGCTCGTGTCATCTCTCTGAATAATACAAAAACGGCCCTACCTGAATCGGTGGGGCCGTTTGAAAAGATGCGGTAACTCAAAACCTATGTGGCTATGCCAGTTTCGTTGTGCCCATGAGGAATTTGTCGCATTCTCGGGCTACGGCTCGGCCTTCATTGATAGCCCAAACGATAAGTGATTGTCCGCGGCGCATATCACCAGCGGCGAAGACCTTATCGATGTTGGTGGAGAACTTGCCGTATTCCGCTTTTACGTTGGTGCGGCCGTCTTGCTCAAGATCAAGCTCTTCGATAATGGTATTTTCCGGTCCAAGGAAGCCCATGGCAAGTAGAACAAGCTCGGCCTCCATGACGCGCTCAGAGCCCTCAACTTTCTTAGGGATAAAGCGACCGTTCTCGCTGGCCCATTCGATATCGTGCACATGGACTGCTTTGACGTTACCGTTTTCGTCGCCTTCAAACTTGCTGGAACTGACCAGATACTGGCGAGGGTCAGCCCCTTGGATGGCTGTCGCTTCTTCCTGTCCGTAGTCGACCTTGTAGGTCTTCGGCCACTCGGGCCATGGATTGTCATCGGCGCGCTCTTCCGGCGGCTTGGGCATGATTTCCAGTTGAGCCACGCTCTTGCAGCCGTGCCGGAGGGAAGTGCCCATGCAGTCAGTGCCAGTATCGCCGCCGCCGATAATGACGACGTTCTTGCCCTTAGCCAGTTCAGTGAACTCTTTAGATTTTTCCTCACGGATATCCCAGAGTTCTTTCGTGTTGGGAGTGAGAAACTCCATGGCGAAGCGAATATTGCTAAACTCACGGCCCTCGATGGGCAAGTCGCGTGGCTTGGTCGCACCGCAGCACAGAATGACGGAGTCGAAATCTTCTAAAAGCTGCTTGGAAGAGATATCCTTACCGATTTCAGTGTTGGTTTGGAAGGTGATGCCTTCGTCGCGCATCAGATCAACCCGGCGGTTCACGATCTCCTTTTGGAGCTTCATGTTGGGGATGCCATACATGAGCAGGCCGCCAATGCGGTCGGCACGTTCGTAAACAGTCACGAGGTGTCCGGCTTGGTTGAGCTGATCTGCGGCAGAGAGGCCGGCAGGGCCTGAGCCAACCACGGCAACCTTCTTGCCCGTCCGTTCTTTCGGAGCAGTTGGTGTGACCCAGCCTTCAGCCCATGCTTTATCAATGATCGATTGCTCGATGTTTTTGATCGTCACAGGTGGCTCAATCACGCTGAGCACACAAGAACCTTCACATGGAGCAGGGCATACGCGGCCGGTAAACTCGGGGAAATTATTCGTCTTGGATAGACGCAGGTAAGCGTCGTGCCAGCGGCCACGATAGACAAGGTCGTTGAACTCTGGTATTAGGTTGTTGATCGGGCATCCGCTAGCCATGTTGCTCAGCGTGATACCAGTGTGGCAGTAAGGAGTGCCGCAGTCCATGCAGCGGGCCCCTTGTTCCTGCACTTTTTCAAAGTCGGGGTCCACGTGTGTTTCTTCCCAGTCCTTCAACCGCCCGACCGGATCGCGGTCTGCGATTGGTTTGCGTTCGATTTCGATAAATCCTGTTGGTTTGCCCATTGTCTGTAAGGTGTGAAAGTGTGAATATTGAAAGTGCTGCTTTTAGTGGCCGGCTTTAACGTTTTCCTCGAAGGCAGCGAGAATCGCATCGTCGCCCTGCAGGCCACGCTCTTCGGCGCGGGTTTGAGCTTGGAGGACGCGCTCGTAGTCTTGAGGCATAATTTTAAGAAATTTACCGGCGACGGCTGGCCAGTCAGCGAGGATAGCTTTACCGCGCTCGGAACCGGTGAGTTCGACGTGCTTCTCGATCTTGGCTTTAACGAGCGCCATCTCGTCGTCGCCGCATTCGATGAGTTGGTAAACGTTGACCATGTCTGGGTTGAGGCACTTCTCAACGAAATCACCTGCCTCGTCATAGACGTAAGCGACGCCACCGGACATGCCGGCTCCGAGGTTTCGACCTGTCGACCCGAGGTTGATTACTATACCGCCAGTCATGTATTCCAGTGCGTGGTCGCCTACGCCTTCGACGACGGCTTCGACGCCGGAATTACGAACGCAGAAGCGCTCTCCGGCCATGCCAGCGATGTAGGCTTCGCCCTGAGTCGCTCCGTAAAAGCACACGTTGCCTGTGATAATGTTCTCGTGAGCCACAAAAGGAGAGTCCTCGGATGGGCGGACGATTATTTTACCACCGGATAGGCCTTTGCCTAGGTAGTCATTTGTGTCACCTGTGACGGTGAAGGTCATCCCTTTCGGACAGAAGGCTCCGAGTGACTGGCCTGCAGAACCTGTCAGGTTTATCTTAACCGTGTCTTCCGGGAGGCCGTCAGGGCCATGCGTGCGGGAGATTTCCGCGCCCGTGATGGTGCCGACCACGCGGTTCGTGTTGATGACTGGCAGATTAATTTCGACCGCCTTGCCTCCTTGAATCGCAGGTTGAGCGAGTTCGAGAATCTGTGTCATGTCGAGCGACCTGTCGAGCAGGTGATCCTGCTTCATTTGGCAATATCTGCCAACTTCAGGGCCAACCGCGGGCTGATACAGAATTTTGCTGTAGTCGAGCCCCTTAGCCTTCCAGTGATCAATTGCGTGGCGCATTTCAAGCTTATCGACGCGTCCGACCATTTCGTTAATGGTTCGGAAGCCGAGCTCGGCCATGACTTCGCGCATTTCCTGAGCAACAAAGTTCATGAAGTGCACAACAGCGTCAGCGCCCCCCTTGAACTTCTTGCGCAGCTCCGGGTTTTGTGTCGCGACACCGACAGGGCAGGTGTTTTTGTGGCAAACGCGCATCATGAGGCAACCCAGTGTGACCAGCGGAGCGGTCGCGAAGCCGAATTCCTCGGCGCCGAGCAGGCAGGCAATGGCTACATCGCGGCCGGTCTTCAGCTGGCCATCAGTCTCGACAACGACGCGTGAGCGAAGATCGTTAAGAAGTAGCGTTTGGTTCGTCTCCGCGAGACCTAGTTCCCATGGCGCACCCGCGTGCTGGATGGAGGAGCGTGGCGAGGCGCCTGTGCCGCCGTCATAACCCGAGATGAGTATAACATCGGCCTTGGCTTTAGCCACACCGGCAGCGATGGTGCCGACACCGACTTCGGAGACGAGCTTCACATTGACGCGAGCGTGTATATTGGAGTTTTTCAGGTCGTGGATCAGTTCCGCGAGGTCCTCAATCGAATAAATATCATGGTGCGGAGGAGGGGAGATGAGCCCGACGCCAGGAGTGGTGCCGCGAGTCTTGGCAATTTGCGGAAGCACTTTGTGCCCCGGAAGTTCACCGCCTTCACCGGGTTTCGCGCCCTGAACGATCTTAATCTGGATCTCGTCGGAGTTGACTAGGTAGTAACTCGTCACCCCGAATCGACCAGAGGCAACTTGTTTGATCGCTGAACGGCGGGAGTCGCCGTTCTCGTCAGGCTTGAAGCGTTCGATATCTTCTCCGCCTTCGCCTGTGTTCGACTTGCCGCCGATACGGTTCATGGCAATTGCCAGGGACTCGTGTGCTTCCTTGGAAATCGAACCGTAAGACATCGCGCCTGTCTTGAAGCGCTTTACGATAGCTTCGACGGACTCGACCTCCTCGAGAGGAACGGACTTGGATTTATCGGGCTTGAAGTCCATCAGGCCACGGATGGTGAACATCTCTTTGGACTGATCGTTAATGGCATCCGAGTATTCCTTGAATACTGCGCGATCTCCGAGGCGAGTGGCTTTCTGTAGCTTGTGTATGGTGACCGGGTTGAAGAGGTGGCGTTCACCACCGGCGCGCCACTGGTAGATGCCGCCCGGATCCAGCTCCTGTGCGCGCTCGTCGTCGCGGGGTGCAAAGGCCTTGGTGTGGCGCGAGAGTGTTTCTTTCGCGATAGTGTTGAGGCCGATCCCTTCGATGCGGGTGGCAGTCTTGGTGAAATATTTATCTATGACCGACTCTTTAAGGCCGATCGCTTCGAAAATCTGTGCACCGCGATAAGAGGCAACGGTGGAGATGCCCATCTTGGACATGGTTTTAATGACGCCGCCGAGGTTGGCCTTGAGGAAATTTTGGCAGGCTTTGTCACCGTCCATCTCGATTTCCTGCTCAGCAACCATGTGGCGAACCGTTTCAAGGGCGAGATATGGATTGATCACATCTGCACCATAGCCGAGGAGTAGGGCGAAGTGCATGACTTCGCGAGGCTCTGCAGATTCCAGCACCAGCGATACCTTAGTGCGTGTGCCTTGACGGACCAGATGATGGTGGAGACCGGCGACAGCGAGAAGAGCAGGGATTGGGGCCTTCTTGGGCCCAATTTTGCGGTCGGATAGGATTAGAATATTGACTCCGTCGCGGATGGCCGCATCGGCGTTGTCGAAGAGTTGGTCAAGTGCAGCCTCTAGGCCTTTGCTGGCGATACGTGGCTCTGCGATACTGTTATGGCCTTCAGCAAGTCCCCCTACCTCTGATTCAAAAGTGATGGGCAAGTGCGTTGATTTAAAACCCTTCTCGTCGAGGTAGCGAAGTTGAGAAAGCTGCTTGCGGTCGATCAGTGGTGATTCGAACTTAATCATGCGGCAGCTGTCCGGGCCGGGGCGAGTAATGTCGCCTTCGGAGCCGATGAAAGTTACGCTTGCAGTCACCAATTCCTCTCGGATCGGGTCGATCGGAGGATTAGTGACCTGGGCAAAGAGCTGCTTGAAGTAATTGTAGAGCAACTGCGGTTGGTCGGAGAGCACGGCGAGCGGGGCATCGTTGCCCATCGAACCAAGCGGTTGCTTGCCGGCCTCGGCGCTGGGCCCTATGATGAAGCGCATGTCTTCGAAAGTGTATCCGAATGCCTTATGGCGCGTTTGAATCGTTTGAAAGTCATCGACCGGTGTTTGCTCTTCCGTCGGCGCGGGTAAATCTTCGGACTTGATCAGGTTCTGCTGGAGCCATTCGCCATAAGGCTGCTCATCGGCAATTTGCTTTTTGAGCTCTTCATCGCCGATAATACGGCCTTTGTTCATGTCGATGAGGAACATGCGGCCCGGCTCAAGGCGGCCTTTTTTAACCACGTTCTTCGGTTCGATACCTTCGAGCACGCCGACTTCCGAAGCCAATATGACTTTGTCGTCGGATGTCACATAATAGCGGGATGGGCGTAGGCCATTGCGGTCGAGTGTTGCTCCAACTTGCACACCATCGGAAATCGCCATCGATGCGGGGCCGTCCCACGGCTCCATCATGCAGGCGTGGAATTCGTAGAAGTCCCGCTTCCACTGCGGCATGCTCTTGTGGCGCTCCCATGGCTCGGGGATCATCATCATCATGGCGTGCGCCAAGCTGCGGCCGGAGAGAACAAGAAACTCGAGGCAGTTATCAAACTTCTGCGAATCGGATCCGTCTTCACGAATGATGGGCAGAAGCTTTTTTAGGTCAGCGCCAAAGACTTCACTGCCGATTTCCATCTGGCGAGCGTGCAGCCAGTTTTCGTTACCACGAACTGTATTGATCTCACCATTATGGCAAAGGTAGCGGAAGGGCTGGGCACGGGGCCAACTCGGGAAAGTGTTCGTCGAGAAGCGCGAGTGCGTCAGCGCCAGTGCGGAGTCCATCGCAGGGTCGCTCAAATCCGGGAAATATTGCTCCAGTTGCTGTGTAGTCAGCATGCCCTTGTAAGTCATTGTTTGGCTGGACAGTGAGCTGATGTAAAACATGGACTCGTCATCCTGGCCACTGTAGCGGATACGGTGCACAACGAGGCGGCGCACGAGATAAAGCTTACGCTCGAAAGCGAGGCCGCGCTCCACCTCACTACTTCGTTTGATGAAGAACTGGCGCATGAATGGCTCGCAGGCCGAAGAGGCCTTGCCCAGAATCTCGCTGCGCACGGGCACGTCGCGCCAGCCAAGTAGTTCCAGGCCTTCTTCGCTGACGATATTGGAGATGGTCTCTTCTTCGCTGCGTCGCTCTTTCAGGTCTCTGGAAAGGAATGCAAATCCAGCACCATAGTCACCTTCTTCGGGCACGTCAAAGCCGCACTCATCCGGGCAAACCTTCTTGAAGAAGTTATGGGGCAACTGGATGAAGAGTCCGGCGCCGTCGCCGGTGATCGGGTCGCAACCGCAACCGCCGCGGTGGTCAAGGTTGACGCAGATTTCGAGCGCGCCTTTAACGATCTCGTGGGACTTGCGTCCCTTCATATCAACGATGAGGCCGATACCGCAGTTTTCGTGTTCGTTCTGTGGGTCGTAAAGTCCTTGCGCCTTGGGCTGTGTAGTCTGTTTGTCCATGTAAATAAGCTATAGTGTTGTGCAGGTCAGGGCTCTATTTGAGGCATAGAGTAACTAATGACTCGCTGCATCCGATCTAGAGGAACAGCGGAAAGTAATAATCCGAGGGCACCTGTCTAGAGATAAATGCCCTTGAAGTGTCTGATCTTTGTAATTTGCCCGAGCTGGGAGCTTTTAGGTCACAATTTGAGCGTAAGGCGCGCCAAAAAGGCACTGAAGTGGGATTTTAGAAGAAGCGGATGGTTTTTGACCGCATGGCCTCATGTTCTTCATCCGTGCACGGCGCATTTGTAGGAGCATCCGGCGCATCTGCGCTAGCCTCGATCAGGCCGTTGCTGAGCATGTAGTTCTCCACTTCTTCGCCGCTAACATCGGCAAGCATATTACCATCAATTTCAACACAAGGGGACAGTGGCTGCCCTGATTTTTTGACCATTTCTGCGTATTGATCGGCATTGTTAATGATGTCACGATCTTCGTAATCGAGGCCGTATTTCTTCATGATAGCGCGCACGCCCATGCTCCAGCCACACGTCGGTTTTAAGTAAGCGGTAATTTTCATATTTTCTAAGTGGGTGCTTTCTAATGGCTTGTCAACTATGAGGATTTTCGGGCAACGACCCAATCGATTAGTTTACTTTCGTCATCTTCATAGGCCCAGGCGGCTCGCAGGAACTCCGCTGGATGAATATTGTTTTCTTTGAAAAATCTTCGATCTCCGCCGCAACCATACATGGTCTCCGCTGGTAACTCGCCGCGCAGCTTGGCAAATGCTTTGGGCATAATACGCGGCAACCACGGAATCCCGCGTATTTCGGCATCCTTGGGAGGTAAGGCATCCGCGGCTATTTTTTGCTCGGACAGTTTGCCTTCTTGCATCGTCAGAAAGTAGTCGCGCCGAGCTTCGCAAATCATGAGAAAGGTTTCGAAGTCTGGCTCGTCTCTGGAGATGAAGTCTTCAGCGTAATCGTAGACATCCATCTTGTTTAACCCGATTGAGGCCAGCTCAGACAGCGTTTTCTCGTCGAAATAGCTGTCCGGATCGCGGTTGCCGTCGCGATATTTAGCGGCTGCAGACTCCCAAATACCTTTAAGTATCGATTGATATGTGTAACTATCCATGGCATAATAATAACACATAGCGTCCAAAAAACAAATGCCCTGTGAAAGGAATTTCATTTTTTGTTTCCTAAGGGCCTTGCACTCGCTCTAATTGTCACCACATGCGCGTCGACTCACACATGCACACCACACTTTGCGGCCATGCTTTTGGCAGTCCGATCGAATATGTGATGACGGCGGCGGAGAAAGGGATCGATTTGATTACTTTTACCTGTCATATCCCGATGGAGTGGGAGGCTTTCGGGCAGGAAGGCATCCGCATGCGGCGCGATCAGCTCGATGAGTATGTGGCCCTGATTCATGATGCTGCGAAGCAAGCTAAAGAGATGGGTGTTGAGGTGCTCTGCGGTATAGAGGCTGAGGTGTTTCCAGACGAAGCGCAGTTGGAGCCGATGGACGAAGTGCTGGCAGCACACCCTTGGGATTTTGTTCTGGGCTCACTGCACGCTCAATGCCGGAGCTATTTGAGCTGGTTGTCGACCAACAAGGTGAAGAAGGATCCTATGCGGATCGATAGCTACTTCCGGCACTTGAAAGACGGTGCGCAGTCCGGAAGGTATGATAGCATGTCACACCCCGATGTGATTCGCACTTACGGTGTAGTTCGGGATTTTTTCCCTGAAGATCACGAGGAAGTTATCCGGGATTTTCTACAGGCTGTGGTGGACGAAGATATCTGCATGGAAGTTAATACGAGCGGGCTGACGAAGGGCGCTTTCGAAATACATCCTGACCCGCTGATTCTGGACTGGGCCGCCGAAATGGGCGTTAAACTCACTATCGGCTCCGACTCGCATAGACCAAGCTCCGTTGGACGCTTCTTTAATTGGGTGCAGCCCATGCTGCGCGAGAAGGGATTTAAGGATTTGCACTACTTTCGTGGGCGCAAGCGTCATCGCATCGACATGCCTGGAGCCCTGGAAAAGTCGGAATAGGCTTTTGGATAGAGCCAGCTTCGTAGCGGATCGGCGACAGCCGTTCCGTTCAAGTATAGCAATGGGTACCAGCATCGCAGTTCGACGTGACTATCGTCGCGTCGCTACGGCTTGAATCGCCGAGACGCTCTCGACAGGTGCGTTGCAGATCCCGCGTATCAATTGCTCTGAAAATGCGAGCGAGTGGGGCAGTGCACTCGCTAGATTCGCATGAGCGCATTGGCTGATCGGGGTCTCACGGTGGGCCGAGAGATTCATCTGGTTCAATGCAGTGACGACAGCAGGCACGCTCGGGTTGAAGGCGATGCTCTCTGCATTTCGCCCAACGAAGCGTTGGCCGCTTTCGGTTTCGATAACGAAGCCCTCGGGAGAATGGCTATAAGGTGAGTAGCTGCAGCGTGCGGCTTCGATAGCGTGTCGTGCGTTTTCGCTCAAGTTCGACTGGCTGCAGTCCAGGCACTGTGGCGAACTGTCGAGCAGGCTATGCCCTTTCTTGCGGGGCTCGGCAAAAGGCTCCGGCATGAGCTCACCGAGTTTTTGACTCGCACCCCGGACGGTAATCGTGAGCTCTGTCGCATCATGAAGTTCGAAGAGAAACTGCCGGCAGTGGCCGCAGGGTGATTCGGAAACAATGAGGGCTTCGATAGCCTCTTCGCCATGTGTCCATGCGTTAAGAACAGCCGATTGCTCAGCGTGTAAACTTGCATGAAGAGGCACACCCACAAACTCCATATTCGCACCGAGGTAGCACTTGCCGGATGTGCCGATCGCAAGCGCGCCGACTCTGAAGCCCGAGATCGGAGGGCGGGCGAACTCGCGCGCTAGTTCGAGTAAGCTCTCGATGTCGGATTGGCTGTTGCCGTTATTGAGTAAAAAAGAACCTAAAAATTCAGCATCAGCGACAGCCTTCTTGTATTCATCCCTGAGCCGGGAAGGGATGTTGTGGCTCATTCTTGGCATAGGTGATATAGGTGATAAAAAAGCTTTAAATCGCGGTCGCTTACTTGATGAAGCGAATGGTTAACGGGTATTTGTAATTTGCGCCCTCGTTCGCCTTCAGTGCCGCCAGTATGATAAAGACCAGACCCACAATAAAAAGCGCGAAGACTCCTACAACGGCGAGGCCAAATATAATGATGCCTAGAATGGGGATAATGATTGCCGGCATCGCTACGAGAATCAGGGCGGAAGCGTAGATGGTCATCGATATGTTGAAGTTCAGCGCTTCTTTGCCACACTCGTCGACAAACGGGCACTCATCCTTTTTAACAAGCCACATGATGAGTGGCCCAAGAATATGCCCAAACGGCACACCTAGTAGTCCAGACAATGCGAGCAAGTGGCAGAGCATACCCATTGTGTTTGTGTTGTCTGCGGCGGGAGGAGTCGCCGCGGCGGTTGATTGATGCGGTTTTAGGGCGGGTGGTGAAGGCTCATTTTCCATTTCTGTGCTAACCACAAACGATTTAGCGCTGAGCTTCAATCCAGAATAAGGCCTCAGGCGAAGAAGTGCGAACAAGGATCGAATCGGCTTTTGTTGTTTGGTAGCCGAAGCCCTTCGGTTTTGGTCGTGTAGCCGAAGCCCTTCGGCTTTGGTCGTGCGTGGTGCGGGCATCGATCGATCCAAACGCGAAGGCGTTCGGCTACGTTTCCGGTAGGCGAAGGCATTCGGTTACGTTTGCGGTAGCCGAAGCCCTTCGGCTTTGGTCGTGCGTGGTGCGGGCATCGATCGATCCAAACGCGAAGGCGTTCGGCTACGTTTCCGGTAGGCGAAGGCGTTCGGTTACGTTTGCGGTAGCCGAAGCCCTTCGGCTTTGGTCGTGTGTGCTGCGGGTATCGATCAATCCAAACGCGAAGGCGTTCGGCTACGTTTGCGGTAGGCGAAGGCGATCGGTTACGTTTGCGGTAGCCGAAGCCCTTCGGCTTTGGTCGTGTGTGCTGCGGGCATCGATCGATCCAAACGCGAAGGCGTTCGGCTACGTTTGCGGTAGGCGAAGGCGTTCGGTTACGTTTCCGGTAGCCGAAGCCCTTCGGCTTTGGAGGCAAACCCACTTTATTTTGACAAGGCACTTGCCAGAGCGGAGGAGGGCACTTTGCTATGGGAATGTTAGATTTTTCAGCCCCAAATTTCCTTCACTACGATTCCGCCCGTCGCATAGCTGACGAGTTTGGCACACCTGTTTACGTTTACGATCAGGCATCGCTCGAAGCGGCGGCAAAGGCAGCACTGGCTTTTCCAAATGCCTTCGGGTTGACTGTGCGTTATGCCATGAAGGCTTCGCCCAATGCGGCTATCCTTAAACTCTTCGATACGTTGGGCCTCTGGATCGATGCCAGTTCAGGCTACGAAGTGCGCCGCGCTCTGGCAGCAGGCGTCGAGCCGGGCAAGATCAGCCTCAGTACGCAGGAACTACCGAAAGACTTCGCCGAACTCTACGAACTCGGTATCGAGATTAACGCCTGTTCCCTCAACCAACTGGAGTGCTTTGCCCAGGCATTTCCCGGTCGTGAGATCGGGCTGCGTTTCAACCCCGGAGCTGGATCGGGAGGCAATAATCGCACCAATGTGGGCGGTAAGTCTTCCAGTTTTGGCATTTGGCATGAATGGACTGATCGAGCGAAAGCCATTGCCGAGTCGGCACAGTTGAAGGTCGTCCGCATCCACACTCACATTGGCTCGGGTAGCGATCCTGCAGTCTGGCAGAAGGTTTCGAACATGAGTCTGGATTTGGTTCGCCAGTTCCCAGATGTGACGCGCCTCAATCTGGGTGGGGGCTACAAGGTCGGTCGTATGCCTGACGAGGTCGGCACCGACTTGCAGGAATGTGGTGAGCCGGTTGCTGAAATCTTTCGTGAATTCGCTAAGGAGACGGATCGTGAGATTCATCTTGAGATCGAGCCCGGCACTTTTCTTGTGGCCAATGCCTGCGCCGTGCTCGCTACTGTGCAGGATGCTGTTTCCACAGGCAATGAGGGCTACGATTTCCTCAAGCTCGACACCGGCATGACTGAGATCCTGCGTCCATCTCTGTATGGGGCTCAGCACCCGATCGCGATTTTACAGGCCGAGCAGTCAACGACTGCGAAAGACTATATGATCGTCGGGCATTGCTGCGAGTCGGGAGACATTCTCACTCCAGCTTCGGGTGATCCTGAGTTGCTCTCCACCCGCAGCTTGCCTGCCGCGCAAATCGGCGATCTCTGTGTGATCGACGGAGTCGGAGCCTATTGCGCAGCCATGTCCACAAAGCACTATAATTCCTACCCGGAAGCAGCTGAGGTTTTGATCGATGCCGCCGGAGATACGCACCTGATTCGCAGACGCCAGAAGCCTGAAGATATCTGGGCTAATGAAGTCTCGCTTGTGTTATAATTTTGCTTACACTTTTTATCCCTACCAACAACTCCTATACCCCACTATGCAGAACGACAATTCTCGTGCCCACCGTAAGGCCTGCTTGCACATTACGCTAGCGCTGCTCGCCATATGGTTCTTTATAAGCTTTGGATGCAGTATCCTGCTCCGCGATTGGCTGGATGCCAACCTGCCTAGCATTGGCAGCGCACCATTCGGATTTTGGATGGCTCAACAAGGATCGATCATCGGATTCGTTTTAATTCTGATCGCCTACGCCTTCCTGATGAATCGTTTGGATAACAAGCACGGCTACAGCGAAAAATAGCAACGCCTGCATCTGAAGCTTTTCTGTCGTTTCAAATGAGTCGTTCCTGACCCCTTATTTCTGACTACTAACTTCTTACTGATATGTCTCAAGATACCCTTAACTTTATCTTTATCGGGCTCTCCTTTGCCATCTACATCGTCATCGCCGTATATTCCAGGGCTGGATCGACTAAGGAGTATTACACCGCCGGTGGAGGCGTATCGCCACTTGCTAACGGCATGGCCACGGCAGCCGATTGGATGTCCGCAGCCACTTTTATTTCCATGGCGGGCACGGTGGCTATTTCCGGTTACGATGCCTCGCGGTTTTTGATGGGTTGGACAGGAGGCTTCGTCCTTTTAACTGTTCTTATGGTGCCCTACCTGCGTAAGTTCGGTAAGGCGACTGTTCCAGACTTTGTGGGTGACCGCTATTACTCAAAGCTTGCCCGAGGCGTGGCTGTCGGTTGCGCCATCTTTATCTGCATGACCTACATCATGGGCCAGATGCGTGGCGTCGGCGTGGTATTTTCCCAGCTCTTCGGTATCAGTATCACCTCCGGCGTGATCACGGGCGGCACCATTGTTTTCTTTTATGCCGGTCTCGGAGGTATGAAAGGCATCACTTATACGCAGGTTGCGCAGTATTGCGTGATGGCTTTTGCGTACACAATCCCTGCGATTTTTATCGCGATGGCTCTGACTGGTAATGTCATTCCCCAACTCGGGCTGATCGGGAATTACACCGTGGGTGACGAGGTTGTGCCCTTCCTGCAGAAGATGAACAATATCAATACTGAGCTTGGCTTCAGCGAATATACTTCGGGTAAGATGAGCACGCTGAATATGTTCTGCATTACTGCCGCGCTGATGTGTGGCACCGCCGGCCTGCCGCACGTTATTGTCCGTTTCTTTACCGTCAAGGATGTGAAGGCCGTGCGTAAGTCCGCTTGCTGGACGCTTGGTTTCATCGCAGTGATTTATCTGACTGCGCCGACCATTGGTGCCTTCTCGCGTGTGAACCTCGTCGAGAAGCTTCACGATACCGCTTACGTGGACGCGCCATACTGGTTGCAAGAGTTTGAGGAGACCGGGCAGATGGCGTGGGTCGATAAAAATGATGACGGCAAGATTCAATACTTCGGCCCCGGCAAGTCTGAGTCCGGCAGCTTCTCAGTATTTCAGGGCAAGAGTCCCATTTACCCCACTTTTGATGCTCCTGAGGATCAACGCATCGGCAAGCACGGTGAGCGCCTGCTTGCGACTAAGGCCGATACGTCCAACCCGAACGAACTTTGGTTTGGCAACGATATAATGGTCATGGCGAATCCGCATATGGCCGGCTTACCCATGTGGGTCATCGCGTTGCTCATGGCTGGTTGTATTGCCGCCGCGCTATCTACTGCAGCGGGCCTGCTGCTTGTGCTCTCGACCTCCATCTCGCACGACTTGATGAAGAAGATCATCAAGCCCGATCTCTCAGATAAGGAAGAGGTCAATTATGCCCGTTTTGCCTCTTTTGTTGCTCTGGCAGTTGCTGTTTACTTCGGTATTAATCCACCATCGGCCTTTATCGCAAAGACCGTCGCCTTCGCCTTCGGCTTGGCCGCCTCTTCCTTTTTTCCTACCTTGCTCATGGGCATTTTCTCCAGTCGTATGAATAAGGAAGGTGCCATCAGCGGCATGCTCGCGGGAATCACATTCACCTTCGGCTACATTACTTACTTCCAGTTCCTCGACGGCACACCCGATCAATACTTCTTTGGGATCACGCCGGAGGGTATAGGATTTGTCGGAATGATCATAAACTTCGTCGTAGCCTTTGTTGTCAGCGCCTTCACGCCGCGCCCACCACAGCACATCGTCGAGATGGTCGAAAGTATTCATATTCCAAACGGATCCAGCGAAGCGCAGAACCACGACTTCGAGATTTAGCCCTATCCGACGCAGAATTATCCCAAAAATTGTCTTCTTGCAGGTCTGATAAAATCTTGCGAGCTATATCCTCTTCGTCATAAATCGAGTCCTATGACGAAAGCATTACGATCACTCACGTTGACGATGCTGCTTCTCGCACTTGCGGGTTGCTGCTCAACTTCAAATCAAGGACACGCTGAAGAGGAGTGGATTCCTCTCTTCAACGGTCAGGATCTCGATGGTTGGACGCCGAAGTTTGCCGGGCATCCGTTGGGTGAGAATCTGAATAACATCTTCAGGGTTGAGGACGGCCTCCTCAAGGTCTCCTACGACGACACCGAAACATTTAAGGGCGACTTCGGTCACCTTTTCTACAAGACGCCTTACAGCCACTATCGGATTCGTGCGGTCTTCCGCTTTACGGGTGAGCAGCTTCCCGGCGGTCCGGGGTGGGCCTATCGCAACAACGGCTTAATGCTCCATTCGCAGGATCCGCTGACGATGCCTTTGGACCTTAAGTTTCCGGCCTCCATTGAAGTGCAGTTCAAGGGCAACAAATTCGTCGATGGAGAGCCGCAGGATAATAAGACTATGGGAGCATTATTCAACCCAGGCACGACTGCTAAGGTCAATGGCAAGAGTGTTGCTCAGGCGCAAACGTCATCGCCGGCTTTTGAAGGCACGGAGTGGTGCACCGTCGAAGTCGAGGTTCGCGGGCAGGAAGAGATGATTCACTACGTCAACGGTGTGGAAGTGCTTCGTTCGACAGACTTCCGTCTCGACCGTGGCACGCCGATTGGCAGTGGCTTCATCGCGATCCAAGCGGAGACGCATCCGACTGAGTTTAAGTCGATTGAAATCCTGCCGCGCACGCCGCCGCCGGCTGCCCGCAAAATGGGCACTTTGAACAAAGCTCCGAAGGGCTACACCGCTCTCTTCGACGGCAAGTCACTTAATGGTTGGAAGCTGCACCCGAAGAGTGTCGGCCACTGGAAGGTGCTCGATGGCGTGATTGACTACGACGCCCTGAGCAAGGCCCCCGGCATAGACAAAAACCTCTGGACAGAAAAAAGCTACGGCGATTTTGAACTCCATGTGGATTGGAGAATCAAAGAAACGCATGGCCTTTTTTCGATGCCGATTGTTCTCTCCGACGGCACTCACTTGAAGGACGAAGATGGTAAAGATATTCGCATTTCAAAACCTAATGCCGACTCTGGCATTTTATTGCGTGGTGAATTGAAGTCGCAGACCAATATCTGGTGCTGGCCCGTCGGTTCCGGCGAAGTCTATGGCTACCGCAGGGACAAAAAGGTGTCTCCTGAAGTGAATGCTGGTGTCACACCTAGCCGCCGCGCCGATAACCCTGTCGGGGAGTGGAATACCTTTATCATCACGATGAAAGGTGATCGCCTGACCGTGAATCTCAACGGTCAAACCGTCATCGAAAACGCCCAGCTTCCCGGGATTCCTGAGGCAGGGCCTGTAGGACTGCAACACCACGGCGGTTTAGAAAAGAACGGTGAATATAATAACGCCTCCAGCCTGGTGCAGTTCCGGAACGTGTTTATCAGGGAGCTTTAGCTTACGCTGCACTCCTTATGTTGAGAGTTAAGTGCCCTCACTTTGCCTTGGCAAAAAACTCTACCGTAGCGCATCACTATAGATTGAAAAAAAATAGGATTTTGTCGATAAGTTACACTCAATTGACGAGTGGTTTATTGCTCAATTGTTACGTTAACCATGAACAACCGCAGAACATTTCTCAAACAAACTGGCCTCGCAGCTGGTGCACTCGCAGTCACTCAACCCACACGTGTGATGGGGCAGGCCAAGCCGAAGGGGCCGAAGCTGCGGGTCGGTATCGTGGGCTGTGGTGGCCGCTCCTACAACGTCGGTGAGATGGCGCTGAAGGATGGCCGCTACGAGATCGTCGCACTGGCGGACTATTTTCAGGAAGCGGTCGATACGATTGGCGAAAAATATAATGTGCCGGCCAATCGTCGTTACACAGGGCTGCACTGCTACCAGCGCCTGATTGATGCAGGTGAGATTGATATCATCGCGATTCTCTCGCCGCCGTATTTTCACCCTGAGCAGGCTGAAGCGGCAGTCGAAGCGGGCCTGCATGTCTGGCTGGCTAAGCCGATTGCGGTGGATGCACCAGGTGTAGCGCGAATCGAAGCGGCAGCCAAAAAGGCGGCAGCTAAACAACGCTGCTTCCTTGTCGATTTCCAAACTCGTGCCTTAGGGCAGTATCAGGAGGCAGCTCGCCGAGTCGCGGCAGGTGACCTCGGCACACTAGGCTACGGCGAAATCGAAGCCACCAGCACGGCCTTCAAGCTGCGGGTGCCGGATGCAGGTCAAGAATCACGGCTGAAGAATTGGCTCCAGTGGAAAGACTTGTGTGGTGAAAATATTATCGAGTTCTCGATTCATGCCATCGATATGGCTAGCTTGATGATTGGGCGGCCGCCAGTTTCGGCGACGGGGTTTTGTGAGCGCAACATCATCGATGACATGCCGGGCGATGTTCGGGATATCACCAGCGTGACTTATGATTACGGCGATGGTTTTAAGTGTGTGCTTCGTGCCAAGCGTTTCCAACATAACAAAATATCCGGTGGAATCGACCTCGCTTTGTTCGGTGAGAAGGGCGGCTTGTTTGCTAGCTACAAGGGCGAAGTTTATATCAAAGGTGAAAACGACTTCAGCGGCGACCGATTCATGGGTGAGAAGATTCGCGGGATCTACAACATCGGCATCTCAAATAATTGGGACACCTTTTATAAAAATATCACTGAAGGTGATTTCAGCCAGGTCACGGTCAAGCCGAGTGCAGACTCGCACTATTTGGCGCTACTCGCGCGGGAGGCGGCCTACGGACAAGGTGCGACCGTGACTTGGGACGACATCGTGAAGAGTAAAAAGACGATGGAATTCGACACGACTGGGCTGACGATTTAGCCAGTGGCGATCGATACTTGGAGGTAGCGCAGCACCGTCCCCGGTGCGCACCTCGTTGGGCGAGCTGAACGTTTCGAATGTTCGTGCGGAGCCGGAGGCTCCTGCGCTACCGATTTTAACCCGCCGTTAGCGCTTAAACCTAATTCACTACTTTAAATATATAGCTGCCACTGAGGGCTTTCATTCGGACAGTATCCATCGACTGAGGCGGCAGGAGTTTTATGCCTTCGGATGTGTTCAGGGCTTTGCCGCTTTCGGTGGCTGTGCTGCCTTTAGGTTTATTTAATTCGATGATGGCCGTTGTGTTGGCCGGGATGGTGATTTCGTAGGTTGTGCCGGTAGCGTCGGTGCTCCAGTTGGAAATGATGGTTCCGCGGATCGACTCGTGTGAGCTCTTGACCCACTTGAGATCGCCCACGATTTGCGGGCGGATCTCGATGCGGTCGAATCCGATGGCATCCTCAGCGGGTTGGATCCCGCCTAGCCATTTAAAGAACCAGGCCGAAATCGAGCCGAACATCGGGTGATTGAAGGACATGCGGTCGCTATCACCTTGCCAGGTTTCCCAGAGTGTGGTGGCGCCGTTTTGCAGCATCCATCCCCAAGACGGGTAGGTCTCGCGGGTCGCGAGTTCGTAGGCGAGGTCGCTGCGGCCGCGCTTCGATAGTTGCTCCATGAGAATGCGGGTGCCGTAAATACCGGTAGTCAGGCGAGGGGAGTCTTCCGGGGCGGTCAGATTTTTTACCAGTTGCTCGAACATCTTGCGCTGGGTCTCGGGACGGGTCTCAGCAAATTCGAGGGCAAAGGTTTGTTGCGATTGTGAGCCATCGGCGACCTTGCCGGTCTCGGCATTCAGGAACTCTGCTTTCCAGGCGACGTTGGATTCGTCTGCGTAGGCTTGTGCGCGTGCAGCGTCATTATCGCGGCCAGCGACTTTGGCGAGTCGTGCCACTTGTTGGGCGGCGTAGATGAATACGGGGGTCGTGAGCTTCGCGCCCCATTCCCCTTCGGATAGGGCTTCGTGGTCGCCAAGTCCAGTGACGACGAGCGCGTCCTTGCGGCGGGCGGCCTCAGCGTCGAGCCATCGCAGGGCGACGGATATTTGTTCTTCGATGAAGTCCTTTGCGCCGTAGTGTTGGTGCAACTGCTCAAGCAGGAGCGGGTGAGTCTTTGCCCAGCCGACGCCGCAATAATCTACGCCGACAAAGGGTGAGGTATCCGTAAGGCGGCCGTCCGGGAGCACAGAGTCGGTCCAGTCGCGAACGGTTTTCTGGTAGAACCCTGCCATGTCGAAATTGAGTAGGAATGCCTCGCTCGTCGCGACAATATCACCGCCGTAGGCAAAGCGTTCGCGGTGCGGGCAGTCGGACTGCACGCTGACGACATTGGCAAGAAAAGTATTTAGAATGACTTCTTGGATTTGATTAAGCAGTTCGTTTGAGGACGCGAACTGGCCTCTGGTCTGCAAGTCGGACCGCATGGTGTAGCCTCGGAAGTCGTCGAGTCCAGGCGCTTCTGGCAGACCGCTGATTTCCATATATTGGAAGCCGTGAAAGGTGAAGTCGGGGCGGTAGGTCTCGCCGCCGCCGCGGGCGATGTATGTATCACCTTGCCAAGCGATTTCTGGGGCGCCGGGGCCTCCGACGTATTGCGTCGTTCCGTCTTCAAGCTCCTTGCGTTTGATTTGCCCGCAGACGCTGCTCATGGGGTTGAGTGTGCCGTCGGAATAAAGCAGTTCGCCGAAGCGTAAGTTAACTTTCGTGCCGGCTGGTAGATTGAAATCAATCTCCGGTAGCCCTGTAAAGTTGCGCCCGAAATCGACGATATAAACGCCGTTTTTCGCAGGCTCGCTGATGGCTTCGACTGGAAACGCTTCGCCAAGGCGAACGGGTGGGGCAATTAAAGGAATCAGTGGCTCAAGCGGGTAGTCGGCAATACGCACGGCCTGCCAATCGGACGCATCGTAGCTGGGCTTGTCCCAACCGGGGAGCGCCTTGCGGGCGTCGCGCACTTCGCCGAGGTAGATGTTGTTGCGAATAGTCGGGCCTTCTGTGGTGCGCCACTCGGGGCCGGTCTTGACGACCTCTTGCGTTCCGTCGGTGTATTCCACAACGAGGCATGCAATGGCTCGGGGACGGCCTACAGGTAAGGCTTCGCGCAGGTTGCGCCGGCCCCACATTTTCATCGGCAGCGGATTATACCAGCCGTTGCCTAGCGCGAGGCCAAGGCAGTTCTTACCCTGCTTGAGTTGCGCCGTCACATCATGGGTGCGGTAGAGGATGCGTTTGTCGAATCTTGTCCACTGCGGGTCAAAGACGTTGTCGACGAGCCGCTCGCCATTAATGCTCGGGTAGCAGAGGCCCAGGCCAGCCACGTGAAGGCGCGCCTTGGCAACTGGTTTCGCCAACTTAAACTCCTCGCGCATCAGCGGGGCAGGGTCAGGTTTGTAGAAGTCTTCGTCCTTGGTTGGGTTGTCTTTGCCGTCGTCAATCCACTGCGCGCCTTTCCAATCTGCGGGGTTGTTGAGCGCGACTTCCCAGCTGGCGACTTCGCTCCATTCGGAGGCTTCATTATCCATGTTCCAAGAGCGGACTTTCCAGTAGCATGCCTGACCCGCGAGGAGGGCTTTGCCTGCGTAGCGCACCTTTGGCGACCGCCTGGCCTGAACCTTGCCCGAGTCCCAGAGGTCAGCCTTATTTTGAGCCAACAGCTCGGGGCTGCTGGCCACCATAACTCTCCATGCGCTCTGGAGCTGGCCGCGACTGCCCTCGGGCGCTTCGAGCCGCCAGGAGAGGTTCGGGCTCGCTGGCGTTGCGAGTGGATTGGCGATGCCCTCCACGCGTAAATCGAACGGGGTCATCTTGGCCGAAAGGTTCATCGTGAAAGCGAAGAGCGCGCAATAAACGACGCATGTGAGCAGTTTGTGAATTCGAAACATGCTGATAGGGAAATACACTGGTCGCCGGATTACAATATTTGCCGCGCACTTTCGGAAATATATTTCTTCTAAACTTGCGGATGCTAAGTGTCGGACTTTACTCACACAATTATGCGTTATTTAACACCGCTTGCGCTTCCGCTTTGCGCACTCCTTTCATTCTCCGCTTGTAAAACTTATATGCCATCAGTCATTGAAAACTCTCTCCTTCCCGTTCCAGAACGCGGCTTTTTAAGCACAGAACCAGCGGATAACTGGGAAGAGGGGCTAATCACTGGAAACGGCACACTCGGTCTCAATGTCTTGAGCAAACCGAATGAGGGCCGCATCATCTTCAGCCACGAGGAACTCTTTATGCCAATGGGCGAGCCGTCCGTTCCTGCCGACCAGTCTGCCTACCTTCCAAAGGTTCGCGAACTCATCGCTGAGGGTAAATATAAAGAAGCCGAGCGTCTTCAGTTCGAGAAGTCCGGGCAAGCAGGCTTCATGTATCCGGACTACTATGTGCCAGCCTTAGACATGACGATCACCCGCGAGGCGCAAGGTGATGTGCGCGACTACTCGCGCTCCGTCGATTTTACGACTGCCGAGGCCACTATTCAGTGGACGGACGATGCCGGCACCTTTCAGCGCCAAGTCTTCGCCTCCCGCGACGCGGGTATCGCCGTTATTCGTATTCGTGGGAGCCAGCCAGGCTCGGTGACCTGTGATTTGCGGCTTGAAGCGCGCGAGCCGCTGGACGACTTTAACAGCGATACCGATATCGGTAAGCGCTCCGACCAATCTTTCGACGAACACTTCGGTGACCTCAAGAGCATCGCATCGGAGAGCTCAATTTCCTTCAGCGCGCGCTTCCTTAAGTCGTATTCCGATAGTATCAAGTCAGTCAACGGGCATGCCCGCGTTGTGACCAAGGGTGGGGCGACCAAGCCCAACGCCGACGGATCGCTCTCTGTGACTGGTGCAGACGAAGTCCTTATCCTCGCTGACATCCGCCTGCCGAAAGAGGATGGCGTGACCCAATTCGACGAACTTGCCAAGGCACTCGACGCACTCCCGGCTGACTACGAGAAGCTGCTTGCGGGCCACACTAAGATTCACGGCGAACTATTCAACCGCGTGAAGCTCGACCTCGGCGGGGGCGACGACCACCTCAAGACCACCGAAGAACTCCTCAAACTCTCCACTTGGGACGATATCAATAACGCTCTCCTTGAGAAGCAGTTTGATGCCGGACGCTACAATATCATCTGTGCAACCGGTAAACTCCCACCCAACCTTCAAGGCGTCTGGGGCGGCACCTATGTGCCTGATTGGGCCAGCGACTACACGCACAACGGCAACGTGCCTTCGGCTATCGCAGCCAACCTCATGGGCAACATGCCTGAGCTGACACTCGCTTACACCAGCTACATCGAGTCGCTCATTCCAGACC
>Ga0307978_1000933_pt1 | contig 22989 bp, 27 predicted proteins | sample OrgLakmetage1056_FD_203151 | JGI IMG/M metagenome (GOLD analysis project Ga0307978, IMG submission 203151) | Saline water microbial communities from Organic Lake, Antarctica - #1056 | ecosystem: Environmental > Aquatic > Non-marine Saline and Alkaline > Saline | place: Antarctica: Organic Lake...
GCTTCGGATCTCACCACACCGCAAAATACACCACTCGCTTTGACTCTTTCGGATGCGCAGATAACAGCCCAAACGGTCACAGCGCGGGCGGCATTTGCTGACATTGTAAATCTGAAATTTCTAACTCAAAACTACACCCGTGGGCGGTTCAAATCCCTCGGAAATAGCTAAATGCAAATCACCGACTACATAGGCACAAAATGGGAGGCTGACGGGGTGGGGCCTGGCTCGTTTAACTGTTGGACGATGGTAAGGCACTACTACAAACACGTTTTGGGGGTCGAACTGCCTGAACAAGTGGTTGATGTGAACTGCATTAAAGCAGTCACCAAGCTTGCACAATCTGAGTCTGAAAACTTGAGCGTTTGGGAGGAACTAGGGACTCCTGTTGAGGGTGCAATTGTGCTCATGGGGGCAGGGCGGACAATGGGTCATGTGGGTGTTATCGCCACCAGAGATTTGCAGGTCTTGCATTGCTCGCACAGCGCGGGGCGGTCTAATCTCCAAAGTCTGCACAAAATCCGCCAGCAGTGGCGAAACGTCAAATTTTACAAATTAAGATGCACCTAATCGAAGTCACAAACCCATTTGACCCAATCAAAGAGCACACTGTCCATAGTGTGCCAGTGTCCGGGGTGCCCACTATCAACAAAGTTTTGGGTGCTTCTGGGCTTGCCCTTGATGCGCCGTTCATCGTTTTCGTAAACAGTGATGCAGTTTTGCGGGCGGGCTGGGACGATCCGATAAACCCCAAAGCGATCATTTTAGTGCTCCCGGCGGTTGAAGGTGGTTTCTCATGGCTGATCTTTACCGTCTTGATCACCATTGTCTCCGTTGCTCTGTCATTGATGCTGACACCTGCTCTGCCAGTTAACCCGGCGGCAGGCTCTGAAGCTGACTCAGTCTATACACTCAGGGGCCAAACCAACCAGGTCAAACTGGGCGAGGCCATTGAAAGTGCGTATGGTGACGGCCGGCATTGGCCATCTTACGCAGCGCAATCGTATAACTACTATGTAAACAACAACTCTTGGCAAAACTCGCTCTTTGTAATTGGGCAAGGTAGTTGCACCATTGATGCGATAAATATTGAGGACACACTCGCAAGCGAGTTTGAGGACATCGAAACGCAAATTGTGCAACCCGGCGGTGCAGTGTCGTTGTTTCGCGACAATGTGCAAACTTCCACTGAGGTTGGGAACGTCGAACTCTATGGCACCAATGAGGATGATTTTGATTCAGACGGCTTTGAGGTCGTGGTCAATGACTCCGGCACACTTGCGGACACAATCGCCGTTGATGTTGTTTTCAGCCGGGGGCTGTATTCTCAAAATGACAAGGGCGGGCTGAATAATGCGACGATAACGCTTCGATTTGACTACAAACAAATCGACGACGCGGGCGCAGATGTGACCGCATGGACAGAGCTTTTTTCAATCTCAAAAACAATGGCGACAGTGACGCCACAGCGGTTCACGCGCTCAGGGACTGTCAACCCGGCGCGTTACAAGGTGCGCGGCATACGCACAAATACTGCTTCGGATAGTTTCAAAGTCGGTGATACCGCCATCTGGGAAAGCGCAAGGGCGTTCCTTCCCAACATTGGCAGCTATGGCGATCTAACCATGCTTGCAGTCCGCGCACGGGCAACCGCAAATCTCAATGACAACTCGGCAAGAAAGATCAATGTCGAGTATCGGCGTAAACTCCGCACTTGGTCTCCGGCGGGGTGGGCACCTGCAACAGAGACGCGCTCAATCGTTTGGGCATTCTGTGACATCTTGACCGCACCCTATGGGGGCAACTTGTCAGATGACTATTTAGACTTGCCAGCTCTTTATGAGCTTGACCAAGTCCTGACATCAGAAGGCAGGTTTTTTGACTACGTGATTGATAAGAGTTCCAGCGTTTGGGAAGCCTTGAAACTGGTTGCCAGTTGTGCGCGGGGTGTCCCCATGATCGACAATGGCTTGATCACCATCATTGTTGACCGTTTACAAACACAGGTCACACACCTTTTCAACGCTGAAAACATCGTCTTTGGCACGCTCAAAACTTCGGCATCATTTTTCAAGGAGGAAGAATTTGACTCTTTGGAGGTTGAGTATCGCAACCCAACAACTTGGAAACAAGAGGTTGTGACATGCGCTCTTGCGGGTTCGGCAAGCGAGAACCCGGACACCATGACACTCGCAGGTGTCACAAGTCGCGATCTTGCATTTGTTGATGGAATGAAAATCATCTCAGACCGTAAAAAACGGCGCAGGGAAGTTACCTTTAGGACAGGGCTTGAGGGTTTTCTGGCCACATACAATGACCTAATCCGTGTCGAAGATGACACTTTTGGCCTGTCTGCAAACATGGGTGGTGATGTGCTCGGCATCGCAAGCGACAATGTCACAATCACACTTTCAAACGATGTCACCTTTGTTGACGGCCAAGAATACACAATCCGTTTGCGTGGCATAGATGGCACCATTTACGGGCCTTATGTAGTCACAGCGGGTTCGGCGGCAAACGTGGTGGTCTCAGCCACAAGTTTGGCGGTTGAGGACATCCTACCACTAAGAGACAGCGATGGATTCGTTAATGTAGTTACGCACAGCCCTATTTACGAGCTGGGCGGCGGCGTGTCATTTGCTAAAAATTGTGTGATCACACACCTTGAACCGGGCGACGATGACACGGTGGCAGTCACTGCGGTTGAGTATGACCCAAGCGTATATGACAATGACAGTGGGGCGACCACTCCCGGCACAGGTGGCACACCATCTCTGATCGGCTCAAATGCATTGCCTGTGGTGTCCTCGATCACGCTTACCCTACTTGGTGAGGATCTTTTCAGGGTCATCTGGATTGGTGACGCTGAGGCAGAGTATTACGTGATTCAGATTTCGACAGATCCGACAGCATTTGTCGGTGACTCAAATGAGGCATGGCAGACCGTAGCGACCATTTACGGGCAGACTTACACCGATATTCCGGTAGGGGCTAGTGTGTTTTACGTCCGCGTTGCGGGTGTTAGTGCGCTCGGTCAAGGCCCTTGGGTTGCCACAGGGTCACAAACTACTGACGACTATTTTGCAGCACTCTCTCTACCGACTGGCACAGTCACAGCCGGGTATGACTCTCTTGTTATCACATGGGGTGCGCAAGATGACGCGGACTATTACGAAATTTTTATAAGTGAGACCGACCCCGGCGGGGCCACACCGACCGTGCAAGCCACAGTTGAGACAAACAGTTTCACGCTCACCGGCCTCGATGGTGGTGCAATCCGCTATTTCCGAGTGCGCTCGGCGCGGGTGCTCCCAAGTGGCACAATTATATACTCATCTTGGGCATCTATCTTTTCGGGGACCACACTGGCGAGAACCCCAGACAACCAATCGTTTTTTGGCCCTACCGAACCTTCAGACCCTGGTATCTTGGGGGCTATCTGGTTTGACACAGATGATGACAACCGCATTTACCGCTGGGATGGCACGGACTGGGTTGACGCACAGAAACTAATCAGGGCAATTGACATCGGCGCGGGCGCGGTGGAAGCCGACTCAGTAGGGGCAAATCAGATCATCACGCAAACGGCGAACATTGCAGATGCGGTAATAACAGACGCGAAGATCGCTAATGTCACAGCAGGGAAAATAACCGCTGGAACAATCACAGGGCAGGAAATTAAAATTGCGGGTTCTGGTGGCTCCATCGAATCAAGCAACTTTGTTGCGGACACTTCGGGCTTTCAGGTTTTGGGGACAGGTGAAGCAGAGTTTAACAATGTCAAGATTCGCGGTGCCGCAACAATTGAAGGGGCATTCCAAAGTGGTATAATATTGGTTGATGACGGTGTCTATTTGGCACGGTCTGACGCAATAACAAAGCTAGCTTTGCCCGTGGTGGCTAGTAGTGTTACAGCTAATAGTAATACTTCTCCTTTGATTTACATTTACGGTTGGGACGCAGTTGGTGCAAATACTGCTAACAGAGTGGTTAAAACAAGTGTAGTAGTGACTTTGTCAGCTTTTTGGAGTGGGCGAGTTGACTTTTTACCACTCCGCCTTGACGGCTCCATACAAAAGAGTGTGAACGGGGGCAGTTGGGCCACAATAGCAACCGGGCGTGCTGGGGGGGCAGAATATCAGTCGGGACAAGATTCCGAGTGGTCTGGCAGTGGTGCTTTTTCAGTGGTAGTTAATGTGACTTTTAGTTCAACAGACATAGTTTCATTTCGCTTTGTAGGTGAGGCGGGTGATTATTGCGGTTTGAACTCTTTGGCGTTCAACTGGTAGGATATTATGGCATTAGAAAAAACACACACTCTCGAAAACGGCGTTGCCGTTAATTACTGGGCGATAAAACAAGCCACCGAGTTTGATTATCACGCGCAAGTTTGCCGGTTGTGGATTCTGGCGTGGGTTAGTGCGACCGCAAAGAGCAACGGCTCCGGCTACGTGTCACAGGCGACACGCAATTACTATGTAAGCGTTGAGGACTTTAACACCTACTTTGCAGACTCAGTGCTTCAGGAGTCTGGCAAAAGCCCTGCTTCACAGGCTTACGCTTACATAATCGCAAAAGATCCTTTCTTTGCGGATGCAACCCTTGTCTAACGCGCTCGGCTCAGTTCCTGCAAGTTTTTGATCGCAGCGAGGAACCCTTTTTCATTTTTGCCTTTTTCCCGGACCACTTCAAGTGCCGCGTCATCAAAGGTGCCGGGCACAGTCAGACGGTAAACAAAGGTTTCTTCTGTCTGCCCGGTCCGGGCAAGGCGGGCGTTCCATTGGTTATACAACTCATTTGACCAAGTGGGGGTGAACCAACAAGTGGACCGCCCGCCATGTTGAAGACCGTCAACCCCGTGACCAATGGAAAGTGGGTGTGCAACCAAGAACTTGATTTTGCCTCCCTGCCAACGCTTCAAGCTTTCATCATTGAACAACTCAGCCCCCGGACAGGCGGCAAGGATGCGGGTTTGTTCATGGGTGAATTGGGTTGCCACAAGCAAGGGTTCATCAATGTCCTTTTGCAGTTTAATCAGTGCTTTGATTTTTGCGTCATGGACAACCCCAACCTTTTTATTCTCGTCATAAATTGCACCGGACGTTGCTTGAAGAAGCTTTTGAATCAAAGCCCCCTGATTGACTGCAACCACTTCAAGCCCTTGGTCTTCAAGCAGAGTCAAAAACTCTTTTTCAAGTTCCTTGTAAACCTTCCGCCCGGCGGGGGGCAATTTGATTTCAATGTCTTCCGTGACCGTTGGCGGGATGTCCAACCAATCTTCTGAACGTAGGGTCAAAGCAATGTCCGCAACCCGTGCTTCAATGAACTTTTCCGCCCCTTTGCGGATGACAAACTTGGGGTATTGGGAATATGCATTGTCCGGTTCAAAGTAAGCTTTTTGGAAATTGGTAAAAGCGGTCCCCAAGCGGTCCCCATTATCAAGCAACCGGATTTGGGCAAACAAATCCAAGTAAGAGTTGGGGCAGGGTGTCCCGGTCAACCCCCAATGGCGTTTGAACAAGTGCCGGAAGTCCCGGAAACCGTGAACCCGCTCTTTTACAATGACTTCATTGCCAAGGCGGTTGATTCGTTTCAGTGGTTCCCCATCTGGTCCTTTTGCCGGGCGGTTGTAACCGTTGACCCGCTTGCTTCCGGGGTTCTTGGCTTTGCTCAATTCATCCCAAGCCACAGTGTCAACGGGCATGTCTTCCGGGGTCATCCCCTTGAGTTGGTTTTTGCAGAACTTGGGGAGTGATTCATAATTTAAAGTATAAATGTCCGCTGTGCCTTCTTCCCAAGCTTTCAACCCTTCTTTGGTCCGTAGGCAAACGACCTTCATATACCGGAAATTAGACCACTTCTCAACCTCATGGGGCCAAGTAAGGGTTGCCACACGCAAGGGGGCAATGATAAGGAGCCCTTTGCCCTGCCCGTCTTTCAGAAGCCAATCAAACGCGGCAAGGACGGATGCAGACTTGCCAAGACCCATCCCGGCAAACAAGGCGGCAACTTCCCGAACCTTCAACCAATCAATGGCAAGGTGTTGGTGTTCCAGTGGGGTGAACTTCACAATGAAGATTCAATCTTTGCAATGGTTTCACGTTGTCCGCGTGTGAGGGTCCGCAACCTGTCCAAAAGTCTGATTTCCCGGCGGTCCTTGCTTGTCAAGGTCTTCCAATTCTTGGGAATCAACAGTTTGCGCAAGACGGTTTTCGCTTCGTAAAAGGTAACAAGTTTTTTCATGTGCAATAAATATCAATGTAAGTTTTCGCGTCTTCCAAACTGTCAGACCAAACAGCGTTGCCGCCATTCTCTTTAATTTTTCTCAAATGCTTTTCCTGCAACCCAGTTGGGGTCTTACCGGGGGCTTTTAGTTCCATGAACAAGACCACCCCGTTGGACCCAATGAAGATGCGGTCCGGGACACCTCGGTTGGCAGGGGATGAAAACTTGAAGGATAGGCACCCTTTGCTTTTGGCATATTTGCCAACCTTGGTTTCAAGCTGTGTTTCAAGCCCCATTAAAACAAGTTCAGTTTTCCGGTGGTTGCCTTGATACCTGCAAAGATTTCTTCCCGTTCTTTCTTTTGGATGCGGACAATTAGTTTTTCAACAATTGCCCGGCGGGGTGCCTTCTGTTCAAGTTCAAGATACACAAGACGCTTCAAGTCATCTTGTGACAATCCCGCGTTGTTGATCTTGGTAACAAATTTGTTCCATGACTGAAGGAACCCCGCATTGGATAAGCGGGAACGGTCCTTGTCTGAAAGTTTGGGGGTCTTGGGAAATATCTTCATGGTTTAAATTAAAAACAGTTTTTGTTTAAGTGGTCAAGGGTTTTAATAAAGCTCACCAAGGATGTTTTTGAGTCTCAAACTTTGAAGTTCCCTGACAAGTGGTTTGTTGACTTTTGCAGGGCTCACACAGCAAGCACAGCGGACAAGCCACCCTTTGCCCTTGCGCTCAAAGTGCCCAAAGTTTGGGGGTGTGAATTTGTGGCACTTGTAGCAATTACCTGCAAATCTATTTCTCATTTAATCCTTGTTGTAGAATGGGACAAGTCCCCCTTCAGCTTCAAGGGGCAAACCTTCAGCCCACTTGGGCAGGTCACAAAGGGCTTCACAAAACCCTTCAATGGTCTGCCCGGCTTCCGGTTCAAACTCGGCAAGGGCTTGGTCATGGACCAGCATGAAGATTTTATAACCCAAGCGGTCCGCGTTCAATGCCCCGTGGGTCATCAAATCCCCAGCAACCGCTTGTGTTGCATTTTCCACAAGGGATCCCCCGTAAGTGCCCATTCTGATTGGTCTTCCGTCTTTCAAGCCAATGAAACTGACTTCATCCGTGGTGTATGTTTCCCCTTTATACTTCTTCACTGTGGGCTTCACTTGCGGGTGTGGGTAAACAAGATTGTGCCCGCTTGGCAGTTGCATCACAAGGGCAGGGAAGCCCGGCTTGTGGGTCATGGCAAACTTCACCTTGGGGTTAGCTTGAATTACCTTGCCGGGGTTGGCAATGGCTTCCTTTGCCGCTTCATTGAACGCCCGCCACATGGCAACCACCTTGAAATTCACTTTGCGATAAATCTTGATTGTGTCTTTGCACAGCTCCGGGGACAGGTCCCGCCCGTAACCAAGGCATGTTTGGCGGAACTTGTCATCACCCCCTTGGAATCCGCAAAGCAAAACCGCTTGTTTGCCAACGAAGCGTTGGCCCTTGGTGATGTCTTCAACAGGGGCCCCAAAAATCTTGGAAGCCATTGCAATGTAAACATCTTTCTTTTGTCTAAACAAATCAAGTCCATCTTCCTGCCCGGCAAGCCAAAGCACAATGCGGGCTTCAATCCCGGAATAATCCGCGTCAAGGAACTGTCCGGGTTCTTCATCATTGTGTTTGTGCAAATCAATGTGAAAACTTGTTTTGGGTTCTATGAAATGCCGGATGCAGGACGCGATTGCTTCAAGTGGGGATTCATAAATCAATTCAAGGCTTTCAACATCCATGTTGCCGGACTTCAAGACCCGGTAAAGGTGTTCTGTGTTGGCAATGGTGGGGCGGCGGAAGTTTTGCGGTTGAATGATTCTGCCCGCCCAACGGTGGGTTCTTTCCGCCCCGGACCACATCAAAGACCCCCGGACACGATCATCTTCCGGGCAAGCAGCACCAAGCATGGTTGGAATCTTCTTCAACGCGGCGAACCCAGACAACCGTTTCAATTTCAGTGCTTGAAAAGCTTCCGGGGTCATCCCGTATGCTTCAGCCCCGTCTTCAATGATTTGGTCAACAGTTGCCGCTTGAAGGTTCTTGCCGGGGAACCCGCGTTCCTGCATCCATTCTAAGACCTTGCCCCGCTGTGTGGGGTTCAGTCCGGTCATTGCGCGGAAATCTTCAGTGTTCTTGGTGTCATATTCATTGACCAACTTTTCAGCGGTTTCCAAGGCTTCAACGTTCACCGGGACACCCCGGCGATTCATCCTAAGATCGAATTGAAATGATTCTAGGATCTCACCTTGCAGTTCAAATGCTTTCAGCTTTTCGTGAATTTGCATTTCAACCAAGACATCCTGTTTGCAGTATTGCCCAAATTCATGGAACTGCTCAGGTTCATCTTTGGGCAAGATGCGTTCCTTGGGTTGCTTCTTGGTGGGCTTCTGTGGCTCAGAAAACAACTTGATAAGGGCTTTGCCCTGGTTGTCCTTCTGTGCATCCAAGTTCAAGAATTTTGCCGCTCCTTCCAAGCTTGAAGGGATTGCCGCCCGCCTTGCCATTGCAGCAGTGCAACGCCATTGGTGAAGCTTAGGGCATGGCAGGTTGAAAGTCTTCTCAAACAGATACTGGCAGATTGCAGCTTCAAATTGCGCGTTATGCGCGTAAATGACCGCTTCAGGGTCTTCACACATTTCTTTTAACAAAGCGAGTGCACCGGGCTTGTCTGGTTGTCCAGTGACAGACCACAGCGAGGGGGCTCCCCCGTGCTTGGCAACAGCACACAAAAGGATTTCCGTGCTTGGGTCCGCTGCATATCGGTAAGCCCCAAAAGCTTTCAGGTTTGTGGCGGAATATGTTTCAAAGTCTAAATGGTAGATCATAAATTTTAGTCTAAAAATTTGAAATTGCGGTTTACTAAAGTTCTTAAAGGCATGATGACTGCTTGTTTGTCCACTTCTGGAAAAAGGCAAACAGGATTCTTGCCTGTGTCATCTTCCCAAGTGCATGTTGCCCCTTTCAAATGCATTGATTTTCTTTGGACTGTGCCATACCCTAAAGCTTCCGCAACATGGCCAAAATCCAAAGGTGTCACTGTTTCAAGTAGCACAACCCCACAACACGACTGGTTTTTGATACCCATTGAGCCACCTATTAAGGCTTTGTGGTTATGGTCTTTAGGAACCACAGCTTTCCAATCAGGGAAACTAGAATCTTCAGAGATATTTTCAAGGACCACAAGCTTTGCTGATTTTGAAAGCACTTTGTAAACGCCGGGTGTTAATTCAGCGGGCAAAGCTTCAGGCTTCCACTTGTGGAGTCTTTCCCCATCTGTGGCAACTATTTCACCAGATTCATCAACACAAATATGGTGTATTGCAGGTCTTGTTGCATCCGTGCTAAGTGCCTTTATTACCCAAAGCCATGATTTGATCTGTTCAGGTGAATTGATGGTTATTGTTTTTGTCATTCCTAAAAGAAAAACGTTTTTCATTTAACCGTCAACCTCTAAAATGGGTTTTCTTCAAATTCCTTTTCTTCTTGTTCAATCAATGCCCGGACTTGCTGCAAGGTAATGTTTGCGGGGGTCAAGTAAGCTTTCCAATTGTCAGACTTGGCAATCTTGGCAAGTGCGCGGGCGATAGGTTCAGCGGGGTTTGTCATGTTTTCAAGTTTCTGTGAACAGTTGTCAATCCAAGTCAAAGCCCGGATGTTGTCAGCTTGGTAAGGTTTGGAAGAATCAATCCGGTCAATTGTCAGGTCTTCAAATTCCCTGCCCTTCTTGGTCAAGTACCCGGTCCGGTCACAGAATGCTTTGAATTCGTCTAAGGTTAAATTAAAAGTGACCTTCCGTTTCCGGGCGCTATCTTTGATGTTACTGTATGTGTATTTCAAGGGGTGTTTCATGCGGGTTTTGCGCTTGGCGCAAGTGTGGCAATCCTTGTGACTGTCACTTCTTGCAGGACGGGCACAACCCCAATGACTACAGACCCCCGCCCGGATATTAGAAAGCCGGGTCTTCTCACTCACTACTTTTGACAAGTATTTGTGCGGAAAACCCGGCTTGTTCATATCAACAGAATTTGGGGATGATTACATCAAGTCTTCACCTGAGTTTTCATCTTCACCCAAGTCTTCAAGTTCCGTTGCCGCGTCAAGTTCGCTTTCACCAAAGGCTTCACCCTTGGCAAAGAACTGGACAATTTGAAGTCCAGCGGTGGCACCCTTGCCCCCTTGGTTCTTGGTTGCATCAAAGGCATATACGTCAATGACAGCATAAACGAAATCACCATCTTTTATTTTGTTGTCAATGGCATTGATGGTGACTTTGGGGTTGCGGTCAACCACTTGCGGTTGGCGGTCTTGTTGTGACGAAGCGGCAATGTATGTCACCCCTTCACCGTAACCGTCATATGGTTCATCTGTGCTTACATCAATCACGTCTGCCCCATCACGGACAACCCAATTGATACTTTTGCTGGGAACCTTCCCAAACTTCTCTTTCGTCACAGCATCACAAGCGGTTTTTAATGCCGCTTCAATCTTGGCAACACCCTTGGTGACTTTCCCATCAATCTTGATGGAACTGTCATCTGAAAGGATGAAGTTTGCCTTGAATTTTGGTGCCCCACTGCCATTTGCTTTGGGTGCAAACAGTTGTGAAAAGGACAGGCGGGCATTCATAATTGTAACTTTCATATTTTGTATTTTTGGTTTTTTGGTTTTTCGGGTCCTAAGAATAAGGACCTTGGAAATTGGTGGGGGTTGGTGTGGTTTAGGGATTCAAACCCTTGATTTAAAAGATGCGCTTCACCTTCACCAACCCCCCAAATTCTGCTTTTATATCAAGTCACTTGCTTCATGGTCCGGCAAGACTTCATCCGCTGAAGTGCTAATTGCTTCCCTTTCATCACTGGCAATTGCAAGCAATGGCTTGGCGGGTGCCCGTAAGGTCAATTCCTTGAGGCGGTTTTGAAAGCGTGTGGACAGGTCCAGTTGCTTCAGAAGCTTTTCAGCTTGGGGCAAAGTGATAAGCTTCTTGGTGTAGCGTTCATCCGCCTTCAGCTTGCCTTTGATTAGCTTGTCCGCTTCTTCAATGTCTTTCCATGCGCGGTTGCCAAGCTTCCCATTAACAAGCTTCAATCCTTCAATCTTCAACCCGGCTACAAGTGCCTTGTGTGCTTCTGATTCAATGCTGTTCAACCAAGATTTGATTGACGGGGCATGTTCAATGATTGTGGCAACCTGTGATTCTGAAAGGGCTTCAAAGCTTGGCATTGTGACTTCTTGACCTTCTGGCAAATCTTCATCGGTCAAGTCTTCCAAAGTGTCAATGGCTTCCTTCTTCAACTTGCCGGAATTGTATTTTGCACGGGCTGTGCAAATCCCCTTTGCTTCGCACCATTGGCAAGCAGAGTCACTTGGGGCGAACTTCAAAACATCTATGTCCCCAATTTTAATGTCAATTGCCGCTTCTTCAATCTTTGCACAGAACTGTTTTAGCTCCCCAAGTGTCACACACCAAATCTTGGTTGGGGACCCCTCAAACGTCCGGGGTTGAAAGATTGTCATGGTGACAAGTGTTTCATCCGTGAATTCATACAAATCTTTATACTCCTTGATTAAGGAAAACGCATAAATGGCAAGTTGCGGGTTTTCTTTTGCTTCCACAATGACCCCTGCCCCATATTTCAAATCAAGGATATAAACCCGTTCATCTGACAGAAGGGCAAAGTCAACGGTTCCCTTGTCTTCCGGCTTGTAAAATAAAGGGACCTTGGCTTCAACAAAACGGTTGTCCTTCTTGGTGGTCAAGCGTTCTGCAAGTTCAACATACCCGGCGACGTGTGGTTGCATGTCCGCCGGGACTTCAGAAATGTCATTCAGTCCATCAAGGATGTTGGAACACCATTCATGCGCAATGGTGCCTTCGTTGGCATACACACTTGGTTGGTCTTCAGGAATCCGGTCTTGGTTGTCCTGGATGAATTTGATTGATGCGGTGCAAGGAACCCACTGTTTGGCGGCGGACGGTGCAAGGCGGGAATGTGTTTCTTTAGTTTCTGGCATAGGATTTGAAAGTTTAAATTAAAAAGGTGGGTGCCGGGTTAATTGTTTCACCCAACCCGGCAAACCCTTATCACTCGTAGCGTGATAAGGGTTTTTAGTCTGCAATTTCTGCAAGCTTGCAACCAGCTTGGTTTTCCAGTGCTTCAAGCATTTCAGCCAAGTCACCCCCGTCTTTTTCAAACAAGGTGATGTTCTTGGTTTCAAACTGTTTCAGGACCGCTTGGAAGTCTGCTTTCTTCCCATCTTCTACAAGCTTCCCGGCAACCTTACGCAAGTCATCCGCTGATACTTCAGTCTTGGTGACTTCCTTTGGTTCCGGTTCAGTTGCTTCAGCTTCTTCCTTTTTCAAACGCTTTTTCTTTTGTACGGTGGTTTCCTTCTTTTCTTCCGGTTTGGCAATTGCAACCTGTGTGGTGGTTCCCCTGGTGAAAGTGTCCGCAAGGACAATGTTTGATTCCGCAAGCTTCATCATTGCGGCGGTGTTTTCTTGGATAGCTTTTTCTAGGCTCATGATTTGTGTTTTTGGTGGTTTATTTTGATAGGAAAAATTTTTATTTGGCAAAACGGGGGACAAAGCAACCTGTCAGTTTACCCGGATAAGAAGAACGGTCCATGTGTCGGATAATGCCCCCAATAACATGGAAAAAGTCAAATTCCTTGGCTTCAAGAACACCTTGCCAATCCATTTCAATGGTTTCATCTTGTTCAACAGAAGCCATGTCCATAATTAGGGAAGTTCTGTTACGTGGTGTAAGACTAAGGGAATTGCAAAGTTGGTCATACTTGTCCGCAATTTGCGCAAGTGGGGTTAAGATAATTGTGGTGTTGTTTAGTGGTTCTGTCATATTTTGGATTTCTCAATTTTTGGTGGTTTGAATTTCTGTTCTTTGTTGAACAATGCAAACAGAAAACGGTTTTTGTTTAAGGGTCAACCCCTAAAATGGTTTTTATTTGGTAGGTAAGAAAGTTATAATTTTAAGATTGGCATGGCAGTAAACGAAGTGGAACAGTTCAGCCCCAACCCGGACAATGACTTTCACATTCCCGTTGTTGTCATGTGTCTTGGCTTTGCACTTGTCCAACTCTGCTAGTTCAACAAGGGCTCGCATTTGCCTTTGTGACACTTCCCGCCCGTATCGTTGCCGGAAGCGTTGTTGCGCGTGATTGGGCAGACCTTTGACACCTTGCCGCAATATAGGCTTTCTGTGCTTCTTGGTCATACTAGAAAAGGTCCCCAAGTGATTCTTTCAGGCTTAGCTTTGCTTTGGCAAAGTCCCGGTCTTCTTTTTCCCCGGCGCGGATTGCTTGCATGTCCACTTTGCTTGCAATCCACTTCAGTTCAAAATCTGCAACTTCACTGACTTGGGCTTCCTTGTGGACAGTGACAACCCGGACCACAATGACACCCCTTGGGGTCTTGACGTTGCACAAGTCCCCTTTTTTCAGCTTCAGGCGGGTTTTGTATGTGTAGCTTTTCCCCTTGCCATTCTCTTGGTCGAAGCAGACTGCAACCGTCTTGATTGTTGGGTCCGCTTGGCATTGTTTGTGTGTTTGGTTTTTCATATTAAAGAAGTTCTTCCCCATGTAAGGTGATGCGTTTTTCAAGAATTTTGGCAACATTCAGGTCTGCAACCGCTGAATCCGGGTCAACCCACACTTGATGCTTCACACCAAGGATGGACAACCGGGAATGCCGCTTGAAGCCTTTGTTGATTAGGATTGAGCCCAATACTTTGGGGCTAATCTTTTGATTGGTTTCACTCTCAAGCATCCGCAACAGTTGACTTGAAGAAATTATGTCTGATTGAACAAGCGGTTCTTGCCCTTCTTCAAGCACACCTTCAAGAAGCTTTTCAATGTCCGTTTTTGAGTGGTCCGCCATTTGGTAAAAGTATTCCGTTTTTGGTGGGGGTGAGTCGGGGCAAAACCTGGGGGAAAGTTCCCAGTCCTCAAAAAACGCCCGCAAGCCACCGAACTGGGCAGAGTCAACGAGTTTTTGTAGTGGCTCAAGTGCGCCGGACTCCATGAGCCTATCAGTGTCTTTCTCCGTTTGGATTGGGGAGAACACAACAAAATATCTTCTCTCCCTTTGCTCCACCGCGATGGCGTCTTTGTGGTTTGTAAAAATCAAGTAATTAGTAACGTTTTCAAACTCTTCGTTTGGTTTAAATTTCTGGTTTATAGAGACGTGGTCGTCTGAGATTGGCTCTTTGAGTTTATTCATCACATCATGGCGGCTGTGCCCAGTGACGCGGATCTCATTTAGAATTGAAAGCTGGGTGCCAACTGCCCAGTCATTGAATGGGCTAAAAATTGCTTCCGGGTCCACCGTTTTGATGTTGCCCCGGCCAAACACACCACGAAGCGCCTTTGCCAGTAAGCCTTTACCATTGCCTTGTGCCGACTGGATTAGGAATGCCCAGCGAACCTTTTTGCCGGGGTTTTGGACCATGAACGCGATGAAATCAATCAGCCGGCGCTGGTGCTCCGGCTCGGCAATCAGTAGTGCAGCGTGCTTTAAAATCACCCGCCCAGCTTCGACGGCTGTTTTGCGATCCGCCTTGGCATAGCTCTTTGTATAGGTGTTCACAAACCGCTTTTTGCCTTTAACGACGATGACATCATCTGGGTTGGCTGGGTCATAGGTCAGGTCATAAACACGCGGGATCTCTAACTCATTGAGAATGTAGTCTTGCGGGCGCACAATAGGAGTAAGTTTGGCCTGTAATGATGTGTCACCGCGCTCCTGTAACTCTTGCGCGTTGGGGAGTAGTTTGACGCCGTATGACGAGTCAAAAGAGCTTTTGGTTAGCACCTCACAAGTCTCGGTGCGATAGACACGCTCAAGACCGGAAAGATAGACAAGCCCTCTTGCCCAAAGTGGGGTTGGCTTCTCTTCGCTGTCTTTTTGCCTTTGTTTTTCTTTGGCTTCGGACTGTAGAGTTTTCAGGTGTTTTTTCAGCTCGGCAACAGAGTAGGTGAACCCAAAAACAGATTTTGCCTGTTTTTTGACAGTGTCAATCAGTGGCGTTTCATAGGCAGACCCAAGCAGGGGACTGACTACAATTTTTTCAAACCCCCGGTCAAGTAGGTCTTCAAGCGTGGTGCAGCCTTTCAGCCAAGTGGTGAGGCGAGCGAAAAGCTTCTGATTCGTTTCGGCACAGTCCCAGCCTGCTTCTTTAGCGAGCTTGAAAATGGTTCTCATGGTGGTTGGCAGCCGATTTGAGGGTGTGGCGCTCGTGTGATCCCACCGGTAGCGCGTCTTTTCCTCCCCCTCATACGTCCGGCCTTCGGAACTCCAAGAATCAAACAGCGCAAAAGCTTCTTCATCTTGGCTTGGGAATTGGTGGCGCAGTGCCATAGCGCAGCGTATCCAGTCGTCTTGTGAGCAGTCCGGTGACAGTGCAGAAATGGCCTCTTTTGCATCTTTGAGTTCCACACCGTAAACGGACTGTTTCAAGTACTCGATGCCGTCAAAAAAGTCGGTGCTTGCCTGTTTCGGTGGTTTGCCTGGCTTCGTTGTTGTTGCACCGATACCAACTAAGACAGATGGGTCAAACGCGGTGCCTTTGCAAAAATAGTCAACCACTGGGTGGTTAAAGTTCAAGTCCGTGTCTGCAAAGATGGTGGGTCTAAACATCGCTTGTGAGATCGTTTTTGATTCAGTGGTGACAGATGGCAGGCCAATCAGCGCGGCTATGTGGTTCACCGCTTCAGCGTAGTGTTCTGGGGGCAGGTTGTCCGCTTCGACAACCAGCCGGGCGCGGGCGGCTTCCGGTGTGTGGTTGATGGTGGTGTAAAGTGCAAAATTGAGGCCATCCAATGCTTCGCGCAATCTTTGAGGGTTTTTGATCAGTCGGGCGGCGGGGTAGTCCCCAGTCTCAACCCATTTGCCTGTTTCTGGATCTTTGACCTTCTCCGGGTCAATGTCCAGACAGAGCAGGTTTACTGCTTTGACATTGGCATTGTTTTTTAGATACCCGCCTTTGCTCTTTTCAGCAAAACTCGACGGTGTGAAGTAGCGCACAAACTTGACCTGTTTCTTGCCTGCTTCACTCATCGCGGTGAATTCGGCGGCGGTGTGCTGTGACCGGATGGGTGCGCGTAGTTGCGTGTCAAAGAACTCCTTGAAATTTGCACAAGGTAGGGGTTCGACGTGCTTGAATAGGTGGCTGGCGTCGCCACCAAAGAATCGGGGTGTTGTGATCATATTTTTTTAATGACTACTAGGTTTTTTATGTTGTTGTTTGTTGGGTCACCATCGCGGCAGGCAACTTTGCAGTCATGAGGGACCTCATCGCCCGTTTGCAAACAATAAGCAACCTCTGCACCTCTCAGAATATCACCGAACAAATAAATTTTCAGCCAAGCGGGCTCACCAGCTCTTGAATGCCCTTTCGGGTGCTTGGTGAGACACCCAGCGGGTTCCCCTTCCCGCGATGCCATCCTCGGTGAAATTAGTAGGTGCCCACCCTTTTGTACCGTGTTAAACTCCCAAAGGATTGTTTTACCGTCTTGGGACATACTGAAAAAATGCCTCAATTCTTCGGGGACTTTCCGAACCATTGGGTGTGTGGGGAATTTGGAGTCATGTCTATTCATAAACCTTTTTTATGTAACAGTTTTTTTTATATGTCAACAACCTTTTATACATAAAACCCTAAAAAGTTGGGCTATTTACTCAGGTTTCCTTTTTAACTGCAAATTTGAAGTTATAAATTAGAGATTTGTTTATTTTTGAAGTTGTGGACAGACAGACAGAGAAAAATAACATTAAGAACATGTAGGAAAATGGAAAAAAGGGGGAAAGAAAGAAAAAGTGTTTTTACCGCACACATTACATTATTGTTATTTTTCTCTGTCTGTCTGTCCGGGGTCCTTTGTAAATTTATATCTTCATTTTTGGGGTTAACAGAAAAACCCCTTGGTGTGAGGTGTAAAATTTTGGGGTTGCAGAATCCCTTACTGTTCATTCATTCTTAACCTATGGCGGATAAACTCAAAAAACTCACAAAATCCCAAAGCATTTATTGTGCAAACCGGGCAGGGGGTGAAATGACTAAAATTGATTGTTATTTGGAGGCATACCCCCGTTGTGGATCTAAGGACTCAGCCCGGTCAAGTTACCAAGACCTTGAAAAGCAACCACACATCAAAGCGGAAATTGCCCGGCTTCAAAGGAACACAGAAACAGCAACCACCCTGTCCCGGCAAGAAAAGCGGGAGTTCCTTGCCCGTGTGGCCCGGGTCAACCCAATCGCGATTGACCCAGACGATGCAGGGGACACGAATGCAGACCTGATTGAATCAGTGACCCGGCGCTACAATGGCGAAGGTGACCACATAAGTACAACCTTCAGGGTGCCTTCCAAACTCGCGGCTGTTGAGATTGACAATAAAATGGCAGGACACAATGAGCCGGACGAAGTGAACCTCAAACACGGCGGTGGGGTGATGCTAGTGCCCACAGGTGGCTCTAGCCTCAATGATTGGGAGAAAGACGCAGTCAGACAGCAAGAGGCGCTTAAAGGGCACAAAAAAGCCGACTCTGAGTGATTTGGCTTGTGAATGGGGCGGGTTGGGTGTCACGAATGACCTCGATGGCTAGTGCAAATGGCTCGGCCTCTGGGATTGTCCCGAAATGCCTACCGTGATAAATAAACAAAAAAGTTTAAATTAGGGGTTGACACATAAACTTTTGTGTTTAGATTGTGTGTAGATCAGAGGGACAAACCCAATGACAACACAACGAAACGAGAAATATAAAAATGAACATAACACGCGAAAATAAGATCAAAGTTTTAGAAGAATTATCCAATTCAAAATTTATCGGCTTTTATGCAGATGTTAATTCCGGAGACTTGCCAGAAAACGTGCTTGAAGTGTCTGACCTTAATATAGATGAAAATGCTGCTCTCTTTGAGAAGACTAAGAGCAGTGAGCTAATTTTCGGTGGTTCCGCATTGTTTGAGTGCTCCGCCGAAACTGACAATCGCAAATTCTTTTCTGCTGATGAAGTAAAGATGTCCATGGCTGTTGTTGCTGCACGTCAACCTCTCGCTTAATGGCTACGAAACTTACATCTGAGGGGCTAGCCGAAAGGCTACCCCTCTTGAACGCAAAAGGTGTCTGCCTTGCGGCAGAGGTCGATTACATGCGGTTTCGAAACTGGAAATTCGGGGCTGTAAAAACGCTGTCGGATGACGAGCTTGAGCGCATTGCAAAAGTGTTGGTGGAGCTTTCGCCCAACGTGGAGGTGTGTGATGAGTGAAGCGAGGGATGAGCGAAAGGAATTAATTAGCCTTCGTGGTTGTTCTCGATGCTCGCTAAACGGGATATGCCGAAAGGTTCGTGCCGCGAGCAGTGACCACTTCCGATGGTCGATCCATAATCTTCTTGCGCATCCTCTTTCGGAGATCGCGTGGATATTCGGATTCCGAAAAGCGAGCGACTGGCTCCACGACAAATCAATCCCGAAGCATCCCGAAGGAACTGGAAGAGGCTAACGCCTAGATATATTATGAGAGAGGAATGAACGAAATTAATTTACTGGTTGTGATTTATGCCCAATCGCCCGCAAAATAAAGTCATCTGGAAGCCCTTGCCGGGGTCACAGTGTTTGGCATTATCCGCCCCGGTGAACCACATCATGGTTGATGGGACCCGAGGCGGTGGTAAGACGGACGTTCAAATTATGCGGTTCAGGCGGCATGTGGGGCAGGGATACGGCTCTTTCTGGCGTGGTGTCATCATTGGGCGTTCTTACAAATCACTGGATGACATTGTTGCCCGGACCAAGCGTTGGTTCCCCAAGTTCAAAGATGGTGCCAAGTTCCTTGCTTCCCAATCATCTTACAAGTGGGTTTGGCCCTCCGGGGAAGAACTGCTTTTGCGTGTGATGGAGAAGCCGGGGGATTATGATAAATTTCACGGACAAGAGTTTGCATTTTTGGGTTTTAACGAATTATCGCAGTGGGCAACCTCGGAATGCTATGATTTGATGATGTCCTGCAACCGTTCATCATTCATCCCAGAAGAACACAGCCCAGACCCAGAGAACCCTTTGCCAGAGATTCCTTTAATGGTTTTCAGCACCACAAACCCAAGTGGAGCGGGGCACAACTGGGTTAAGACGCGATTCGTTGACGTGGCACCGGCGGGCAAGGTAGTGCGCAACACCACAAAGGTCTTCAATCCCCGGACACAAATGGAATTGGATGTCATCAAAACACAGGTCCGGTTGTTCAGTTCTTACAAAGAAAACAGGTATCTTGCCCCCGAATATATTGCAGACCTTGAAAACATCACAGATCCCAACAAACGCAAAGCTTGGCTTGAAGGGGATTGGGATGTCACAGCGGGTGGGGCAATTGACGACATTTGGGAAAGTGGTGTGCACATTGTTCCAAGGTTCCCGGTCCCGGCGAATTGGAAGACCCGGCGCTCGTTTGACTGGGGATCTTCTCACCCGTTTTCGGTTGGGTTTTGGGGCATTTCCAATGGTGAGGAAATCGAGGTTGATGGCAAAACACTTTGTTTTCCAAAAGGGTCACTTATCCGGTTTGGGGAAGTATATGGGGCTGAAGCCCGGAAGAACCCGCATGGGGGTGTTGATCTTTACGGGCACAACAAAGGCTTGAAGCTGTCAGCTCGGGACGTGGCAAAGCGTGTCAAAGAGACCTGTGAAAACCTACTTTTGTTGGGTTGGGTGCAAAATGTTGTCACACCCGGCCCGGCTGACAATCAGATTTATGATGTAAATGAAGCCGAAAGTGGTTCAATTGCTTCGATCATGCAGGAAGAGGGTATAACGTGGACCCGGTCGGACAAGAAGAAGGGGAGCCGCAAGAATGGCCTTCAGTTGATGCGGGATATGTTGGAAAACTCAGTTAAGCGGGAAGGGCCGGGGTTGTTTGTCATGCGAAATTGCAAAGCGTTTATTAACACGGTTCCAGTTTTGCCAAGATCAGAAAAAGACCCAGATGACGTTGAGACCACCGCGATTGATCATGTATTCGACGAGGCGAGATATATGGTTTTGGATGCACGGCCGGACTATGTGGAAACCATTGGTGTCCAGTTTGCAACCTAGTCACAAAAAAGCCCACACGGAACAAACAACCGTGTGGGTTTTCTCGCTTCTTTTGAATCATCTAAGGCAGCACTTTTTAAACTTCTTGTCACTTCCGCAAGGGCATTCCGGGCAACGGTGGGTTCTTCACACTGGCAAATTCCTTGGTTCACCTGTCCCCCCAATCATCATTCAGGTATTCCCAATCAAGAAAGTCATGTTCTTCCCGGTCATCTGGGTATTCAGTCACTTGCATCCAATGAAAGAAGTGTTTTCCATCATCACAGAAGCAAGCCTTGGATCCTTTGTTTACTTGATAAACCTCTTGTTGTTCCCTTGCCCAAGCTTCATATGTGGCAATGATGTCATCACCCACACAATCCCGGATGTCCCCGCGTGGGTGCAAGTCACCCTCAAGCAGTTCATAAACATCTGAACCGTCGCCCTGAAGACCCACAAGGGCCTTGAATAGCTGTAAATTAAGGTAGTTCATTATTGGACTTCAAAGGGGGTGAAATCTTTGAATGTGGCATTGTCCAGCAACTTCAGGACCGCCAACAACTGATTGTGTTGTTCTGCAAGCTTCCGTGCGTGTTGGAAGTCCCCATTCAAGTTGGTAATGTGGAAGTCCCGGTCCGCCCGTGCAAAGCGCAAGCAGATGTTTTTAGGGGTTTGGTCAATACAGCACTTTTTGAACTTCTTGCCGGACTCACAGGGGCACGGGGCATTGCGTCCGGTCTTGCTCATATCAATGCCTTTGCGGGCACAGACAACGGCAATGTGTTTGTTGGGGTTGAATGGTGTTTTATTTGGGTCCATAATTTATGATTTCTTGGGGGTGCGTTTGTCTAATGTTTTGCCAAGCTTGCGCAATGCCCGTTGGAATTTCCACTCCGGCAAGTTATACACAATGTAAGCGGCAAGGAATGCAGACCCATAAAACAAGGCGGCACAGAGGGTGATTGATTCGGATAAGCTCATTTTGATTTTATGTAATGGGTGAATATTTTGACGGTGTCATCTATTTTAGGTGTGATTTTGTTTTTCATTTAACAAACAAAAAACGTTTTTCGTTTACCCGTCAAGCCCCAAAAACAAGAAACTTGCATTTCCCGCCAAAAACTCTGATTTTGCCTTTATGCCAAAAGTTGACCATAAACGCAAAGAAGTTTCAGACAACCAAAAGAGTTGGAAACTGATTTCTGACTGTGTTGCCGGGGAAGAAACCATCAAGAAGGCAAAGGAACTCTATTTGCCAAACCCCACAGCGGAACTTGACAGCGAGTATAGCAAGAAGCGGTTCAAAGCATATGTGCAACGGGCGGTCTTCTACAATGTGACCGGACGGACCCTTGACGGTCTTGTTGGTCAAGTCTTTAGCAAGGACTCAGAATCAGACTTGCCCGGTGATGTTGAACGATATGAAGCAGACATTGACGGTGCTGGGACACCCCTTGAACAGCAAGCCAAGGCAACGTTAAAGGCAACAGTTGGCAAAGGTCACTGCGGGCTTTTGTCTGACTTCCCGGCAACTGGGGATGCAACCACCAAGGAAGACATTGAAACTTTACGAATCCGCCCGCGTGTGATTCTCATTCAACCGGAACAAATCATCAATTGGCGTGTGACTGCGGTTGGTGGTGAAACCCTGCTTTCCTTGGTTGTGATTGAAGAATCCACTATTGTTGAAGATGACGGTTTTGAATTTAAGAAAGAACCCCGTTGGCGGGAAATACGCTTGATGCCAGTGAATGAGGAAAACACCCAATTTGCGGCGGTGGTGACACTGTGGAAAAAGCTTGAAAAACCCATTGATGGGGAAGACTTCGCAATTGTTGAAGGTTTCCCGGTTGTCCTTCAGGACCACAGGGGGCAACCCCTTGACAGAATCCCATTTGAATTTGTGGGGGCTGTGAACAATGAACCATGTATTGACAAAGCCCCTTTGCTTGACCTTGCCAACCTGAATGTGGCACATTATCGCAATTCAGCGGATTATGAAGAAGGGGTCTTTATTACCGGACAGGACACATTGGTTTTGACCGGGCTTCAACAAGAATGGGTGGACAAAAACTTCAAAGATGGGGTCAAGCTTGGGTCCCGGTCTGCAATCCCATTGCCCAAGGACGCGGGTGCCGAGTTGCTTCACACAGAAGCCAACGGGATTGCAGCGGAAGCAATGAAGCACAAAGAAGAACAAATGAAGGCATTGGGTGCCAAGCTGATTGAACCAATGGCAACCAAGGGGACAGCAACAGAAGCATTGATTGAAGAATCAAGTGAATCTTCTGTCTTGTCCAGTGCTGCAAAGAATGTATCCGCTGCATACCGCAAAGCCCTTTTCCATGCTTCCCGGTTCATTGCAGACGTGGACCCCAAAACCATCATCTTTGAATTAAATTCAGATTTTGCGGCGGCAATGGCAAGCCCACAGGAACGCGCACAAATCGTTGCAGAATGGCAAGGCGGTCTTATCACCTACGAAGAAGCAAGAACCCAATTACGCAAAGCAGGGATTGCCACAGAAGATGACAAAACCGCCAAATCCAAGATGGAAGACAACATCATCCCGGTTGAACCTGTTATCTAATGCCAATCAACAAAGCACTTCTTGATTTAGCAATCCGGCGGCAAGTCACACTT
>Ga0307978_1000934_pt1 | contig 22973 bp, 6 predicted proteins | sample OrgLakmetage1056_FD_203151 | JGI IMG/M metagenome (GOLD analysis project Ga0307978, IMG submission 203151) | Saline water microbial communities from Organic Lake, Antarctica - #1056 | ecosystem: Environmental > Aquatic > Non-marine Saline and Alkaline > Saline | place: Antarctica: Organic Lake...
AGAAAAATCTAGTACTATAGGAGGTGACTCGACGACTGACATCACCGAGTTGACAAGTACGCACTCCTCTATTATGGGCATGCCCGAACACAGAAAAACGCCAATCCCTGTATCCTTTACCGATAGTTCTCCTCTTTGGAGGCAGAATCGGAGGCAATCTTCAATTAGTTCAGGCGGTTTCATGAATGATTCTCGACGGCGAAGACAGTCCATGGTTGGTAATTTGCGGCAAGGCTCTATTGGCGGCACTCCAAGCCGAACTTCAAGCCGCGACAGCTTACCACCAGTATCGGGGCCGGGACATCATGTCCGGAGAAACGCGACGACGTCGTTGCCTCTTGCGAGGCCGGATAATATCACCGACGTATATGCAGCTTCTGCGGTTGAACGCACTAATATGACGCCACGCTTTGATGGTAGAGTGAGAGTCGGTGCAGTTCAGTTTGTTTGCTTCACACGCCACTACGAACTGCTCAATTCGTTTCTAGCTGCTGGTTCTCGGATGAGAAACGGAAGGCCGACGAAAAGGATTCGCTCTGTTCTGGGTCAGGGAATAGCCATGAGAAGATCTCTCATGGTAGATGCTCCTCGAAACCCTCGAGATGACGACTTGTCTTTGGACAGTTTTGTGTCAGCCAACCTTTCAGCAGGAGATACGCAAGGAGTAAAGTTGCGAAAGCGACGAATGAGTGTGAAGCTAAACCTTCAATTACCTATCGAGCGGAATGAACGGTCCGATGTCGTGAGATCCTGGTGGTATTACGCTCTTGGGGTCATTAAGTGGGAGTTGCGCCAGCGAAAGAAGCTGAGAAAGAATTTTCAGGATACCTATCTGTCATTTAGTTGGGAGCAACAGCAATACAAGCGAAAAGAGTACGTTGATCTCTACATTGCTGTGCACCTTAAATCGCATGAGTCAGCTGATATCTGGGCGAGTTCCAATTTATCACTCTCGCAAACGCCAGAAGAAACACTTTTGGCGCTCGAAGATTTGTTTCCAATCGAGCAGATCCTTTTGTATCGCTCTATTGCTCGTGCTATTCACGTTCGTGGAGGAACAGAGATGCCAGAGTCGATTAGAGGTATTCACGAAGGACGGGAGTCACTGCCCCTTCCCGTCAATGCAAATGCTGCAGGGAAGATGGGGTCGGGGAAGACAGCAAAAAAGAGTATGGATCAAACAGACGCTGATGCGGTGGACGATGACGGTCCGACATATCTCACAAGCATTGCGACCCGTTGTGAGTCGGCGCGAAAGCGTCGTGACGCCAAGGAAGGAGATCTCCTTTCTGCCTACGAACACAAGGTTCCATGGTCAAAGGTTGGTGGGCTGGGGCCACAGTCGGCGGGTGCCGATGACTCCAGTTTCGGCTTTGGGGCTGACAAAACCGTTCGAACTTTCAAGTCCGTAAAATCTGGAGCCACAGGTGGCATGATGGATGCTACCCTTTTGTCAGCGAAATCCTCCTCGGAAGATGCAATGCTAATTTCCTTCTCGATAAAGATGGATAAGCTCGAATTCATGGTCGTTGAGGAAGAATTTTACTTTGATGGGTTTGATAAAGCTGATCAGGACCCCCGTGTGGCGGCGACGTCGCAGGGCAGCCTCGGCGATATGGACCTGTCAGATATGTCGGTGCTTACAGATGATAATAAGTGGATCGGCGCAAATATCATCCCAGAGGATGATGTCGACGCCGAGCCTATTATGGCCTCCACGGACTATCTACTTTTCAAAATGCCAGAGAAGATACTGACTCATATAACTGTGTATCCATTGTCTGCCAGTCTGTTGGGACGGAGTGGAAGGTCTCGGAACATCAATTTGACGATTGGTCAGATTGAGGCCACCGGGGAAAATGGTCGCAGGCTTTTATCTATCGGGACGCAGTTGGGCGATGCTCCGGTGAGCGAAGTCAATCTGGGAAGAAACTCGTCACAGGGTGTTAGATCTGGGAAGAGTCGAAATGATACCTTCCAACGAGACGCTATCTCGATATCTCTTGTCATACATAAAGAAAAGAATGATGTCTTGCAATGTGACACGTCAAAGATCAAGTCTTGCTTTGACCCCCAAACTCTTACAAAACTGTTCTCTTTTTCGAAGTCTTCGGCTCTCTATCCGGCGCATCTCCTGCCAAAGTCAGCCAGAGAAGATGTGCGGATTTACGTTCTTCGCCAAAATGCTGCTGTGGTGGCGAGTACATTGAATGCTTCGATTCGGGTGCATGGTTGCGAACTTTTCTTCCCGTATTATTCTGAAAAAGACGAAGCCAAACATGCCGACGACGATGTATACTCGTACGGAAGTAGGACTGCTGTCAGTGAGACGGGGGGCCCTGGCACAGTATTGAAAACAGATATAATCGAAATCTACAGTGGGGCGGCAGTAAGTAATCTCAGTGCTGATACGGACACTATGTACCATCCTGATCCAATCCAAGGGCGGTATACAGTTGGCAGTGTTCAGGGTCGTCCTGGGACACGGGGGCTGCGTATGCTTGATATTGCCGACTTGACGGAATCTCGTGACTCGATATTTTCTCACCATTGGGTAAGTGCTCTCCAATGTGTATACTTTTTTGGTCTTGTCTAGAGTAGTCGCTCACTGACTGACACTCTTTCTCATCAGGTTGTGGCAACGAGTGGTGTCGACTGCTTGACACATTCATCACTATTTTTGGATGAAAACCCTTTTGATGCAATGAGCCTTTTCGAAAACCAGTTGGACATTGAGCTGCTCTTGACCGTCAATGAGAACTCGGTTCTGGACACGAATCGCTCTAAACGAGAGGTTGTCGTCCAAGTGTCGCCGGTTCATATACTTTTGTCTGAGTCTCGGGTTGCCCATCTCTCCCTGATGGTTCCGCCTATTGAATCCCAACCCGATAAAACGGTACTCGTTTCGCAGGACGATGAGGTCTTACCACCACGCCTCGAGCTCCTGTCGAGATTTCTGCTGTATTCGGTCGACCTTTCAGTTGAAAGGATTCGCATATCTTTCATCACTGACGGTGCACCGCATCCGCAGAATCTGTTAGCGAAAGAGGCCGAGGTGGAAGACTGCATAGCCGATTTTCTCTCTGTTGTTTTGAGCTTTGACTTAAGCTATCCTCACGAAGAGGCCCTTTCGTCGGCCATGCAAATCTGCATTGATCGCCTTACGGGAATTGGTCTTCCGTTGGAGGAATCGTGGGAAGCTACTAATACGGCTCTTTTGAACTTCTTGGAAGACATTGCTGAAATGCGAGAGATACATTCGGGACAAATGGAGGAATCCGATCCAGCCGCTACGTTGCCGGATTGCTTTCGAGAATCAATGCCCACAGACTTTGTCCAAGACACTCTGCAGAGATCTGTTGAAAGAACCGTTGCCCTCTTTGCGCCTCAGTTGGAATTTGCGGTTCCAGACACGGCGTACTCGAGTGCTGGCGTAATTATTGACCTTCCAGACGGTGTATCTTTGTCATTTGTGAAGCTATTTTACGACTTCCATCTAAATGGCAGCATTCCGTCCTTCTTTGTGACAAACTATGCCGGTGTTCATATCTTGAGGGTAATTCCGCCCGAGAATTCTGTCGCTGGGGAGGACGACGATGCTCTTGACGCGCTCTCCGAGAATGCTAAAGGCGTGGCCTCAAAAGATCAGTACGAGGAAGAATCGTTCGCGTCGTCACTACAAGGGGGCGTCGGTTTTGGCACGTTTGAACTCGACAAATCCTGTCCTTTCGGGAAAGGTGGGCTACCGCTCAGCACTCTTGGGACCGACATCAGTGCCGGCAGGGAAGAGGAGCGACGGGAGCGTGAAAGGGTTACCGATATAGAGATTGGGGAGGTGGAGATTCTGTTCTCGCAGGAGCTTGTTGCTGATGCAGTTGAACGAGTGGTTAGGGTTCTTGCCTCTATACCTAAATTTGGGACGTTGAAAAGTCAGAAAGCAGAATCTACGATACTTTCTTCGTCCATGGACTCATCCTTCCTTGTGGTGGGAGCCTCTGTCTCTTTGCTTCTTGCATCCGACGACCTCTTCCCGTTCAGTCGCTTGACGCTGACAGATGCCGTTGTGCAAGCTAAGACATGTGCTTCGCCTGCAATGACTGGACTGAACTTAGAACCACATATACGAGTCAGCGCTAAATCTCTTGCGATTTTGAATTTGACACCAGAAGGAGAGCTTTATCCGCGTGTAGTGACAATGCTGCCCTCCGCGAGAACCATTCCGTTCAAGCTTCGGTATTTCAAGTCGAGCGCTGGTTCTGAGATTCAAATCGAATTTCACGGCTTCAGAGTCTTTGTCTTGCGGCAGTTTATCAACGAGTGTCTCCAGTTCTTCGCCTCTGGAGATTTTGGCCTCAGCCTTTTCCTAAAGAAGCTTCGAGAGTCCGGTTTCCTGAACTCCAGTGGCCCTAAACTCCGTTTCCGAGTAAGTCTGTTCGACTCGTCTGTTATCCTTCCTCGATGCAGCTCGAGCTCTGATCTGATCGCCCTGGAAGTGGACGAGGCTCAGATTTTCTCTAGTAGCCCGGCTGAATCCTTTGCGATGCCTACCGAATCGGTTCCTTTAGATGTTTTCGACAAACAGCCCCTAGTCCGAGAACTCAGCAGACCAGACGCTGACGAGTCTGACTTTCACGATTGTCTTGATTCCTCGGACGGATCGACCGATCACTGTGCATCTACTAGCAGCGAACAGACGCCAATTTCGCGTACGGTTGTCCAATTGGGTGGGTTCCGCGCGTTCACTTCGGTCTCTGACACTGGTGTGTCGCGTTTTGGCGAAAGTCCATCTTTCCATTTCTTTTACTCCATAGACGGGAGGGCGTCGACCGGAAAACCTGTTTATCGTCGTCATTTAGTTGTAAACCATTCATCGGCCGAGGAGGAGGAAGGAGATTTGATGCTAGACAAGGAAAAGACACTCCGATGCTGGCGCGAGATCTCGGCAAACGTTCTGTCGTTGGAAATATTTATCGATTACGCTCCGTATTTGCGGCTTCTTATCACTGATCTCCATACCGGTCAGCCTGGAACTTCTCCAAAACCATTTGGCCTAGATGTATCCAAATCCCATTTTTGCCTGCTACTTTCGGTTTGGTATTCAAATATGAAGGAACCCGCTGTGATGTTCCCGAATCAGTCTACTCCACAGGCTCCTACACCATACGAATTGCCAGAGCATGGTACTGAACAGTTCAAAGATCGACTCAAGGATAGGTCCAAGCTGACATCTGAGACTGCAATTGTCGTAAGCCAGTTGTCTTTCCGTTGTTTTGATGGTCTGGGTGATAAATTGAGCGGAGGAGAGCAAGGGTTACGATTGGCGTTTACGGATGCCGTCGTCCATATCACCAGTGACGAATTCGGTATCATGAGGATTGGGACTGGAAGCTCGGGTGCCTTGCTTGTTGATGAGTCAAAGGCGATTAATAAGGTGATATCTGCTGGAAATATTTGCTCGCCGGATAGCTTTCAAAGGAAGGCGGCGTCGTGGGCAGACTTGGAATTTGGGCTCGATTCGAATCTTCAAACGCTATCGAATGTCAAGCTTCCACAAGCTTTTCAGTTTAGTATTTTTATGGTGCCAGGGTGGTCGATCTATCAGCTGGGGGTGGACAAGGGACGCGTCGCCATATCGGACTTTTCGTCTGTTTCAACGCTTCTGGATTTCATTTCTACTTACTTCAACGACCCAGCCTATGGAAACCCAAATCTTGAGGCGCCTGTCTTGATGGAAGAGACGATTGACAAAGGACAAGGCGAAAGCGTCGACGTGCTTTCGGTTTCCGAGAAAGACTTTCGCCTCTGGCTCACTGATCCCCGCCTCTCTATTCCTTGCGACTCTCTAGACGACTCGGCTCCGGGTCTTCGCTTGGCTACTGACCGCGGATTTTGGTATCGCTACACGACCTTCGGCGAGTACGGCACTCAAGAGTGCGCTTCTTGCGATTTGAGTTTGCTGTACGACGACAAATTCGTCTCCACGGACGTGTTCATGGAAGGGGATCCCAAGGGTAAATCTTTGATCGTAGGGTTATCCTTCGGTCTCCGGATTGATGCCAACGGCCTCCACAACCACAAAGATATTTCTCTGCAGATCCCCTACACAAATCCTAATGCATGCGGCATCACTTCGCCTCGTGTCTGCGTTCCGCCTGTGGTTCTTGTCCCTCCTACGATTTGCTCCCCCCTCAACGAGCCCAATCGCTTCTTGGGGCCGCAGGTTTGTGAGCTTACGTGTATCATTGAAGTGCTACCAGCGGTCACCTCCGCTCTTTCGCTGCTGTTTACCAGCCCTGGAGACGAGGAAAGTACGCTAGTTGAAGACAGCACATCGCATAACTTCGAGGACGCCGTCCGAGGCTACACCAACCCTTCTGCGTTGGACATGATAGGTATAGATGAGGAAGAGGAGCCTTCGCAGCACTCCCTTGAGGCTGATCCGACAGTATCGATTGTTGCTACAGTGGGGGATCTAAGGGTCTTTGCTCTAGACCCGGTCCTCGGGCCGCACCTTCCAGTGGCGGTTCTGTCAATCGCTTCGGTTTCGATAACTGCTTCGCGATTTGCGCACGAGGAGGCAGATTTAGAACTCATGCGTGGGGAAGCACCGCCGGAAGACTTGCAGGTCATTGTGGAAGGCCATTTCTGGGCTGACTACTTCAAGCTAGGATTGACAAGAAGCTGGGAGCCCCTGTTAGAACCCTATGAATTCATCGCTCTGTATGAAAAGTCACGATTCCGGGGCATCGGGCTTAATCTGAATTCTGATAGTCCACTTCATCTGAATGTCTCGGGTGCTCTGCTTTTGATCCTGGACGAGGTAATCGGCGCCTTTGATGGCCTCATCCGCGAAACATTTGGGATGCAGACGAGCCCTTCTCCCTCAAACGACGATCCCAGTCCAGAGGCGAAGGCGTCTGTAGTAGGAAGCCAGCTTGTCCTGGCAGATTCTGTTGGAGGAACGTCTGTTCTTCACGAAACGTCGAGGCTTCTCGAAAGCGGCGACCGAGTCGCCTTTTCGTTGCGGAACGACACAGGCCAGAAGGTTCGCTTTTATCGAGAAAGTGATGCGATGGACGAAGCATCTAAGCCCGTTGTCGTTACCTACGTCGATCATATGGAGTCCACTGAGCTGTCTTTCCAGCCCTCTATATCAGTGGTTAAGAACATGGGGGTCACGGACGCGCCCTATCCTGGTCTACCGAATTCGAACCTCGGAGCTCAAGATCAGTTTATTGGACACAACCCATCTGTTGATGTACAGCTCCCCGGTTTCAGATGGCTACAGGGGATAAAGGTCGACACTTTTGGGCGTCGTTTCGAGAGTATTGTACCGCGTTCTGCGGAAATGTTGAAGAAAACGAGTCAAGACTGGCGCTTGGCAAACATGATGAGGTTGCTTGTGGAGGTCGGCCTTGAGAACGGTGGTCGCCAGGTAGTTGTTCGATCCCTCTTCTCCGTTGTGAACAAGACGGCCCACAAGATATGTCTTGCACTACACCCTGATCCGAGCCACTCGCCAGGAACTGGCAGTGACGACTCAGCATTTCCTGCGGCAGGAAACCAGTCTTCAGATGCATTGATTGAGCCTGGAGAACTTTATCAGGTCCCAACTCTGCTGACTGTAAGTGCTCTGAACCAACTAGGTAGCCATCTTGGTTCAGTCTGGGCAAAGCCCCTAGTAGACTCATCTGATGCAGACGTTCTGCATTCATTTGTCGAAGTGGGCGCGGATGATGTGGCATCGTTGCGTGTTGGTTACAGTTCAAAGCCGGTCCAGCTCGCTAAGGTCGTGAACGAATCTGCTCTTATGTTCGATGCTGGTCGCGGGAAAGACGTATCGCCCGATGAGGCGAAGAGTGGTGTTCAAGTATCTTGCCCGGTTGTTCAGAAGGAAGGGGAGCGCCTCGCGCCATTCTGTTACGCCGTTGAGGTTGGAAGGAGTCCCCTGGTAAAAGCAAGTAGCGGCAAGGAGCCAGAAAAAGAGAAACAGCGGTCAATTGTGCACGGTCCCGTTGCATACACGCTTACATTTCACCCTCCTTTCATGGTTGTTAATCTATTGCCTGAAAAGGGACGGTTTGAGCTCATGCACGCCGTGCGCCGCACCGTTGTCTGGTTCGCCGACTTGGAGCCGGGGCAGCAGATCGCTATTCACTCTGTTGGATTGGATGCACCTCTCTTACTGTTTTTAAACCTCGGTTTTTGCCGAACACCTGTGGGCGAAGGTGCTCTAGTTCACCACGGCGTAGACCCTCCGGATGGGACGCGCGGTAAGTTAGCGGCCGTATCTGGCAAAGGCACTCTCGTCGCCTCTCGTCTTGCGTATTGTGCGTGTCGCTCATTCTTTCTACACTTGTTTCGTCGTCCAGAGAATCTCGGTGGATTGAAGACAATTGGCAAGGCTGGAAAGGCTGTCACCAAACAGCTTGGCAAAACATTGACAGCAATCGGCGACAGTCCTGATAAGAGGGGTCTCAACAAGATGCAGCTTGCTCAGAATCCTAGGCTGTTGCTTTCTAGTCGCAAAAAGCGTCATCGAAACTTTAAGGGTCGAAACAAGACAGATCTTGGGTTGGAGTCGGGTAAGGTTACTAATATGCTCTGGTGGGCATCGCAAATATATCTTGGCGCCTCTCTCACACACACTTTTCTCTCGTAACAGAGGATCTGGGAACCGGGAAGGGGGACGGCAAAGTTCACAGGATTGACACTGCCGTCTTCTTCCCGGGCGATGTCGTCAACGAGACTACCGTAGTCGACGCAATCGGACAGCGGCTGAAGCTTCAAATCGAAAATACTCGTGGTGGTGGAGGGCAGCGTCGTATATCACTGTTCTGCCCATTCTGGATCGTTAACACAACAGAGCACGCTCTTCGCTACAGACAAGAGAAAAGTAAAACTTTCGTTAGTGGTACAGTCTTGAGTCCGACAAAAGACGGCTCTATCCCTCTGAGTGGCGGTAGAGCTCGGGCTAAATACGAGGTACCTCGTCATCCTCGAGGTAGTTCAGTGCAGTCGCATCGGCCTTTAAACGAAGAAACAATTTTTTCGGGCACTCATGGCGCACTTGCGACCTCTCCAGGTCGATCTGAACTAGACCCGGAGCATTTGGCCGAGTTACTTGATAGAAACCTTCCTCTCTTGAAACTTGCAAGTCTAGCTTTCATGTTCAACTTCCACGAAGGAATGCTTGCGATTGGCCACCAGAAGCTTTCTGTGCAGCTAGGTGATGGAACTGGAGGCAGTCGTTACGTGTCTGACTGGTCGAGAGGCTTTACTTTAGAATCGGTAGGGTTTTCACAGCCTGTAGGGTACGTTCTTTGCTTCGATACAAATACTGTTTCCACGACTTGTCTCCTCACTTTCAATCGCCTCTCCTTTAGAATGCATTGCAAGGATGGGAGAGCACTCGAGCTGACCGCTGTAGTCACGTTGGCCCCTGGCTTCCTCTCCGGGTATACCAAGATAGTTAGATTTCTCCCGAGATATCTCGTTATTAACACTTTGCCGACGCCGGTGCGTGTGTGGCAGGATAGTTCCATATTCCGCCCACTTTCTACACAAACTACCGCAGACGACACGGTTTCGAAAGATCGAAAGTGGCGATTTCGCCGCGATCGTCACCGCGAGACTCGCAAAGTCAATCAGTACGAAGCTCTCTGGGGTCGCGAGACTACCTTGGACGAAAGGAATGTCGAAGGCATAGCCGGTGGAACCACCGCCCACGATAATGCATTATACGTGACAACAGTTGGACCTTCGGAGCTCATTCCTTTTAACCTCCCAGACTCTCGGGGAGAGCGGCAGCTTCGTATCGGCCTCGGCGGACCCTGGAATCTCACTGCTAGCTTTTCAGCTGAGGTTCCTGGTGAGCATACTTTAAAGGTTACCCGGGCCGTGGATTTGCGTCTTCTTCGTCATGTCTCAACGCGAGCGTCCCCCCAATACGACGTGCGGCTGCCTCCCCTCGGTGAGAGCGTCTTTACAGGGGAGCTCGGAGTTTGGTTTGAAACGGAATATGGGAGTGATCGAAGCTTAATCGTTAAGGCCGTGAAGAAGAATTCATTTTCTTTCGACCAAAGCGACATCCATGTAGGAGATGAGCTACTTCTAATCGGAGCAATTCCGGTGTCTCGAATGACTTTCTCCGAAGCGATGAGCATGTTGCGGACTCGTCTCACCGAAGTGGCTACGAGAGGGCAAGTCGACTCGCGGCCGCAGCGAACGAATCGTAGGGCAAGTCTCAGGCTGGTAATGGGGTTTCAGCGCACGAACCACCCGTTTCCCGATGAACCGATACACGGAGCCGAGCCCTTGGTACTGACCTTCCGCACGGTTGAAGAACGTTTACGCAGGGTACGACTCAAGGCGGCGAGAACCAACTCAGTTAAACCCACGCAGCGACACGACCCTGTGACCGGGGGCCGCTCCGACGCGTCACCTCGGTCGTCAGAGAACTTGGCGTATCCAACGCAGCCCCTGGAATATATGACGGCAGAGCTGAAGACTTTGCATCATAGCATGTTCCTTGTCCTTCGACAGAACGATATTGTTCCCTACCAGATCCATAATCGAACGATCAACAGTACTATCTATTATCGACAGAAAGGATGCAACGCCCATCCATGGCAGGTATTGAAGCCAGGCCAGTCCAACTCATATTCATGGGAGGAGCCGATGAAAGCCAAGAGGCTCGTTGTGCGTGCTGCAGTTGGCAGCGCTTTTGTTGACTCTTCAGAAGAGCTTTCCGTGCTAGACACCAGCCAGGGCAAGTCGATAGGGACAGTGACTGAAAAGGGGGCCGAAGGAACCAAGTATCCACCGAAGTCCACTTTCTTTAACCGCGTCAACGACGAAGAAGACGCTGTATTCTCGCCGTCGGTAAGCGTTCGCCTGGAAGAGATTGGGCTTCGCGAGTTTCTTCAGCACCCTGATACAACGCCCGGAAGCCCCCCAAAGTATCTCGAACTTGAAGTCGATGTGTCTGGGGCTATTCGAGTACTTGTGGTCCACGACGTATCGGGTGAAGGTGACGAAGAGCAGATGGTACGGCACCTTTCCGCCCTTGAAAGGAAATGTAAAGAAGAAAGCTCAAGACGGGACGAGCTTCAGACGCTGAAAACTCGACTTACGGAAGTAGGACCGTCCAGAAAGCCAATAGTTGAGTCTACCGACACTATCTTGAACGACGCAAGCAGCCTTATGGAGGATTTCTCCGACGAAACTACGGTCAGCGCTCAGAACCAGGTCGTCGTTGATGTCCTTGAGGCTGTTGGGCTTAATCCCGACAATTTGAATGGCTTTTGCAATCCATTCGCTGAAGTCTTGTTGAAGACTGGCTCTGCGTCAAGAAAATCGCTCTTCAAGAAAAAGGATACCCGCCGTACTTACTTCGTTCGAAAGACTGTAAACCCTACATGGAATTCGCAGTCTTTTGTATTTGATGTGCCAGAAGAGGTTGCCTCGGTCACTCGAGGTCATTCGCTTCAGGTCCGGGTACGGAATCGTCGGAAAGTGGGGAGACACCTTGTTATGGGCAGCGCTGCAGTTGACTTTCATAGCTTTCGAGACCAACGTCCGCTGGTCGGCTGGTTCCCGCTATCGAGCCGTGGTGGTGGTCAAGACCTGGAGAATCCGCTTTCTCACTGGGGTCGGGGCTCAATAAAGTTGAAAATTCAGTGGATCTATTCAATCCCTGCTTTGCTTGACTACTTTCTTCTCTTGTCAGAGACTAGACTTGTCAACCTTCATGAGAGCCTGGCTGGGATGACGCATCAGCTTGAGAACAAAATGGAAACTGACGAAAGGAAGAGGGAACGACTCGATGGTTTCAAGGCTGTCCGTATCAATGACTTACTGTCGATGACGAAGCAGGGCTTCACTATTCCAGGAGTAAGGAAGTTCCAGCATCTGGAACCTGGTGGCGACCATGAAGCCCGTGATAGCAAAATTTTCCGAAGTAGCGATGCTGCTGTCGTGCAACCTCAAAGCAGTACGCAGAAATTGAGTAAGGCACTTCCAAGCACGCGGCCTTCTGCCGCGGCAGCTTTAAGTGCGTCTCTACGCGATCCGGCAAAGTACGCTCTGCGCCGTATACAATCACTGTCCAAGCAACGGCTGAAATTGTCTCGCGGGAGGAGCCGCAGCGCGGAGGACCCGATGCCTGCCGAAATAGAAGGTGGAGAACCCAGTGTCAGCCAAAGCGCCTCTGGTAGCGGCCACTGCGGTGCTGATGGTCATATCGTCGTCCGATCAGAGAGCGAGGAAAGCGAGTGCGTTACCGGTAGGCCAGTCTTGCCCTTCTCAATTCCGACATCGCGGTGGACAACAGTCCGCGCGGCATTGGTACGAGCGCGGACGCCGCACGACCCTGTCACCAGCCGTGACCACGAACACTCGATTCCTCAGAGAACACAGACGGCTTCCACGGAGGATGTGTATCGATCGGAAATCGAACGGCTGGTCAATTTGAAGCTTCGAATCCCGCTTTTTGCTCCTACCACGATGAGTGCTGAGGCCAAAGAGTACGCCACCAAGTTTTTAAGGTCTCGGACAATGTTCGAGAGAGCTTCGAAGAGGGCACTTTGGGCTGTTCTGAATCCAGGCGGGTGGCTAACTATTCGGCCCATGACTGTGCTGAATCTTCCGGATACGTATACGGGCATGTTTGTGAAGCTACGTTACGGATCGGAAATCCTAGTCAGCGAAACTGTAGACGCCAAGGTCAACCCTACCTGGCAGAAGCCCAATGAGACGGCAGAGGGAAATCCACAACGACCCTCTAAGCTCAGACGCGGGCCAGGCGACGAGAACCAGAGAGATTTGCACATCCATGTCGCCCCACAGAAAACAAGTGGGTCCATTCAGCTTTCGGTCATCGGCGAGCGGAGAAGCAAACAACTGCTGACAAAAGCAGAGCTTGGTGTCCTACACCTTCCGCTTGGTGCTGCTATTGCGTCCTGTATCGATTGCATTGAGGATTCACCTGAGCCCAACCCAGGCGACGCACCTGCACCAATTCCGTATGTGCGCTGGTTTCCACTCATGAGTCCGAAGGATGCCGTCCCGGTAGAAGGTGACAGGGGTCTCAGCTTGCGGCCGCCAGAATCTGAAAAGACAAGCGACGACAAGTTCCACGAGTACTTTGCGCCTTGCATCCAACTTGCAATACTTTGGTGGCCAGACGTCGACGAGAAAGATGCCGCGAACGAGCTCAGTGAAGAAAATGCTGCCTCTGAAAGACTCGATCGCGCTAATGGGCTACCGCGTCCCACTCTCCCACTCTCAGGCGTCACACCTATGGTGAAGAGTTACTTTAATGCGGATATTGGCAGGGTTTCAGTAGCACTCATCGACTCGCAGAGAGCCCTGGAGCTGGTTTCCTTTTCCGCATTGGACATTGACGTTCGATACTGGGTCACAAAAGCTAAAACTCGCATCGGTGTGTCGGTTGGTTGGCTCCAGCTTGACCATCAAGATGACAACCCAAGAGAACCGGTGATATTTGCGCCAACTCCTACGGACCAGTTTGTTCCAGTGATCCAAGTTCTCGCAGTCAAGGACAATCTTCGCAGCGAAACGGATGTTTTATCTTTCGACTTCATCGACGTGTCTCTTGCTGAATTCGACATAACGATCGAAGAGAACTTTCTATTTGACTTGTTTGATTTCATGAGTTCCGTACGACTGAGACGAAGCCTTAAAAGACGAGCTCGTCAGGGGTCGAGCAGTAATCATAATCATCGCGAGATCGACGAAACAATGTCTGGACTCGACGATTTGAAAGATCCAGTCGACCCAACGTTGCTCTCGTTGCTTGGGGGTGGAGGGAGTGCATCTGGTGGTGAAAGCAAAGTATACATCGAGCAGCTTTTTCTTGGAGTGGTCAAGGTGAACCTCTCGTATCTCAAGGGAAAGAAACAGGCGTGGGAGCTAACAACTCAGGGCGACTGGGTAGAGAAAAGGCTTGAAGGAGTCCGGTCTCTCCCGAAAGTAGCTAAGGCTGTCGGCGAGAGAATTCTCAGCCACCAAACTTTGCATAACGAAAAATCAGATACTTTCATTAAATGGAGTCAGCAAACATACGATGAGGATCGTTGGGCAGAGGACAGTAGTACGTATAATGTGTGGGGCGCTTCAGGACGGACAAAGTTTTTTTCTGTACTAACCAAACCATCCATCACATCTCTATTCAGGCAAGAACTCTCAAAATCTTTCTGGTCTGGTTGCATCGCTCTTTCCTACAGTGTCTGACGCTCCTATTCGCCTGCAGGGCAAGGCTCTCAACCACGTCTTTGAAAGCCCTGGTGAGATTTTCCAAAGCATCAAGAAGTTTTATGTGAACGAGACCCTTCGACAGCTCTACAAGATCATTGGTTCTTTAGACTTCGTGGGAAATCCCACCATGGTTTTGTCTTCGTTCGTATCTGGAGTCCGCGACTTGTTTCTCGTGCCCTCGCTTGCCTTTCTCACGTCTCCAACGGACCCCTCTTTGGTCGGGCTTGGCGTCGCGAAGGGAACACTCTCCTTAGTGTCACACAGCGCTAGTGGCTTCTTTGGCTTTATGACGAAAGTTTTTGCGGCCGCTGGACAAGCTGTAGCGACACTATCGCTAGACTCCGACTTTCGCAAATGGCATCACGAGAAGGTCGTTACAGAGGCTACCAATCTGAACCGAGAATGGAAGAGAAGAGGCGTACAGAATGTCAGGTCAATGGCCACGAGACCTTTCGTTGATGTCTTCCTCGGGTTCACAACTGGTGTATCGGGAATCGTTCGATCTCCATACAGGGGCTATCGCCAGGGAGGGAATATTGGTCTCTTGAAAGGAGTCGCAGTTGGGGCTATTGGGTTTGTGGCTAGACCTACTGTTGGTCTTCTCGATGCTGTGGCCCATGCGGCTGCATCTGTTCATGACATCGCTAAGAGCGTCAATTTGTTGGACAAGCGCTTTCAGCCAGCGTTGAAACTCCGGCTGCCTTACACATTTGGAATCATGAACATCCTTGCTCCCTTTAATGCGACTGCTGCTCGCGCTGTCTACTTGCTAAAGCTCTTTCCTTTAAGAAAGCCGCATCGTTGGTCGAAAACGCCCACTGAGACGTTGGTGCACGTTGAGGTCCTCCCAAATGTCGGTATCGACACTTATGCAATCGTCACTTCATGTCGCATCGTCCTAATTAAACTCAAGAAGGAAACGACGGGGTTCCTCACGCCGTCATTTTGCTGGGAGGTTGCGCTGGGTGGTGATTCAATGGTGTCCGCTCGTGTTTCTGACCACGGCCACAACGGCGTTGCGCTTACAATCACAACGACAAAGGGAGGCGACATTGACGAGAGTGAAGTAGAGGTTCTACAAGCTTCTGCCTTGGAATCAAGCGCAGATGCGAATCAAGTGATCGATGTCGCTCGGAGCGACTCTTCGTCGCGACAAGTTCGATTTGAGGATGTTGGTGAAGAGTACGATCACGGCCTGCGTCATGGACACGAGGGCGAGCTCACGGAATGGTTCACCATCTTGGCCGAGTATCAGTACCGAAGACAGCTTGCTCGTTTGAGCAACGCAATCTCTTGCATCGTCGGAGATTTCGACGCCATCATTTACGACCCCTCACTGGGTCACCCCGGTAGCACCGAGGGCTTTACTTCTTTTGGCATGTTCACTTTTGAACGCAAGGGGCCGGAAAATACTAGCGGAGATTTGCAATACTCTCTCCTGAATCGCCTCGAATACCTGAACTGGACGAGCTATACGACGTCGACCTGTCACGGCGAGCTCCACAAGACTTTGGAGTACGCTCAAGGTCTAGAGGCATCGTCCACGAGAGAAGGCCCGCAATGGCTGATCGATGCGCGGGCCGAAGCGGTCAAAGTACAGCCACTAGCGTCTGTCGAAGGAGACTTTGATCGAGACGAGATGGACACGTTACCGCCGAAGAGCCAAAGCTGGGCGAGGACTCCGCTCTCGACCATACCCGATAGATATTCGTCAGACTTTCCTGGCGACGAACAAGACGATACGTCTGATTCGGCAAGACAAGGAGAGGTGAATACCATGTGGATAGATGGTACCAGCGACGATCAAGAGCGTATCGGTTTGACCCACTGTAAAAAGTCCATCTTACGGGAGGATTCTTATATACCAGAGACTCCAATGCTGGACGAAAGTGGTCGGTCGCAGCTCTCTTCGCCTCGCATGGGAAGTGTGTATCAGTCGGCTGGCAATTTGTACACTAACTCGATGAGCAAACTTGGACTGTCAAAGCAAAAGTCCCCAAGATTGAAGAGAAACTCTCAGTCGCTAAGCAAATCCGGGACCAGCTGCATCTCTAATGCAACCTTTTATTCAGCAACGGGAGACACGGACAAGACGGAGACGCGACCACGATTGACCAAGCCTGGATCGATGGTAGCCTTTCAATCGGAATCTTTGCAGACACCACAAACGGCGACTTCGGTGACACGGGCAAAAACGAGTGCGGCTTCTGCCAGCGCCGAATCATTAGCAGCAGCATCATCAGTACCACCACCACCACCACCAGCACCAGCACCACCTGCACCGCGATCCGACGATCGTCTCGACCGAATGGAAAAGCTGATTGAGAATTTGCTCCTTTATAGTACCGAGCAAGCGGTTCAACACGTGGCTGTGGCAGTACCACCACGGACGAACGAGACTGCGGCAGCAGTCAATGACGGAACGGAGGCACTGCGACACGAGATTGAAGAATTACGTGACCAGCTGCAAGGCCAGTCCAAGCAAGAACAAGAAGCGTCAATGGAAATATCCGAGCTACGAAGGGAGATTGCTGCTTTGCAAGGGCGATTTGTCGCATCGGCTGCTGGAGGCGCCGATAACAAAGATTCGAATAATGAGGAGAGGTCGTCGTCTCTGGAAGCAGACGATTACTTTCAAGAACTGGATCAAATGGATTAGACGAGAGAAGACTTGCTGTTGGAGGATCCATTACGATGGTCCATGTACACTACTAATGAATGACTAAATGGTATCGTCATGTACTTTTAGTGTCTCTCATAATCTAAAGCTATCATAGTACGTAGAGAGTAGGTTTGTCTGCCTAATGTGGGCCGGCAACGGCTATCCTACAGTACTGTGCCTTTGGGGAGTCTCATTAGGCGTCTGGTGACGCGTCCCTTCCTATTGGATATAATAGTTCGAACTAGGCGTATCGCTAACTATCTCGGCACCTAAGTTCGAACAACTGATAGGAACTAGAAGAGAGAAAAGGAAGAAAGCAACGCATGCATTGTACCCTGAACCTGATGGTGCCGACGCGACCGCGCTCGAACGGCTATTATCTTTGTATCATGATTATAATATGTGATCTACTTAATGATCTATAGCAGTGTATTAGGCTTATGTGATGCCACGTAGAAAGAAGTAGATTTTTGAACTTGGCGCTCTTTTCTCAAGCCAGCCAGACTCCCTCCAGGCTGAACGGAAACAATAAACGACGAGATGAGATGCGAGGCAGTAGGAGCATAACAAGGACGACGAGAACAAAGAGAGAGGCCGAGAGAGAGGACTGCTCCTAAACCCCAGTCTGTGTTACCAGTAGCGGTGATCGTTACAACAAGGCACTCGTCAACGAGAAGTCTCAAGTCGCACTAGTTGCATTGCATTGTCGAACAAGAGAAAGCAAGAAAGGAAGCCAAAAAGTAAGAATGGTAACGTCTGCGTCTAGCAAGCGTCGTTCTTCAGCGCCGGCGCTCGAGGACAACAACGAGGAGCAAGCCGCTTCGGCGAAGCGACGCTCGATCGTGGAGGACAAGGAGAACGGCGCCGAGAACGAAGAGCAAGAGGAAGAAGTGGGCGAGGCCGTGGCAGGGATACGCCGCATCAACGTGGAAGGCCGTCCGGCCGAAGCCGGCATCATCAAGACGATTTACGTGGAGAATTTCATGTGTCATCGCAAGCTGCGTGTCGATCTCTGCCGCAACGTGAACTTTGTTTCGGGGCAAAACGGTTCGGGAAAATCGGCCATTTTGGCCGCCATTCAGATTTGTCTGGGTGCGGGCGCTCGTCGAACCAATCGCGCTCGCAACTTGAAGGAACTGGTGCGCAAAGAGGCGTCCTCGGGCAATTCGCCGGCCCAAGCCAAGATTCGTGTCACTCTGTTGAACCAGGGCGAAGATGGATACAAGCATGAGATCTACGGTGACAGCATTACTGTGGAACGAACCATTTCGTTGAATGGTGGCTACAATGGATACCGACTCTTGGACCACGACGGCAAGGAAAAGTCCAAGAGCAAGAAGGATCTCGATGACATGCTGGATCTGTTGTATGTTTTGATTTCAGCCTCTCGAGCGTACATTTTGCAACTTGCGCGAGTCTCGTTGCTCACACGCACACGCACACTGTCCTTTCACTTTTTCACCTTTTGCAGAAACATTCAAGTTGAGAATCCCGTTGCGGTCCTCGATCAGGAGGAAGCCAAAAAGTTTCTCACGGGCAAGGCCGAAGACAAGTACAACTTTTTCATGAAGGCGACTGAACTGGAACGCGTCGATCGCACCTACGCCAACACGATGGACGATGTCCAAGAACTTCAGGAATCCAAGGAAAAGATCAAGGACAGTCTCCAACAGGGCTTGGAACGCGTCGAAGGACTCAAGAAAAAGTGGCAAGAGCATCAAGCCTTGGAAAAGTTGGAAGAAAAGCTGGCGGAAGCCAAGGTCAAGTACGCTTGGGCGTATTACAATGCCGCAGACAACGAGTTTGATGAGGCGGCGCAATCCATGCAGAACTTTCAAGAAAAAGCGAATCGCAAGAAGAACGAACTATCACAAGCGGAAGAGTCGGCTAAAAGTCCCAACGACGACGAACAGACCAAGCGCAGCAAGATGGACCAGCTTGTCCAGGAAGCTCAGGAGCAAGCAGAACGCAAGCGTACTTTGGAGGCTGATCTAAAAAAGGCCACGCTTCCGTTCAAGGAGTTGGAACGACAGCACAAGACTCTCAAGCGCCAGCAGGCGAGTTCCAATGGTGAGCTTGTCCTGGCCAAGAAACGATTGCAGGATTTGCGTGACCAGATTTTGGCCCAGAGTGGTTCTGCTGAGTCGGAAGAGGCCCTACGTACCGCTCTGTTGAGCAAGACAGAACAAGAACTCGGGCAGGCTCGTGGTATAGCGAATCAGCTTCGACAGGATACTTCGAATGCCCTTCGTGGCCACGACGAAGCCGAACCGCACGTTCAAGACGCCAAGGGAAAAGTGAAACACGTTGAAATGAAACTCCACGCTGTCAACAACACCATCAGAGATTTGGCGTCCTCGTCGACAAATGCTCTTGCTATCCTAGGTCCGCGTGTTTCTAAGGTCCACCAAATGGTACGTGCCGCAGTCTTGTTGACAGACAGTGAGGCGTACCGATTCATTCGTAACGACTTGCAGTCTCGACTCACGACACTTTCTTTTGATTTCACAGGTCCAGCGTGAGGCAAAGAATGGTAGATTTAAGGGAACTGTGGTTGGTCCGATTGGCTCCTTTATAAAGATTGCTCCCGGAAAGGAAGAGTTTGCTGGGATTGCCGAGTTTGCCATCGGGAACGGAACCCTCGATCGCTTCATTGTAACCAACGATCAAGACCGCAAGATGATGCAAGATATTCGCAAAAGCGTTGGATGCCGTCAAGACTGTGGCATCTTTCAGGTCCACGCCAGCGCCCGCTTCAACGTGCCTGGACCGCCTGCAGACGGCATCGAGACTGTCGCAAGTGTCCTAAGCATTCCCAACGACCTGGTGTTCAATTGCCTTGTCGATAATGCGAGAATCGATACGCGAGCCCTTGCAAAGGACATGAAGTCAAGCCAAGACAAGCTTCTTTCGCGGGACGGTCAAGGCAGGCAGTGCATCCGCGGAAACATCAAGGAAGTCTATTTCCTACCGAATGCAGACAAGTGGATGGTGAAGGGTGGCTCCATGGCCGCTATTTCTAACGAGCGTAAGCTGCGCAACACCATTGGTGCCGACGCAACGGAAGCTCTTGCGCAGTCCAAACGCGAAGCGGCCCAGATTCAGCAAGAGCTCAAGGAATTGCGCTCCGTAGAAGCGCGTCGCGAACAAGAGCACACCAACCTTTCCCGTGCTTGGAACAAAGCCAAGAAGGCCATGTCGCAGAATGACACTCTCATTTCGCAACTCCAGTCCAAGGTGGACGAGATCAAGGAGGTGGAGACGACTGCGAATGACACGATCGACACGAGTGAGTGCGAGGAGGACGTGTCCCAAGCTGAAAATGCTATTGATCAATTACAGACCAGTGGGCAAAAGCTGGAAGATCAACTTTCGAGCCACAAGCCCGAGATTGATGCAATTAAGAGCAGCTTGGACGAAACGGTTATTCGCAACACCAAGATCATGGAAGACATGCAAAAGGCGGAAGCAGAAATCACCACCTTTCTTGAAACACAGACCCAGCAGCAAGACCAGATCAACAAGAAACGTCGGAAGCTTGAGCAGTACGAGCAGGCTATTAAGAAGCACCAGGAGAAGTTGGATGCTGTTGCCGCCGACAAGGAAAAGTCCCTCATGACTGCGCGCATTCTCCATCACCGCCTGACACTTCGCAAGCAATTGGCACAGGAGGAAGAGGAAGGAGCAGAAGACGGCCCCAAGATTGACCTAGACGTGGAGCCGACCAAGGAAGTATTGGAGGCGATTGAACCTCTCACCATGAAGCGCGAGCCCGAACATTTCCAGGTCCGAATCGATCGCGCCAATGCGAAGATCAAGGAAGAACGCAAGAAACGCAAGGTCACCCAAGAAGACCCCGCTGAAGCGTACGAAAAATACATGCGGGCCAAGACCGAAGTCGACGGCAAGACGAAGCAGATTCATAAGATTGAGCGAAAGTGTGACGAGCTCCGTCATGACATGAAGGAGCGCAAGAAACGGTGGAAGCAGCTCCGTGGTCACCTTGACCGGACGACCACCATTAAGTTTGACGAGATGCTCCGCCTCAACAAGTACTCGGGAAGTTTGGATTTCAGTCACAAGACGAATACGCTCGATCTTATTGTCCAGAAAGACAATGCGACCGCCGCTTCGCAGACGAAGGATGTCAAGGCCTTGAGGTATGTCGCTGTATTTCACTCTCGTTATCGTATACATACAAAGCAATCTCTTCTCACCCTTTTCGCCTTTCTCGATTGCAGTGGAGGAGAGCGAAGTTTCACCACCATGTGTTTGCTCTTGGCTCTCGGAGAGAGTCTCCAGACTCCTTTCCGTATCCTCGACGAGTTTGATGTCTTTCTGGACGCGCAGGTCCGCAAGCTTACCATTCAAGCACTGATTCACGTTGCCAAGAAGATGAAGCATCGACAGTTTATCTTTATCACCCCTCAAGACTTGACGAGTATCAAGCCCGACAGTGAGTTGAAGATTCTCAAGTTGTTGCCTCCCGAGCGTCACGCGAATGTTGGCGGTCCCACCCAGCAGACGCTTCCTTTCACGTCGCAGAACAGCGACTAGGAGTGCCAATTCCGTGTCGTTTTTGCCACGGTGAATGCTTTTTTTTCACGTCGAGGACGCCATTGAGCGCAACCGTACTGGTTCGCCATTGTTTTTTTTTTAGAAACTAACTTGGTAACGTCTATTCTTACGCTATCGAATCATTGGGTCTCGACCCTTTTTTAATCTCCACTAGACTACTTAAAAAAATTCTAAAAGCTTGCAGTAGACTAGTCTACTAGAGTAGTTTGCTGGCTGGCTGGCTGGCTAGTAAGTGACCAAGATCTCCAAATGTTGACGGTGCTTGCACCACAATGATGCATTCATACATCACTTTTTTTGTTCACGAAGCAGTGCAGAAGCTCATCGGTAGAGCTGCGAGCTGCACTCCCAGCTCCGTCCTACCTACCTCCCCACCCATTCATTTTCACCAAACCCAGCATTTGTCCTTTACAGTATCTAGACTACGGTAAAAAACATTCATCATGACGAGGAACGACCGTTGGAGAACAAGCAAACTTTTGATTGGGCGTCTTGAACTAATAGAATTCCGTCGATTTCATTCGAGACAAGGGCTCACAGTAGTCTAGCTTGGCGTTTTCTCACAAGGGCTTCGTAGCTACAACATTCCTAGATACTACTCACTGGAAACAGTAAGGGGTAAATAATGCATTGGCCAAGCTCTCTACTACTAGGCAATGGCACCAGCAGGCCTCTCGTGAGCGATTCGATTATCGTCGACCGAGGGTTCTGGTTCCGGATGAATCTGATAATCGGATGGTTCTATATCAATCTTGGTAATGGCACCTTGCCGTACTCTGCGGCGAATCGCAACGAAAAAGGCCAGGGCAAAAATGGTCCACAGCAAGCTGGTACTAAAGAGCAAGACGGGAAATTGTCCATAAAATCCACTCTCGTCCAACTCTGGACCATCCACTTGCACTCCACCTTCCAAGCCACCGAGAAAAAAGAGAGAGACGAATGTCATATTAGCGTACACTGCCAGTGCCGAAAGGACGGCATTCCAATCGGCGCCGCGGTTGTGCGTGTAAAAGCCCATAAAGAGAATGCCTCCAAATACTGCCAGGGACCAAACGTAGCAAAATACCAGCGCTCGGTTGGTTTCGTCCTCTTGGCGCTGGTCTTGCTGGTCACCACCCCAGAACCACCACCACGGAGCCGTGTTTTCTTCATTGTCGTCTTGCTGTTCCTCGCCATTATTATTATTGTTGTTGCGTCGGCAGCTCCACTGCCACCAGCTGCAATTGACGTAGGCATCGTCGTCTTGGTTGTTGTCATTATCATCTCCCTCGTAGTTGGTGAGACGCGACACTGTAAAGGTAAGGAGCGGCACGACAACCGTGAATGCGCCACTGACGAACCAGGTCGTAAGAAACGAAGGCTGGAGCGCCGTCACCTTTTCGGAAAGCGAGGCCATTGTCAGCGCCATGATGCTGGTGTAACTACGGATGAAGAATGTATCAGTATCAGTATC
>Ga0307978_1000936_pt1 | contig 22911 bp, 17 predicted proteins | sample OrgLakmetage1056_FD_203151 | JGI IMG/M metagenome (GOLD analysis project Ga0307978, IMG submission 203151) | Saline water microbial communities from Organic Lake, Antarctica - #1056 | ecosystem: Environmental > Aquatic > Non-marine Saline and Alkaline > Saline | place: Antarctica: Organic Lake...
CAAACCCAAGAACTTCACCCCGCATCACACACCCCGCCTAAGACACGCCGTTAACGACGTCATTAAACACGTCTCTTAGATCAAAAAGCCGGGATCAGGCAGGCGGTGCCAATCGAGCGGTTACAGTGATTATACTGGAGCTGCTGCTTTGATGAACGGCCTGCCCGAAGCCGAATGGCTCCTTGCTGATAGAGGGTACGACGCAGACTGGTTCCGCGAAACCCTTGAAGACAAGGGCACAAAGCCCTGCATCCCCGGACGCAAGTCACGCAAGAAGACCGTGAAGTATGACAAACGTCGATACAAACGACGCAACCGTATCGAGAGAATGTTCGGCAGGCTCAAAGACTGGCGTCGGGTTGCAACACGATACGACAGATCACAGACCGTCTTCCTCTCCGCCATCGCTCTCGCTGCAACTGTCATATTCTGGTTATGAATCCTGACCCTAGCCACGGCACGGTCCAGTGCGAACCGGCGCAAGTCAGGCCACCGGGAAAACTTGCCATCCTCGAAGCCAAGGATGTGTCGGAGGTCGTCCATCTCGCAAGTCTCTGATGTTTTCCGTAGGCCAGCTCGTGGCGATAGTTCGATGTTGCCGATCCGCTGGCCCAGACAAATACGGCTGCCGCCCTTGCAGCAGGCAAGTTGAGCGAACATGAGATCGCGGTCTATCACCAGTCCCTGGATTGGATTGCCGGGATGCGTACGGCCTCTCGTACACTGGCCGCAGCACCCAAACCCGTGATAAAAAAAGACGAAGTTTGGCTATTATCGCCAGCTGTTGCTGCCGATCTGGTCCACCGCTTCTGAAATTCCGAAAGGTTCAGATAGCTTCGAGGGGCTCAGGCGTTCCCAACGCCATTCGTTCTGCGTCTGCCATGGCTACCCTATACTGTCCACGGTTCTTGAGTGATCTTGAAGGCGATTTCCAGCTTGCAATAAGGGGTGGATCCTAATGATTTTTTACTTAAAACACAGGTAATAGGAATGAAATCAAATGGTGCATTTGAATGGACTACCGGGGGATTTTGACGCGGAAAAATATCGCGCAGCCTATCCTGATGTGGCGCTCAGTGGCCTTTCCCCGGACCTTCACTATCTGCGATACGGTAAGCTTTTCGGGCGCTTGCCATGTCCTGAGCCTGAAATTGATGCAGATTTGGCGCTTACCCGGATGCTTGACAGCGATCCGGCCAAGTTGGACCTGCTGTATTCCCAGCGCATCATGCCGCAGACAGAGCCGGTCCGTCACACCGAGATTGTGACCATCCTGATGCCAAGCTATAACAACGAGCGCTGGCTGACCCGCGCCATCAATGCGGCGTTGTCTCAGCAGGGGGTAAATGTCGAAGTGATTGTGATCGACGATGGCTCGACAGACGGCTCTGTCAGGGTCGCGCGCCAAATTGCGGATACCGCACCCAACCTCAAGGTGATTTCGCTTCTGCGCAACTTCGGATGCTACTATGCGCGCAATATCGGCGTGATGAACTCAAAGGGCGCATTCATTACCATTCTCGATACCGACGATATCATGGCCCCTGACCGTATCGCGCGGCAGTTGGATGCGCTCAAGTCGGTGAAAGGTGCCATGGCGTGCCGTTGTCGGCAGCGGCGCTGGACATTCGATTACACTGCGCCAATCAGTAATCTTAGAGACGGTGAAAACAGCCTGCTCTGGCGGCGTGAGCTCCTTGATCTGATCGGTTGGTACGACACTGTGCGCTATAGTGGTGATGCTGAATTCCGGCTGCGCATGCAGCGCAGATTTGGTACGCACACTGTTGTTATGATGCCCGAAGAGCTTTACTTTACCCGCACGGTCGATAAATCTTTGGCACTCAACATCAACAGCAAGGTTTTCACATACGAGGCGGGTAAGCTGTCTGTTACGCAGTCGCCGCAACGGACAGCTTATGAGCGCCACTTTACTGAGTGGCAGAAGGTAAACCGGACATCTTTGAACGCTCCGTTCCCGTTATTTGACCGCGCGTTCAAGCTCGGGGCTGATACACAAAACGCATCGCCTTCTCTGGGGCAGCGACGCATCGGGACCATGGCCACGTTTCCTGCGCGGCGTGAAAGTTTGCAAGTGGTGCTGACGCATATTTTGCCACAGCTTGACGAGCTGCGGTTGTATCTTAATGACTACGACGAAGTGCCAGACTTTCTGCTGAATCCAGAAGTCCAGTCCAAAGTCCGGGTCGTTCTGGCCAAGAATGCCAAGGGTGATTTGCGCGACAATGGCAAGTTCTATGATTTGCCCAAGGAAAACGCCTATATCTTCACGCTGGACGATGATCTGAACTATCCCGGGGATTATGTTGCCCAAATGGTCCATCAGATCGAAATGCTTGGACGTGCCTGCGTGGTCGGTGTACACGGTGTCATTTTTCCGCGCGGCGATTTCACAGAATTGACACAACGAAAGGTATTCCATTTTAAGAACGGCCATGTGGGTCATTTTGTTGACCTGCTGGGAACGGGAACAACCGCCTGGCACAGCTCGTGTTTTCAGCCTGCTCTGGATGAATTCAACTCGAAAGGACAATGCGATTTGTGGTTTGCAGCCTCTGCTGCACGAAACAATGTGCCGTTTTTCTGCATTCCGCGAAGCCGTCGGTGGCTAACAGAGCATATTCGCCATGAACAGAGCCTCTACCGCGAAGCAGTGAACAGGCCGGACGAGTATTTCGACACCTATCATACCTCGATCGCGCCCTCCTTGGCCAAAGGACGTGTACGGCGGGAAATGATCGCGCATCTGGGGCGATGTTATGACAGTGATACGTTGTCTGCGGCGGGCATCGCGATGCCCGCCGAGGATATTACGCAGGCCCGCAGCCTGGTGCAGACGCGCCGGTCGACGATTTATCAAAGTGCGTTGCCCAAGGGTAAAGTGCATACCAGAGCGCCGGAAGATTTGCATTTCCATATCGTTGTGAACGGTTGGAACTGTCAGGACTATCTTGCGGCCTGCCTGCGCTCCATCGCGCAGCAGCTGCCGGCGGCGTATACGTTCGATGTGACGTTGATTGATGATTGCTCGACGGATGGTACCTACGAGGATCTGCTCGATATGGCGATCCTGCCGCAGGCGCAGGTAACCCGGATTACCAAAAACACAGGCCCTGCGCATGCCCGTCATGTGGGTATCACTGCGATCACTGACCCCGATACGATTGTCGTGTTGGTGGATATGGATGACGCGCTGGAGCCGCATGCGCTGCGCACCGTGGCCCAGCGCTACCGAGAGAACCCCGACTGCCTGATGACCATCGGCAACTGGCACGATCAGGACGGCAAGAAAAACCCGCAGCTTTTCTATACGCCCGAAGAGATCGACAACCAGCGCGTGCGCGAATTGGAACTGTTCAATGCCACGCATCTGCGCACGTTCTACCGCCGTCTTTATGATGCTGTGGAGCCCTCCGATCTGCTGGACCAAGAGGGCAACTGGCTGGAGACCTGTACCGATGTGGCGTTGATGTATCCGCTGATGGACCAATGCCGCTCAAACCAGATCGTTTTCATCCACGAGCCGATCTATCGTTATACCCGCAAACATGGTACTGGAACTCTAGCACGGTTTGGCAAACCCCATAAGGTTGAACGACTGAACTTTCTCAAGAGCAAACCGCCAAAAGCGCGGATGCATGACCGCAAGAGTGCATAGTGAGTAACATGGGCCAAGCGACTAAACTGTCGGAAGTTTTGGCTCTGGCGGACCTTGTGGATATTGGGCGGACGGGGCGTGCAGAGCAAAGCTCCCTGTCGCAGTGGTCACGGCCCGATGATGCACAGAATGCGGTTTGGGGTGTGGACCGTGATTTTGCGTTTCACACAGATTCCGAGGATGCTCCGTGGTGGTCTTTGACATTCGAGAAGCCTCAAAAGCTGCACTATTTGGTACTGGAGAACCGGCGAAATGTGCGTTTCAGGCATCTTGCGGACCATTTGACCATAAAAGCAGAGACTGCGGATCAAACGGTCATTTTGCATGACGCGGTGCTCAGGTTCGGAACCGGGGAGGACGACAGTGCCTTAGTGGTACCTATGGTCGATGTGCCTCCGCTGGAGAAGATCACCATCACGGCCCAGACTGGTGGCGGATATTTACACCTGTCACAGGTGCGTATGCTGGCTCAGGAAATCGATGTAGATCAGCTCCCGGTCTCCGAGCGTCAAGAGCCGCTCTATTTTATCGCAAATCGAAATGACGGGTTTGGCGAGCGCTTGCGAGCGGTCCTCAACGCGATGGTTGCCGCCGAGATTTTTGGTGGGCATATGCTGTTTGATTGGCCACATATGGCCAAGGAGTTTTTTAGCTTTAATGACGTTTTGCCGATAGGTGATACATTTGCGCAAAGCTTTCTAGAGGGCCGTCATGCAAATCCTAGCAGAATAAAGTCTTTCAATTCAGTCACGACACCAAGTAACCCCAAGCATGAAATACAGATACCACGTGATGTTGACGCTGTAATCGTAGACCAGCGGCCTATTTCGCATCAATTTACTGAGTTGGACACTTCCAAAATAGCCCATTTATATAAAAAAGCATCTGAAACCGTGAAATTTGTTCCGTCATTGGAAGCCGCCCGGTCGCTTGCGATGGTTCTTGATCTGGGAGGCGAATTTGTAGCCCTGCATTTAAGAGCAGGTGACATCGTTTATGGAAAATTCCGCGCCGCTGGCGGCTTTACTGGAAAAGCTATTCCCTATCCTATCATTGCGGAATTGATCAAACGAAAGACAAAAGCAGGCAGCCGTGTTATTCTGTTTGGCCAGGATCTACCTTTATGTAGTCATCTGGCAGAGACGTATGGCGCGCATCTTGCCGCCGATTTCGCAACAGACTATGGATTGAATAAATACGAGAGCGCTATTTTCGAGATATGTCTCATGTCCCGCTGTACGGATATTTATTCCGGGGGAAGTGGTTTTGCAACTTTGGCCAGTTGGACTGGATCTGCCAAAATTAGGGATGTGAATAAAGATTTCAGCAACCGGAAAATTGTTGATATTATTCTGTCAGGCACCCAAGAGACAACAGATCGTATTTCAGATCTGCAAAAATCATACGCTTACTTTTACATTCTTCAACGTTATGCTGGTGCAATGACCAAAGAAGAACAGCGTATGACGATTGATAACTGTCTGACACTCGACCCGGAAAACCCACTCTATCAAATCATTAGTGCCGGTTACTACTACGTGCAAAACGATGCAGATTCAGCAGAAGCTCAGCTGATGCGATTCAGTCGGCGAGCGACCGAATGGGATTTAATCTGGAGCCTGTCTTATACGGCGCATACCAATATGATCCGCCACCATCTTACCGCCTTTGAGGCGCCCGCCGAAGCGGGTCATCCGATGGCGGCACTGTGTCTGGCCATTCGCGCGCAGGCACTGAGCAATACCGAACATGCCGCGCACTTCGCAGCACTTTACCGCGCCAACAAAGGGGATCTTGATACCCCGCTTGAGGCGCAGTTGACCGTATAGACACCGCGACACACCAAGGGCAGATATGGTCTGCCGTGAGATGCCATGGCGCTTGTCCAAAATGAGAGCCCTGTTATGTCCCCGCGCCTGTCCAAGAAGATATCCATGGCGCCGCGATATTTTTTCCCCAGCGCGCTGGAGCCGACCTACCGTGAGATTGCGCGTGGGTGCTTTTGACCTCGCATATTACCTAGAGGCGTTTCCCGGCATCGACGCCGTGTTCAAGCCTATCCCCACGCGCCACTATATCCAGCCAACGGCAGCGTTGCTTAGTGCGGCTATCGCTTCAAAGCCAATTCAGAGGCAGCAAAGAAAACCACAAAGATTGCCAAAACATTGACCAAAGCATAGCCGCCGATACGTAACTAAGCGCCGGTCAGTTCTCGATGACATTCAACAATCAGAGGAAAAGCCCGTATAAACGCGGCGAAGGTCAGGAAGCTGCCCTACCTGTCGAAGGGTAATATGGCCGCCAACGACAACTCTCCACGCTCAGATTCTGGACCTGTCGCGGTTTGATGCCGCTCCTTTGATAGCATTTATTGCAACAAAGGAGACGATCTCCGGGAACGAAACGGACAGAGGAATTGCGCGCTGATGCGGTGCGGACCGCGCTGAAAAGCGGGCTGACACGCAAACAGCTCGCATCAGATTTAGGCGTTGGCCTGTCGACGCTGAAAAAATGAGTGACGGCGCTTCGTGACACTGAGGTGGTGTCGGAAAAGGATTTAGATGTTACCCGTTAGAACGATCGGCTTCAATCGAGTTCGGTCCAAGGCCATGGTTTGACGTTAGTTGCGGCCGCTTGGTATCTGGCGTAACGGGTGCGCGCTCCCACCTATTTGGCGTAATTCCACAGCAGCAGCGTGTTGATATCAGATTGTTTATGCCCGTTCGACATGCCTGTGAGGGTGTGGGTCAGATAGGCGTGGGGACGACGTCATTGAGCTTTCAGGTCTCGATCAGCGAAGCGATGACGCCCCAGTTTGCGGCCCCTGCATCATGACCAGCGAAGAGCGCGTTTTTGCGGTTCAAGGCAATAGGAACGTTCAGCTGAACCAAGGCCATCGTCGACCATCGCGTAGACCATCTGGTGCCTATTGACGCAGGGTGGTCCATCACGATAACCCTTATTTTTCTGGAGCGCTAGGCTGAAGAAGTGCCTGTAGGAGCAACACTACATACTCTTCTGGGCATCAGAATTAAGCAAAAAATTCAATATACCTTGATTTACTCAGCTTACTGATCCCTGAACCCCGATTTTGCCCCACAATCTGCCTCACAGCGTATTCAGTGAGGTCGTTGACCCATTTGATCGGATCGCGCCGAATTTACATGAACCTGATTCAGAGCGCGGATGATCCGAGCACTCATGTCGGTAAGCCGCGGCCCGTAGAACTTGAGGGCATTACCCATTGCACCGTTGAGCCGTGTCTCGTGATCGAGAAGATCGACGAGTGCGAAAGGCACCGACATCATGCAGCCGACGATCCTACTCAGCATCACGACGATCCTCTCCGACGCTGGATCTAAATGATCGAACAGCCCGACCAGCTCCTCGACAGCGTCCCGCGCCACAGCATCGTCGAGACCGTCGCAGACTTCCCAAAGTGTAGTGCATTCGCGAGCGAAGAACTTTTGCGCATCTTCGACGGCATCTCCCAAGATGTCTTCACGGGCTTCTTTATTGAGATAGTGAACGGTCATGGTGGTCTCCTGTGCGCGAATGGACGACGTGCAATCCGCGCGGTTCGATTATCATCGATGTCGTCAAGACCGCCGGAACCATGAGGTATCCCGGCGGGTTGGTCAGGTTCTCATTTGTAAATTGACCGGGAGAAGCGATGCGGGCGGCTGATCCGGCCCGCCGGTAGATACATCGCTAATCATCGTTGTGTCGTGTCATTTTCCGCCCTCGGATGCGGTAAGTAAGGCTTTCGCCAGACGGGCGGCATCCTCACAAGCCCGATGTGGTGGTTCCTCTGCGTTCAAATAGTTGAACGCACGCTTGATGCCCGCGAAGCCGAACTGAGCGATTACCGCATTGAAACCCAGAATATTAAACGTTTTGGTCGCTGAGATGGTCGCCGCCAGCTTGTCGAGCCAGGGGCCATCGAATTCCGGGGTATCGGACACGAGCGTCTTAGCTGCAATCAGCTCGATGTATTCCGCCGCGATGATCTCGGCCGGGTGTGCGCTGTCGACCCGTTCCCGGAATATGCCGTGAATTTGTGCACTGGCAGGCGACCACAGCTCCTCTCGCCACGAGGGATGCGGCCGGATCAGGTTGCTTTGGACGCGAACAGATCCGTCCGAGCGAATCTCGACAATGCCGATTTCGATAGGCCATGATCCGCGTTCGAGACCCGAGGCCTCGAAATCACTGAAGACCAGCTGATCGCGGTTGTAGACGGTCGGTGTCTGTAACCCGTCACCGACGAGCATGTCGTTACGCATGCCGCCGCCCTCCCGTCACTCGACTGCTGTGCCCAAGAGGCCTCTACGTCAGACATGATGCTCACCAGCTGGTCAGTGAGCAGGCAAATTTCCTCAGCGATTGGTTCAGGAGGATCTATCACCGAGAAGAAGTGCGCCTCGGCGCGCGTGAAGTCCTCGACGTGCTCCAGGGTCAGCGATGCCGTCGACGACCAGCGCACCGCGAGCCCCCGCCAGCAGCGCAGCGGCATCGAATAGTGCGCCAGTATGATCGTCGACGAACTGTCAAAGATCGGACAGTGCTGTCAGATCAGACGAACTGCTTTGCGCAGGCTGTTGGACTTCGAACATAGGAAGAGGCCTTCGATTGGGCCGGGGTTTGCGGTCTATCATTGACCGTCAAGTGGCCCCCTCTCACTTCCCTTGGTGCTATCGGCTGCCGGGCTGGGTGGGGTCTCGCCAGAAGTACCCGGCCACGACCGTCAGCCAAGCACCCGGACTCCAGCCGTCCAACATTTATCAGCGTTCGGGCTGCCGAACGTGTACGATCGGGAGAGGTCGAGGAGAGGACCATACAAAATAAAGCTATATTACCGAATTTTGTGTTCGATATGGCATTTTTTGCCCATTTCGGCGCTTTCAGGTCAATTTCAAAAACCCAGTAAGTAAGGCTCAAAAATGTTCGACCACATTTCGCTGGTCTAACTTAAAACTGTCGATTTTTGGTGCTTTTTGTCGGAGTACTCGGCATCTGAACACCGATCCAGGAAAGCCACCAGCGGCGAAATGAGCCGAGCACCTGCAATAAAAACAAGACTAACGAAATAATCCGGTGTTGTCAGACCGCTTCCGACTAGCATCTGTTTGGCGCTGTCAGACCAATGCAAACCAGCCTCTATTCTCCGGCGATCTCAATATTTTAGGCTGCGCAGAGGTCGCGCTACCCGGTAAAGACAGCGGCCCGGGTCGACGCCCGCGGCAAAAGAGAACAGCCCTTTACAGACTGGTATACGCAACATCGCCCAACGGCCTTCCCTAAATCGCATACTGTATGCGGAAATGATTTGCCAAAACCAACCAGTTTGTGTGCAACTGCAACCATTCGTTTCGAAGGAGCTGTCATGATAGGGGAAACGCTCAGGTTCGGGATTGGCGCGCGCGTGCCTCGCAGCGAGGATCGACGCCTCCTGACCGGAGCAGGCTGCTATGGCGATGATCTGGATCTGCCAGGACAATTACATGCAATCTTTGTTACCTCACCGGAACCGGCGGGACGGATCACTGATGTGGATATTGATACGGCATTGGCAATGCCAGGCGTGCGTGGCGTGTACACCTGCGCTGATCTTGATTCCGACGGGCTGGGCAATTTGCCGTGCCTTGTAACCCGCATGGCGCCGCTGACCCGTCCGGATGGTAGCCAGGCGCATGTGCCGCCGCGCCCTGCTTTGGTGCGCGATCGGGTTCAGTTCGTGGGGGATCTGGTGGCGATGGTGGTTGCCGACACTGTCACGCAGGCGCGTGACGCGGCCGAAGCGGTGAGCATCGACATCGACGCGGCATCTTTCGTTCTTGACCCGGTCGCTGCCGCCGCAGTTGACGCGCCTTGCCTACATACCGGCATCCCCGACAATATCTGCTTTGCGTTTCAGACCGGAGACACCGCAGCGGCCCGAAAGGCGCTGTCAGGATCAACGCACCGCGTCACTGTCGATCTGCTGTTTCCCCGTGTCGCCATGAGTCCGATGGAGCCGCGCACCGCGCTGGGCCATTTCGATCGGCGCGAAGGACGTTTCGTGCTGCATTGTGGCACGCAGAATCCTCATATTCTTCGGCGCGCGCTGGCGGCGGATGTGTTCGGCATGCCAGAAACCGATATCCGGATCGTCACGCCGGACATGGGTGGTGCATTCGGGATGCGCTCAAACCTGTTCCCCGAGATCGTTCTGGTCCTCTGGGCCGCGCGGCGGCTGGGTCAGCCGGTGAAATGGACCGGGACCCGGTCCGATGCGTTCCTGACCGATGACATGGGCCGCGACGTAGCGATGCAGGCGACACTGGGGCTGGATTCGGAAGGCCATTTCACGGCTCTCCACGTCACTTCGACCGCAGCACTGGGTGCGTATCTGTCGCTGTTCGGGCCGATCCCGACGTTTTCAAATCTTGGTGGTCTGGCCGGGGTGTATCGCAAGCCGATAATTGCCGCCGAAGTGCGGGCAGTTTTTACCAACATGCCCCCCATAGCACCCTATCGCGGCGCCGGCCGACCCGAGGCCATTGCATGTATCGAGGCTGCGATCGACGCCGCGGCGCGACAGTGCGGCTTTGATCGGCTCGACTTGCGGCGACGCAATATGATCGGGCCGTCGGACTTGCCGTTCAGCACGGGCCTGTCTTATGTCTACGATTCCGGCGACTTTCCGGGCGCGATGGCACAGATCGAGGCACGCATGCAGGCAGGCACGTTTGATACGCGGCGCCAGGCCGCGCGCGCTCAGGGTAAGCTGCGCGGTCTTGCCATCGTAAACGCAATCGAAGCGGCGGCCAGCGCACTGGACGAAGGAGCCGAACTGAGAATTGAAGCAGACGGCACCGCGACGCTGCAGGTCGGCGCGATCAACCATGGCCAAGGGCAGGAAACCACCCTCGCCCAAATCGTCGCAGACCGGTTGCCAGTGGCATTCGGCCATGTGCGCGTGCGCTTTGGCGACACAGACGCAGTGCGCTACGGTCGCGGTTCGTTTGCGTCGCGCACTGCGGCGTTGGCTGGCTCGGCAGTTCTGAAATCCACTGAAAGCGTACGACGACGGGCGGTTGAAATCGCGGCGCATCTTTTGGGCTGTAGGCCCGAACAGATCGCGCAAGATGGCGAAACGTTTCGCGCTGTTGGCAGCAATCGCAGCCTCACCTGGCTTGAAATCGCCGCAGCCGCACACACACCCGCAAGCCTGCCACGTGGTATTTCGGCGGGTCTCTCTGCGGCAGAGACATTCCATGCGGATGACGGGTCAACCTATCCAAATGGATGCCACGCTTGTGAGGTCGAGATCGATATCGACAGCGGCGTGCTGCGGGTGCTGCGATACGCCGTGGTGCATGACGTCGGCACCGAACTGAACCCCATGGTTGTCGAAGGGCAGATCCATGGCGGCGTGGTGCAAGGACTGGCGCAGATCCTTGGCGAACAAATGATCCATGACGCCGAAAGCGGCCAGCCACTGACCGGATCATTTATGGATTACATGATGATGCGCGCTGCAGACATGCCGTTCTTCGAGGATTGGTCCAGACCGCACCCCACGATGAAAAACCCGCTGGGCGCCAAGGGAGCGGGCGAGGCCGGCACGGTAGGCGCACTGGCCGCAGGGTTGCTGGCGGTGCAGGATGCTCTGGCCCCGCTTGGGATCGACGGCTTTCAAATGCCCGCAACCCCCGTGCGTCTTTGGCAGGCCATACAGGATGCATCATCACACGAATGAGCCTGCACTGTAAGTAAGTCAAAAAACCCATGCAGTCCTAAGCAATCGTTTGACAGGATCAATTATTTTGTCTTCAGTATACTGTATGACAAATTTTTCAGGACCACTCGATATCGTTCGTTTGCCTAAGCCCGAAAACCTGCGCGACCAGATTCATGGCGATCTGCTGGCCCGCATCCAATTGGGCGAGATCAGCCATGCGACCCGACTGGTCGATACCGATATCGCCAATCGCTTTGGGACCTCGCGCATGCCCGCCCGGGAGGCGTTGTTGCAACTCACAAACGAGGGGTATCTGGTCAGTACGACGCGCGGCTTTCGAGTGCCTAGTCTCACCGATCAGGACATCCGCGACATATTCGAGGTACGCAAGCTGCTTGAGCCGCGTGCCGCCGGACAGGCTGCCGGCATTATCGTGCAACCCGCGCTGGACATCATGGAGGTCGCACTGGAACAAGCGCGCAAGGCAGCCGACACCTGCGATCTGATGGCGATGATTGCAGCCAACTCCGCCTTTCGCGCGGGCTGGCTCACGGCGGTGCGCAACGAACGCCTCTCGGCAGTGATCGCACGCTTCGCAGACCATGTGCAGGTGGTACGCTTGGAAACGTTGAAAAGCGCTGAGACCCAGCGGTATGTCGCCAACGGCCTTGCAAGTATCCTCGATGCTTTCGAACAGCGCAATGCACTGGCGGTAGCAGACCGCATGTCCTCATTCATCGGTGTCGCAGAAGAGACTTATTTTGCGACACGCAAGCTGCCACCATCCAAGACCCCATCCAGCGAGGACGGCACATGACCCGGCACCCGATGCTCGACAGCCGCGGCTTCAAGATCGGCGTATTCTCGTGCAATGCCGATGGCGGGCTTGCCATAACCACAGTGCCCGAGCGGTGGCGCGCCAGCTGGTCCGACAACCTGACTGCTGCGCGGCTGGCCGATGCGGCCGGGCTGGATTTTCTTTTGCCTATCGCCCGCTGGAAGGGGTTTGGCGGGAAAACTGAGGTGCGCGAGCATTCATTCGAGACATTTACCTGGGCTGCAGCCTTGGCCGGGGTGACACAGCGCATCGGGCTGTTCATGACGGTGCATATACCGCTGGTGCATCCAGTATTTGCCGCCAAGGCGCTGGCAACGGTGGATCATGCCAGTGGTGGGCGCGCCGGACTGAACATCGTCTGCGGCTGGAACCCGGCTGAGTTTGCCATGTTTGGTGCGGTCGCAGACTCTGCTCCCTATGATCGTGCAGCAGAATGGATCCGTGTCGTTGAAGAGGCCTATTCCAATGAAGTACCGCGCGATTTCGAAGGAACGTTCTACCAACTGAAGGGCCTTATCAGCCGCCCAGCGTCGCTGCAGCGCCCACGCCCGGTAACGATGAACGCAGCCTTTGGCGTGCCGGGCCGCAATTTCGCAGCAGCGCATTGTGATTTCCTGTTTTCGACCTTTGCCACAATCAAAGATGGTCGCCGCCACATCGCCGATATCCGTGCGCGGTCCGAGGAGGCGGGACGCGAGGTCGGCGTCTACACCGTGGCGCACGTTGTTTGTCGCAACGATCAGGCCGAGGCCGAGGACTATTATGATCGTTATGCCAATCGCGAGGCCGACCACCCCGCCGTTGACAATCATATGGCGGGCAAGAAGGAATTCGCCCGCTCCCATGACCCCGACGCCTTCGATCTGTATCGTAAGCGATTTGCAGGTGGGGCCGGGACCTATCCTTTGGTGGGCACGCCGCGCGCCATAGCTGATGATTTGATCCGCATCGCAGCCGAAGGCTATCGCGGAATTGCGCTGACCTTTGTTAACTACACGGATGAGCTGCCGTTTTTCTGCGAGAAGGTGCTTCCCTTACTGGCTGAGGCCGGGCTGCGGCCTAAGATGGCGGCATGATGTTCGATACCACCCACCCGGCTTTGAGCACGCGCATGCGCGAAGGCGATTGCCTCGGGCTGGCGTGGCTCGCCACCGGATCGCTCCCTGTGGCGGAGGCGGCCAGGCATGCCGCTCCGGATGCAGTGGTCCTCGATCTGCAACACGGGCTTTGGGACCGTATCGGGGTTGAGGCGGCCATCGGCACACTGGACCCGCTGCCGGTGCTGGCGCGTGTGGCCACAAATGACGCGGCAGCCATCGGTGCAGCGCTGGATTCGGGTGCACAGGGAGTCATCGTGCCACTGGTGGAAAGCCCCGGTGCCGCCAGGGCCGCGCTAGCTGCAACAAGGTTTCCGCCGCACGGGGGCCGTTCTGCCGGCGGCTGCCGCCCGCTTGGTGACTTGGGGGCTTATCTGGAGTGGGCGCGCACTCATATTCTGTGCGCTGTCATGATAGAGACCACAGCGGGCGTCGACGCAGTTGAGGCGATCGCATCCGTGCCCGATCTTGGGGCGGTCTTTATCGGAACCGGTGATCTGGCGTTGTCTATGGGCTGTCGCCCAACCGATCCGGAAGTGATGCGTGTCTGTGCCCGGATACGCGACGTCTGCGCCGCGCGTAATCTGCCGTGCGGCATCTTCACAAACGACGCAAAGACAGCTTCCCAAATGCGCGCGCAGAGCTTTGCAATGACCGTCATCGCAAATGACCTGAACGTTTTGCACCACGGATTTGGCCACGCGCGTACCATCTGGCAGGGCAGTGCAGAGAAGGAGTCCGTCGAATGACCGTCCCGTTCCGTGAAAGGCTGATTTTTGACGCAAGCGGCGGCACCCTGCACGACGAAGCACGGCGCTATATGATGATCCGGCCCGCGGCATTGATGGGCATCTTTCGCCGTCTGCCCACCGATGCCCGAACGGAAGCTTTGGCAGCGCTGCAAGCTTCGATCTTTGAGCAAGGCAGTGACAGCGCCCAGGCCTATGTTGCCCATGCAGGCACCGCAGAGGGGTTGATGACGATCATTCCCGCCACTGCAGCGGACCTCGGCTGGGGCCGCTGGAACCTGACCCGCGCAGGCGAGAGCCTTCTTCTGGAGGTGGCAGACAGCCCGTTTGCCGATGGCTACGGCCCATCCGAAGGTCCAATCTGCCATGCAATCACCGGCATGTTGCAGGGGGTTGCAGGCATTCTGACGGGCCGCCCGGCACGGGCGAGGGAAATCGAATGTGCCGCAATGGGGGCTGCGCAATGTCGGTTTCATACCGATCCGGAGGGCCAGGCATGAGAATGGACGCAATCCCAACCGAAAGGATCATCGACGATCTGCGCACTGCTTTGGGCAATGGCGCGGTTCTGACCGGTGACGACATCCCGCCGCGCAACATGTCTGATGCAACTCGCAAGCCTGCCACAGCGCCGACGGCGTTGGTGCTGCCCCGCACAACTGCGGACGTCTCTGCCATCCTTGCCATCTGTCATGCAGCGCACCATCCCGTCGTCACACAAGGCGGCATGACAGGTTTGGCCGCAGGGGCCCATCCCGGCGCAGGCGAAATTGCATTATCGCTGGAGAAGATGCATGGGATCACTGATCTGGACATAGCATCTGGCACCATTACCGCCTGGGCCGGCACGCCCCTGGTCAAAGTGCAGGAAGCCGCGCTTGATGCGGGCTTCATTTGCGGTATTGATTTGGGCGCACGTGGCAGTTGCACCATCGGCGGCAATATCGCCACGAATGCGGGCGGGAACCAAGTGTTGCGCTATGGCATGGCGCGGCGCAACCTGTTGGGACTGGAGGCAGTGCAGGCCGATGGTACGGTGCTGACCTCTCTGAACAAAATGCTGAAGAATAATACCGGCTATGACTGGACGCAGCTTTTCGTGGGCTCCGAGGGTACTTTGGGCGTCATCACTCAGGTGGTTCTGGGCCTGCACCCGCCAACCGGAACTGTGGAGACCGTGCTGGTGGCGGTGCCGTCGGTGAAAGCGGCAACGGACCTGCTGCGCAGCATGGAACGACAGTTTGGCGCAGGGCTTTTGGTGTTCGAAGGCATGTGGCGCGAATTCATCGACATTGCGGTGGACCGCGTGGGCCTGCGCCCACCTTTTGATGCCGCGCATGAGATCTGTGTGCTGCTGGAGGTAGCGCCGGGTGGCACCGAGGGTGCCGCGCGGTTGGCCGATGCGCTGGGCGATTTAATGTCGGCAGGAACAGTGTCGGATGCACTGGTCGCGCAGTCAGGTGAAGACGCAGCGCGGTTCTGGGCATATCGAGAGAGCGTTTATGAATACAGCCGCTTTCAAACCGGTTTTGCCGGCTTCGATGTTTCAGTCCCGCGCCCGGCAATGGCTGCAGCAGTGCAGGACATGCGCGATGCGGCAGCCACGCATTGGCCACAGGCACTGAACGTGATCTTTGGACATATCGCTGATTGTAACCTGCACCTGATTGTTGGTCCGGTCGATGGAACGCACCACATGACCGATGAGCAAAAACACCGGATCGAGGTCGAGATCTATCCGATCATTGGCCGACATGGCGGGTCGGTTTCGGCCGAGCACGGCATCGGACGGACGAAACGTGACTACCTGTCGTTGTCGCGCAGTCCTGCGGAAATCGCTTTGATGCGCACGCTCAAGTCCGCGCTGGACCCACATGGCATTCTCAATCCGGGACGCATTCTGTGATGCAACCCAACCAGTCCAACTCTGAATTGCGCACGCCGAATTCATTCAAGACCGCCGCAAACAATGCGGAACATCACCCCAACAGAGGAATTTCAACATGATAAAGACACGCCGGGACGTTCTGAAACTGGGGGGTGGAACCGCCGCCCTTCTTGGTCTGGGCCTGCCTGCCCAGGTTTTGGCCCAAGCAGCGGCCAACAGTGGGCAAATCACGGTTGCCTATCCCACCGATGTACCCACGTGGGACCCAAATGCGCGCTCGCTCGCACCAGTCCAATCGCTTTACAAATGCGTCTTTGATCAGCCCTTGACGCAAGCACCAGACCTGACGCTGCAGCCTGCCCTGGTCACTGACTGGGTATTTTCCGAGGATGGTCTGGCTCTGGATGTGACGTTGCGCGACGATGTGTCATTCCATGACGGCAGCAAAATGACATCTGAGGACTTCCGCTACACATTCTTCGAGCGACCGCGCCAAGAGGTGCCAGAAGGCCAAAGGCGGCTGGACACCTCGTTCTTGTGGCGCAAGGTCCAGGAGATCGAGATCGGCTCGCCAACGCAGGCACGTATGGTGTTCTCGGAAGCGATGCCCACGGCAGTGACATGGATGCATTTCCTGTGCAGCTTCATGGTCCCAAAAGCCTATATGGAAGACGTGGGCATCGCCGGGTTTCTAGAGGCGCCGATTGGGACAGGCCCCTACAAGCTGGTCAACTACGAGACCTCGAGCAGGTTGGAACTGGAGGCATTCGCCGATTACTGGGGCGGCACGCCGACGATCAGCCGAGTGACGATGGATATTGTGCGTGATCCGACCGCCCGCGTCGCTGCAATTGAATCGCGCCGCGCCGATGCCGCCATTGATGTGCCGATCCGCGAAGCCTCGCGTCTGGGCAACGCCCCCGGGTTGACGGCGTCAATCGGGCCGGTCACGGATATCACGCTGCTGCAATTGACCAACAGCGGTGGATTTTCGGATGCGCGCGTGCGTCTTGCCGCACATCGCGCCATTGACAAGAGCGCCCTGAACCAGGCGTTTTTCCTTGGAAATGCAGTTGCAATAGACGCCCCAGCCGCACGTGGCACACCGGGCTATCCCGACGATCTGGAATTTGGCTTTGATACCGATATCGCGCTCGCGTTGATGGCGGAAATGGGTCATGGCCCCGATAATCCCATAGAGATCACCTTTGCCACCACCAACGGTGTCTTTCCCAATGATTTCGAAATGGCCCGCGCCATAGCAGGCATGTGGGCCGAGGTGGGCATTAATGCCAGCGTGGAACCGATCGAGGCGTCCACCTATCAAGAGCGGTTGCGCGCGGGCACCCTGCCTGAGGCGACAATGTATCAATGGGGCAACACCACTGGCGATCCAGAACTCTATGCAGGCTATCTTTTGGACCCAAATTCCATCTTTTCAGCGTTCAAGTCGGATAAACTAGGTGAAATGATCACGCCGCTGCTCGTCGAAATGGACACTGACGCGCGGTTCGCGGGATACCGTGCAGTCAACAAGGAGGCGGTCGAGGCAGGCGATGCCATCGGCATTCTGCAAGGTGTCAAGACCGTGGTTCATGTGACGGATTTAAACGTCCAAAGCTATGAAAATGGCTGGATCCTTCCCCACACCTGGTCGGCATGATCTTGTCCGAAGGGCTTGAACAACGGACCAGCTCCAAATGGCACTGGTGATCCTGCGCCTTTTGGGCTGGCGCCTGCTGGTGGCAATACCGACCGTTTTGGCGGTATCGCTGCTGGTATTCATCGTCCTTCGGTTGATCCCTACTGACCCGGCGGCTATGTCGCTGCCGCCGGGCGCCACAGCCGAGGATCTGGACCGCCTGCGCACCGAAATGGGTCTGGATCTGCCAATCGCGTCGCAATACCTGATATGGCTGGGTGATCTGGCCACAGGTCAATTCGGCACTTCGATCTTCTTTCGACGACCGGTAGCGGATCTTGTGGCTGCCGCCCTGCCTAATACTCTCGAACTTGTCATCAGCGGTTTAGTTCTGGGTGTGAGCTTTGGGATGGCGCTGGGCATGGTACTGTTTGCACTGCGCGGCGGCATGGCGGCACAAATGTTGGACCTCGCAGGGTCGGCAATCATGGCGATTCCGGAATTCCTTTGGGGGCTATTGCTCATCATCGTTTTGGGTGTATCGATCCCCTTGCTGCCGTTCTTTGGTCGGCTGGACCCCGGATTGGCTACACCAGACCGCATCACCGGTTCTTTGATGTTGGATGCAGTTTTGACCGGCAATATTCAAGTCTTGGGCAGCGCGTTAAGGCATATGGCACTCCCAGCCATGGCACTTGCAATGGGTCTGGTGCCGCTGGTGATGCGCGTTTTACGCGCCTCGCTGCTTGATGTCGCGCAAGAGGATTATATCCGCATGGCCCGCCTGCGCGGCTTGTCGGAAAGCCGCATTCTGCTGCGTCACGCCTTGCGCAACGCCGTATTGCCGACGGTTTCGCTGATCGGGGTTCAGGCGGGGTTCATGTTTGGCGGGACGTTGCTGATCGAAGTGATTTTCGGCTACCCCGGCCTTGGCAACCTGATGGTTGACGCGGTGCGCAATCAGGATTTGCCGGTGATCCAGACCGTAGCACTTGTTTATTGCGTGCTTGTACTGGCGCTGAATGCTGCGGTCGAAGTGCTGTATTTGACGATTAATCCAAGGCTGCGCTCGACATGAGTGTAATCCATCGGCTGATGCATCCACGCATAATAATAGGAGGCGGCATTGTCGCCTTGTTTGCACTGGCTGCGCTGCTGGCACCTGTGCTGCCGCTGCGAGATCCTGCGTCGCAGGCTCTGTTGTATTCGTTGTTGCCCCCCGCATGGGCGCCAGGGGGCAACCCTGCGTATCTGCTGGGCACCGATAGTTTGGGCCGCGATGTGCTTGCGCATCTGGTCTACGGCGCGCGCACAGCCCTTTATGTCGCTGTGCTGGCCGCGACAGGCGCGATGCTGCTGGGCACCACGCTGGCACTGCTCGCGGGATATTTTGGCGGCTGGATCGACTGGCTGGTGGCACGGGCGGTAGACACGTGGATGTCCTTTCCGCCGGTGGTTTTGGCCCTGATCCTGCTGGTGGGTTTTGGTGCGGGCATCAACAATGTCGTGCTGGCCATCATCATCGTAGACTGGACCCGCTTTGCCCGGGTCATCCGGTCCGAGGTGATCGTGATCCGCCGTCGCGACTATATTGCCGCCGCCAGACTTTCAGGGTTCAGCCATCTGCGCACCCTCGTGTCCGAGGTTTTGCCCGCCACACTCCCTTTGATCCTTACGCTTTTCAGTCTTGAAATGGGTATTGCCGTAATCGTCGAGGCGACGCTGTCCTTTGTCGGGCTGTCTGTGGAAAGCAATGTTCCCGCCTGGGGCGTAATGATCGCCGATGCACGCGTCTACATCTATCAGACGCCTTGGGGCGTTATGCTGCCGGTATTGGCGATTTTTTCCCTTGTTCTTGCCTTCAACCTTCTCGGCGACGGATTGCGGGCTGCCCTGGACCCAAAGCTGCGCCAGCGTGGAGGGGTCGCGCCATGACTGCGACCCTGCAAATCCGCAACCTGACCGTCAGCCTGCGCGGCACCGACGTGCTGCGCGACCTCAGCTTCGACGTCGGTCCCGGCAAGGTCGTGGGGCTTGTCGGGGAAAGCGGTGCGGGCAAAAGCATGATCGGTCGGGTGCTTGCCGGGGCGCTTCCCGACGGGTTTGCCGTCACGCGCGGAACGGCCACCTTTGCCGGGCAAGACCTGACCGCCCTGCCACCCGCCGCACGGCGCGCCTTGCTGGGCGGACGTGTCACCTTCATCCCGCAGGAGCCGCTTACCGCGCTGAACCCCCTGCTCACAATAGGCGACCAGTTCAGCGAGTATCTGGGGCGACTGAGCATTCCGCGGGCCGCGCGACGCGACATCATCCTGAGTGCGCTGGAGCAGGTCGACCTTCCCAACCCGGCGCAGATGATCGCACGCTATCCCTTCCAGTTGTCGGGAGGACAAAACCAGCGCGTGCTGATTGCGATGGCCTTTGTATCGGACCCGGCACTGGTGGTGGCGGATGAACCGACCACCGCACTGGATGTGTCGACGCAAATGTCCGTCGTGTCGCTGATCCGGCGGTTCAACCGCGATAGCTCTACCGGGTTGATTTTCATCACCCATGATCTGCGGTTGGCTGCCCATGTTTGTGACGAGATAGTCGTGCTCTATGCCGGTGAGGTGGTCGAACGGGGGCCCTCGAGCCGCGTGATGGCCAGCCCGCGCCACCCCTACACCCGCAGCTTGCGCGGCTCGATTCCAGAGATGTCAGGGCCGCTGCACCGGCTGATACCGCTGGCAGACTCGATGCCCGGGATCGGCGCTTTTGCGGCCATGCCGGGATGCCGATTTGCTGGGCGGTGTCCTGTGGCCGATCCAACCTGCGCGGCCCGTCCTCCAGCGCCAATGGAACTGGGCGAAGGGCATATGGTGCGTTGCACGCCTGCGTGCCTAGAAGGCGCTGCCGCGCTGACACCCGAACCTCTGCCGCCCGTACCAGAACCGAATGGTGCGCCGATCCTGAGGATCGAGGGTTTGAGCAAGCGCTTTGCTCCGAGGCGCGGGCTGTGGGGACAGGTGCGCGATCCCGGAGTTCTGGCCGTTGACGCGGCTGATCTTGTCGTCAGACCGGGTGAATTCGTGGGCGTCGTTGGCGAAAGCGGGTCGGGTAAATCCACGTTGGCACGATTGATCATGGGGCTGGAGACGCCCAGTGCCGGACGCATTTTGGTGGGCGATACGGATGTCACCCAAGCGAGCCGCGCCGCCCGGGACACACGACTGCAAACTTTGCAGATGATTTTCCAAGACCCTCAATCGGCACTCAACCCGCGCCGTTCAGTTGAACGCCTGATCACGCAGGGGCTGGAGGCATCGGGTGCGCCCGACCGCCCCGCCAGAGCCCGCGCCCTGATGAAAGATACGGGCCTGTCCGCGGATCTGGCACGGCGGTTTCCGTCTGAATTGTCGGGCGGCCAGAAGCAGCGCGTAAACATCGCACGCGCGCTTTGCGTCGTTCCGCGTCTGCTCGTCGCGGACGAGATCGTATCGGGACTGGATGTGTCGGTACAAGCGCAGATCCTGAACCTGCTGATGCGCCTTCGCGACGATCTTGGCATTGCTCTGGTGCTGATCTCACATGATTTGGGCGTAGTGCGCTACTTGTGTTCACGGGTATGCGTTATGCAGAACGGCAAGATCGTCGAACAGGGCGGCGTATCCGATGTATTTTCCAACCCGCAGCACGCTTATACACGCGCGCTTCTTGCCGCGATCCCGCCTGATGATGCAGCCGACACCTGGCCGCCAGCAACCACAAAGGACCCCGCCCATGACGCAGCTTGACCCCAAGAACATCACCGGGGCCATTGGCATGTTGCCGACGCCCTCGACCGCCGATGCGGACCGCTGGCAGTGTGAGATGTCCATCGATCTGGATCAGGTCGCGCAAATGGTCTCACGGGTGCGCGCTGCAGGCATCCGCACGGTAATGACCTGCGGGAGCTTTGGCGAAGGGGCCAGCCTGCTGCCAGAAGAACACGTGGCGCTGACTGCCTGCGTCGCAGACACTTTGGGCAGCGATGCCCTGCTGTTCGCCGGAGCGACCACCCTGAACACCCGCGCCACCATCCGGCTAGGCCGGACTTTGATGGATGCAGGGGCGGACGGGCTGTTTCTGGGTCGCCCCATGTGGATGTCGCTGGACGGTCCCGGCATCGTTCGGTTCTACCAAGATGTCGCCCAAGCGCTGCCTGGGACACCTCTGGTAATCTATGACAATGAGTTTGCCTTCAAGGGGAAGATCGATACCCAAACCTATGCCGAACTGTCCCGGATCCGGGAGATCGTGGCAACCAAGCACATCGGGGGCCCAACCATGTCAGATGACCTTGAAGCAATGGAAGGTCGCATGGCCGTATTGCCAGTAGACAGCCAGTGGGCGGCATTTGCACGGCGCCACCCCGATCAAGCACGTGCCTGCTGGAGCGGAAATGTCGCCGACGGCGCCGAGCCGTTGATCGCGCTAGAGCGTGCCATAGCAAAGCGTGATTTCGACCGTGCCGATGCGATTTGCGCGCGCATGGCGTGGGCGCAGGGCCCAATGTTTCCGGGCGGCAAGCTTGAAAATTTTGTAGATTACAACATTCCGATCGCCCATGCCCGGTTGGAAGGCTCACAGCTGGTGCAAACCGGGCCACCGCGCCCACCATATCTGTTTGCGCCGCAGGGCCATCTAAACGGCGGCCGCGAAACCGGACGCCGCTGGGCGAGCCTGCGCGACGAATTTGATCCGCCCACGGTATAGAAATAGAGAGGTGGTCCTAGTTTTTCGCCAGTTTGCAGCATCGTTAAGATGGATATGGGGTTCATTTAGCCTGCTATTTTCATTTGATCTTTTTTGCTGTCATAGGCTTCATCAGGGGTAATATGCCGTGCGTCGAATGGGGGCGCTCAGCGTTATAGTAGGTAAGCCATTTGCCGATCCCCACCTGCGTCGCTGACCCAATTTCAAAAGCGTTCAGATAGACGCATTCATACTTTTAAGCGTTGATCGTGAAACCTGAATCGTGGGATTCCCATTGGGTTTGATTTGTGATTCACCCTTATTGTGAGGATGTTTCATGTCATCAGCCCCATCGTCAGAACTGCGGGCGCGTTTCAGGGTATATATTGAAGACGGGTTGAGCGGTCGCGCGGCTGCGCGCACGGGTAAAACATCTGCGACAGGAATGATTCAAATATCGCATCCCTAAAATGCAGGCGCATCCTGACCGGCCTGTATTTATTGATGAAACTTCGGTCAAAACCAACCTGACCCGCCTGCGAGGGCGCAGCTTGCGTGGCAAACCCTTGGAAATGA